>JACCDK011031657.1_pt1 | contig 27280 bp, 23 predicted proteins | sample 7445871 | NCBI WGS metagenome assembly JACCDK01 (sample SAMN15323436, study PRJNA562643) | freshwater metagenome | isolation source: river surface water | place: USA:Blue River Watershed | collected 2017-08-15 | reverse complement strand
CAATTCCTTGCACCATATGAGGGTCGAGTGGGGGAAGATGAGAAAGATGGCTTAGTTTTCAATCATTATATCAATCAACCCAATTCAAAATTCTCACAAATGGGTTGGCATACAGATTCTCCGAGAGATTTGTTTTTAGGCCAAAAAATCCAACCTATGTTGAATGTTGGCATTCATTTAGATGATTGTCCAAGCTCCAATGGTGGTTTGCGAGTTATTCCTGGAACACAAAACCAAAGTGTTCTGAAATTATTATTTGGCAAAAAACAATTCATAGACCATAAGCCAGATCCAAGAGAAGTTGGATTTGAGATTGAAAGAGGTGATTTAACCATTCACGATGGTCGCTTATGGCACCGCGTGGAAGTTTCTCCTAATTTTGGTGAAAAATCGCGCAGACGAGTGATGTACGTACCCGTGATTACAGGTAAATACATGCCCAAATCAGCAAATAGTAAAACGCCCTTTTATCACAGATTTTCGAAGGTTATTGTTAAGTAGGGAATAGGGAAAAGGGATTAGTGAAAAGGGAAAAGGGATTAGGGATTAGGGAAAAGGGTTTAGGCTTTTACGAATTTCCTCTTCCCTCATAACTATTCTCTCATAACTATTCCCTCTTAACTATTCTCTCATAACTCTTCCCTCTTAACTATTCCCTCTTCCCTAACATAGCTTCTTGCAAAATAATTACAGCAGCAATTTGATCGACAGCACCTTTGTTTTGTCGATTTTTTTTTGACATGCCGCCAGTTATCATAGCCTGCTTGGCCATACTTGAAGTAAAGCGCTCATCGTGAGGCGTAATTTTCCGAGAAGGAAATTTATTTTCAAACGTTTTTATGAATTTTCGTACAAATGGAGTAGAGTCTGTGTCTTGGTTCTGCAGATTCTTGGGCATTCCAATGAACACTTCCTCCACATCTTCTTTCGAAAAATAAGCTTCCAGATAGCTTATGAGTTCGGTACTTGAAACAGTATCTAAGGCAGTAGCAATTATTTTCAATGGATCTGTGACGGCCAAGCCGCTCCTTTTCAATCCATAATCAATTGCAAGAATTCTGCCCATATTATTGAATAAAGCCTTTGTCGCGCAAAATTTTATCCATCAACTTTTTATCATTATCGTTGTTAAATACAGAAAATGGAAGATAAATAAATTGATATTTGGCCAATTCTAAAATATAGGCTTGTTTATCTTTATAGGCTTTGGCAATCATATCCCATTTCATCACGCCACCTTCCTTATCTGAAAGTTTCATTAAAATCTGTCTACTATCAATTTCATAACGATATTTATCGAACAATTGCTTGTATTGAGCCAGCTGGGTAATTCCAGTAAATTGAATCAACCAAAATAATACATAGCCAATAGCACCCACTACTGTAAATATATAGATCCACCAGTTTTTATAAGTACCTGAAAGATTCAAAGCAACATTTAAGGCAATCAAGGCGATTGGTACAAAAAGCCATTTCCATTGGTTTGCTATTAACTGACGCATGCACAATGAAATGTATTTATTTTTTTCGATACCGTATTTTTTCGTTTTAATCGCTAAAGGATTAGAAGGCGCTTGTTGCATTTGTTGGCGTTGGGCCCCGTACATTCTTGCCATAAGAAAAAAATTAAAATTTGAATCAGCCCACAAAGGTACGAATTTTGGATTATTTTGGTAATTTTAAATGCTTATTTGAATAAATTAGAAAGATATGTCGGCAAAAAAAGTTTTAGACGCAGCGGCTTTAACCCAAAAAATCAGAAGAATTGCTTTTCAAATTTATGAAAACAACTTTGAAGAAAAGGAAATTGTGGTGGCAGGAATTGTTGGGGAAGGATACGCCTTGGCAGAATTAATTTGTCAAAACATTGCTGAAATATCAAAAATTAAAACAAAAACCATTAAAATTGACCTCAATAAAGAGGTTCCATACGAAAGACCGGTTGTTTTTGATTGCGAGGAAAATGTATTTGAACAAAAAGTAATCATCGTTGTAGACGATGTCTTGAATACTGGCAGAACATTCTCTTATAGTTTAGCACCGTTTTTATCGATGCATGTCAAAAAAATTCAAGTAGCTGTTTTAGTGGATCGGAACTATCGTAAATTTCCAATTTCAGCAGATTATATCGGATATGAACTTTCTACAACCTTATCAGATCATGTAGAAGTTGTTATTTCAAATGAAAAGAAGAGAGGGGTATATTTGAAATAAGTGGAAAATGGAGAACGTATTTATTTTCAACTCTCTACTTTCAACTCTCCACTTTCAACTTTTTTACTTCTCTTCGGTGCTGCACCCAACAAGAAACCGTAAGCATTTAAGGCTGGCACAAAATCAAAAATCACTTTCAAAATTGCAGCTAAGGGTAAGGCCAGAATCAATCCTTGAATTCCCCAAATAGTTTCTCCAAGTAAGAGGGCAATCATTGCAACCATAGGGTTCATGCTCACTTTAGACCCAATAATCATAGGGGTGATAAAATTTGCTTCAATAAATTGGACAGCGGCTACCCATGCCACCACAGCGATGGCGTGATTTGGACTTAGGGTGATTAAGCATAATAATACAGGCAATGAAGCTGCTACCCAAATACCAACATAGGGGATTAGCAAAAAAACTCCCGTTAAAATTCCAAAAAAGATAAAATAATCAACACCTATCCACCAGAATCCAATGATATTTAATGTCCCAGCAATGAGCATAACTAATAACAGTCCTTGTAAATAACTTTGAACGACCCCGCCAATTTTTCTCAATAAATTTTGCATTTCAATTTCTTCGATTTTAGGAAAAACTTGATGTAAAAACGATGCAAAAAACGAACGATAATAAAGTATAAAAAAAATGAAAATGGGAATCAGTATTAAATTGGTTAGAACATGAAGCATGGTCCCAAAGGTAGTACCTAAAATCACCCCTGAATTTTTCAATAAATTCAATGTTTGATTCGTGACTTCTAGCATTTGCTTTTTCCTTGAAATATTCAGGTTTTTTGATAAAAACGATTGAATGGAAGATATATAGGTTTCAAATTTCTGAACATACATTGGCCAATCACTTGCAATATCCGCAATTTGAATAGTCAGTAAAGTTACTCCCCCAATAAGTAATAAACTGGCAATGACCAATACAATTAAGATACTAATGGCTCTTGGCAATCCTTTTCGTTCGAGCCATGCGGTTATTGGCAATAAAAGAAGTGATAAGACCAAGGCAGATGCCAATAATACCAAAATATCTTTCAACCATATCATTCCAAGAATTAAAATGGCAATGGAAAATAGAATAGCTGCTAATCGAAAAGCAAATGGAGATTTTTGAGTCATTTCTTAAAAAAACTTTCAATAAGTTAAATAAAAAATTAACAATTTGTTAATATTGAGCTCTCTATATTTGTGTCATAAATTTACGCCAATCTGTATGAGCACAGTTTCGAATAACTTTAAAATTCTTTTAGTTGACGATGACCCAGATATTTTGGAGCTCTTGGAATACAATTTAGCGAAAGAAAATTACATTCTCGAAAAAGCACTTGATGGACTAGAGGCGATTGAAAAGGCAAAATCTTTCAAGCCACAATTGATCATCATGGATGTCATGATGCCCAAAATGGATGGCATCGAAACTTCCCGTAAAATCAAATCGCTTCCTGAATTTAAAAATACCATGATTTTATTCCTAACCGCAAGAGGGGAGGAATACACTGAAGTAGCTGCATTTGATGCGGGAGCACATGATTATATTATCAAGCCTATAAAACCTAGGGCTCTAGTGAGTCGAATTAATGCCTTACTTAAAAGAGATGGTGAAAAAGAATCCAAAAATGAAATCATTGAAATAGGAGGCTTAATTATCAACCGTACCAATTATTCGGCTTCATTCCAAGGACGACCATTGGTACTGCCAAAAAAAGAATTCGAATTATTGATTTTTCTTGCATCCAATCCAAACAAGGTATTCAATAGAGATGAATTATTGGAAAAAGTTTGGGGTAATGATGTATATGTAGTGGAAAGAACCATTGATGTTCATATTCGAAAACTGCGCGAAAAAATCCCAGAAACGTATATTAAAACCTTAAAGGGTGTTGGATATATGTTTACTATTGAGTGATTTATTCGTAACTTGCAGACTCATATGAAATCTGCATTTTTTGCCTTTACCATCTTATTAAGTAGTATCATTACGGTATCTGCCGGACCCAAAAGAGAACTAAGAGGGGTTTGGATTGCAACAGTACAAAACATCGATTGGCCAAGTAATAGAAATTTCAATTCAATTACCCAAAGAGAAGAATTTAGTAACATTCTCAATTCACACCAACAAACGGGGATTAATGCGGTATTCGTCCAGGTACGAATTGCTTCGGATGCCCTTTATGCAAAAAGCAAAGAGCCTTGGGCAAGTGTTTTATCAGGTTTACAAGGGCAAGCTCCTATCCCCTATTATGATCCATTGGAATTCATGATACAAGAGTCTCATAATCGTGGTATTGAATTTCATGCATGGTTGAATTTAAATCGTGCCAATTTATCCACTAAAAACTTATTAAGTTCAGAACATATTGCCAGGAAACATCCTGAATGGCTATTACTTTACAATGGTCAACATATTTTTAATTTCGGTTTGCCCGAGGTCAGAAATTATATTGAAGAAGTTGTAAGAAACCTCGTTCAAAATTACAATATAGACGGCATTCATTTCGATGATTATTTTTATCCCTATCCTAGTGCAAATTCAAGTATCAAAGATCAAGAAGCATTTGAAAAATACAAATACCCGAATGAACGCATTGAAGATTGGAGAAGAAGAAATATTGACATCCTGATTCAAAATATCTCTTATATCATTAAACAAGAAAAACCAAAAGTAAAATTTGGGATTAGTCCATTTGGAATCTACCGTCATAAAACGCTAAATTATGAAGAAGGTTCTCCTACCCGCAAAGGGTTGCAATCCTACATTGACCTTTTTGCAGATACAGAGAAATGGATCAAAGAAGGATGGGTAGATTACATTGCTCCTCAATTGTATTGGCCTACCAACCATGGAGTGGCACCTTACGGACCATTGCTTTCTTGGTGGTCGACACATAGTTACGAAAGACCTGTATATGCTGGGATTGGCGCCTATCATTTGAAAGACTCTTGGAGTACGAATGAACTTTCAAAACAATTACAACTAGCCCGATCGAATTCGAAGGTGCAAGGTTCCATTTATTTTAGTAGTAAATTACTAACACAAAATACTAAAGGTTGGAGAGATAGTTTGAGGAGAAATCATTTTAAAGAAGTAGCTTTAGTCCCCACAATGCCATGGATTGATAGCATCCCTCCTAAAGCCCCTCATCAGATTTCTTTAGTCAAAAAAGAAGGAGAATGGCAATTGGATTGGAAAAGTGGTGAACCTGCTGGAGACCAAGACCCGGTGGCCTACTACTTGGTTTATCGATTTAAAAAAACCGATATCGATCCATTTGAACAAGCTGAACACATTATTTACAAAGGCAGAAATACGCACTTAAATATTCCCAACAATTGGATGAGCTCAGGCTATGGTTTTGCTGTAACGGCTTGCGATCGAATGCACAATGAATCTACTCCGGGAACTATTCAATGGGTAATTGCTGTTGAAGAAGAACATAAAAAAGAAAATTAAATGAGTGTACGTTATTTTCATCTGACAGTTAAAGAAATTATTGACGAAACAGTGGACACCAAAACATTTCATTTTTGGCAACCCATCCACGACACAGTTAAATACCATGCTGGACAATTTTTGACGGTAATTCCTGAAATTGAAGGAAAAAAAATCAGAAGAAGTTACTCTTTTTCTTCATCACCCAAAACAGATACTGCCCCTGCAATTACCGTAAAAAGAGTAAAAAACGGGCTCGTTTCCAATTTTTTATGTGATCATTTAAAAGTTGGTGATTCCTTGGAGGTAATGGATCCAATGGGCAATTTTGCCATCGAGCCAGAGGCTACAAGGAAAAGAAATTATGTTTTTGTAGGAGCGGGAAGTGGAATTACACCCCTTTTTTCCATGATTAAAACCATTTTAAAGGCAGAACCCAAAGCTACCATTGAATTAATCTATGGTTCTCGATCAGAGAACCAAATTATTTTCAAATCAGCTTTAGAAGAATTGGAAAGAAATTATGCCGACCGCTTGAAAATTTTATACATCATCAGTCAACCAAGCCCTTCATGGGCAGGACTTAAAGGTCGAATCAATCAGGCATCAATCGTATATTACTTGAAACAGGAATTGGGAACTGATATTATAAATTCGCATTATTATTTATGCGGACCAGAAGAAATGATGGATCAAATTAAAAGTTCGTTGGCTATTTTTGATGTCCCAAATACGCAAATACATCAGGAATTATTTATAAGCCATAGCTCAGAAGAAGTAAATTTAGCAGAAGAGGATGGTAGTTTAAAAGAACAGGACATACAACTAATATACGAAGGTAAAACACATCAGATTACAGTTTTGCCATCTCAAACCATTTTAGAGGCTGCTTTAGAGGCCGATTTAGATATCCCATACTCTTGCCAAGCCGGTATGTGTACCGCTTGTATGGGTCAGTGTACCTCCGGAAAGGTACTTATGGATGAAGAAGATGGTTTGACCCAAGGAGAAATTGATAAAGGCTATATTTTAACGTGCGTAGCCCATCCAATGAGTGCAGGTGTAGTGATTAACTTAGATTAAACATGAGACAAATATCGCCCATTAAACAGAATAGAACATTTTTGCCTTCCCATTTTGAATTAACGACTTGGGAAAGTGTATTACCCTATTTTGAAGAATTAAGTAAACAACAAATTGCAAGTCTAAACGACTTGCAATCTTTCTGCACTCGCCGATCGGAATTAGAAAGTTACCTTTCAGAAAATTTTGCTTGGAGGTATATCAAAATGTCTTGCGACAACCAGAATGCCGACTTGCAAGCAAGCTATCAACAGTTTGTCAATGAAATCATGCCTAATGCATCGGTTTTTGATGACGATTGGAATAAAAAAGTAATTGATTCAGGGTTTTCAGATCAATTGCCTACCATTGGATTTTCTATCATGCTAAGAGGCATGCAAAAGGCCATTGAAATTTTTAGGGAAGAAAATATTCCATTGTTTACTGAATTAAATAATTTACAGACCGAATATGGTGCTTTAACGGGTGCTATGATGGTAGAAATTGATGGTGTAGAAAAAACCTTGCAACAAGCATCTGCCCATTTGGAGTCAACCAATCGCGAGGAAAGAGAGAAGGTATATCATAAAATTGCGTCAAAAAGGTTATCCTTAAAAGAAGACCTAAACAAACTTTTCAATCAACTCATTGAAAAAAGACATCAAGTAGCAATAAATGCAAATTTTAAAAATTTTAGAGATTATTCATTTGCAAGTTTAGGTCGATTTGATTACTCCCCTGCTGATTGTTTCGAATTCCATGAAGCAGTGGCCGAAACAGTAGTTCCAATTTTAAATGAACTTGCTTCTAAAAGAAAAAATGCTTTAGGACTGGATTCTCTCAAACCATGGGACAAGGCGGTAGATCCTCAGGGAAGAAAACCATTGAAACCATTTGAAACCGGACAAGATTTGTTAGAGAAAACAATTCGTGTTTTTGACAAATTAGATCCATTTTTAGGCAATTGCTTAAAAGAAATGGTCAAATTAAATCGATTTGATTTAGATTCTAGAAAAGGAAAAAATCCAGGAGGATACAATTATCCATTAGAGGAAAGTGGCTTCCCGTTTATCTTCATGAATGCAGCCGGACAAGTTAGAGACATGGTTACGCTTTTACATGAAGGTGGCCATGCTGTCCATTCTATTTTGGACAAAGATTTGCCCATAAATGCCTTTCGAAATGTTCCTTCTGAGGTAGCTGAATTAGCCTCCATGAGTATGGAATTAATTACAATGGATTATTGGAATGAGTATTTTTCGGATCCAGAGGAAGAAAAAAGAGCCAAAATCAAACATTTAGAAGATATTTTAGAAACACTTCCTTGGGTTGCCACCATAGACGCCTTCCAACATTGGATTTATGAAAATCCGCAACACTCCATTGAGGAAAGGGAAGCAGCTTGGTTGAAAATTTACAGTAAGTTCAGTGATACCGTCACCGATTGGTCTGGACTTGAAGTAAACAAGGCTAATGTGTGGCAAAAACAGTTACATTTATTTGAAGTACCTTTTTACTATATTGAATATGCAATTGCGCAATTAGGTGCACTGGCAGTTTGGCGAAATTATTGCCAGAATCCACAAAAAGCATTGGATCAATATTTAAATGCCCTTGCATTAGGCTACACCGTACCAATGAAGGAGATTTATGCCACTGCAGGTATTGAGTTTAATTTTAGTAAAAAATACATCAGCGAATTGATGGAATTTTTGAAAGAGAAGATTAATGCATTGTAGTTGAAATTGGAAAGGGAAAAGTGCACAGTAGTTAATTTCAGAATTAGAATAAAATTAACTCTCAACTTTAAATTTTCAACTTTCAACTTTCTTTCCTATTTTTGCAACGTAATTTGTACAATTGAAAAATGAAATTAAAATCTTTACTTCCAGTTTTAGCGATTGCTTTAGTTGCAACTGCTTGTGATTATCAAAAAAATAACAGAATAAAGCAAAAAGATATACGTGAGGGAGATGAGTATGTGTATGGTATACATCCAGATTCTGCAGCTGCACAATCTAAAATCAAATACACAGCTAAGCCAGAATTAGAGGTTCGTACGAATGCTATTCGTGAAAAATTATTTAATAAATAATTGAAATCCTTTAAAAGATATGAAAGCCGGTTAATCCGGCTTTTTTTATGCTAAAACAAATAAGCCTTCAAAAAGGTCAATTGATAAATTATCAAAGTATATAATGAAGACCAAATGATGCCTGAAATAGCCATAAAAAATAAAATTCTTGGCAAAGGCACTTTGAAGGACAAAGACAATAAACTACCTCCTATCGGTGTGAAAATCAAAGGAGTTAGTGCTGCTATGCCTTTAATTCCAAATTTTTGCCAAATGCCTACCGCATAGCGAGCTCTCTTTGAAAATACAATTGGTTTTGATTTCCTAAAACTGGCAATCCAATTGACTACAAATTTACCAATTGAAACAACGATAAGTACGGTGAGCATAAATCCAACCCAGGAGGCCATCAAGGTTTCATACCAGGTAAGTCCTAAGCTAAAGCCTGTAATTGGTCCGGCAATGTATTTAAGGGCAGTACCAAACATTACAGCAAAATATTTACCGAATTCCATTATTTACTAGTTCTATAAATTCGTAGACCCTCATCTAGAAAATGAATAAAATGGCTTACATCCGGATCAAAAGCTACAGGCTTAACCATTGGAGCAGCATCTTTCCTAGGATCTAATAAGACATAATGAGGTTGTGCATTGGAATCAAATCGTGTTATTTGAAAATCTAAATTTTGATCACCCAACGTTTTTTTTATTTGTCCATCTTCTTTCGAAGTATACCAAGTTGACTCGGGTAACTCTGTTTTATCATCGCAATATAAGGCTACCACTATGTAATCTTCATTAAGCGTTTTTAATACCTTGGGGTCAGACCAAACATATTCTTCCATTTTTCTGCAATTGACACAGCCATGTCCGGTAAAATCGATAAATAAAGGTTTCCCCGCTTTAATAGCTGCTTCTTTGGCCTCATTGAAATCGAAATAACCCTGCAGTCCTAAAGGAAGTTTTAAAAAATCACTATACTTAGCATTGATTTTAGGGCTATCACTTGCTGTAACACCGCCTGTCATTTTAAAATCCTGTGAATTCATTGGAGGTAACCAACCAGAAAGTCCTTTTAACGGCGCACCCCACATACCCGGCAACAGGTATAAAACAAATGCCAAACTAGTTGTAGCCAACAAAGAACGAAGAACCGATAATTTTTTATTTCCAGAATCATGAGGCATGCTTATGAGTCCAAATAAATAAAGGGTAATTGCTGTGAATACAGCAATCCAAATCGCTAAAAATATTTCTCGATCTAATAAATGCCAGTGGTATACCTGGTCTGCAACTGAAAGAAATTTAAAGGCCAAAGCTACTTCTAAAAAACCTAAAACCACTTTCACTTCATTCATCCAACCCCCGGATTTAGGCATTTTATTCAATACTCCAGGAAAGATTGCAAATAAGGTAAATGGAATTGCAAAAGCCAATGAAAAGCCAAGCATTCCAATGATTGGTTTTAAAAAAACACCTTGGGAAGCAGCTATCAAAATAGACCCAGCAAGTGGCCCCGTACATGAGAATGAAACCAAGACCAAGGTGAAAGCCATAAAAAATACTCCTATCAGTCCGCCTTTGTCAGATTTAGCATCAACATCATTTACAAATTTAGATGGCAATACGATTTCGAAAGCCCCTAAAAAGGATATTCCGAACAACATGAAGATAACAAAAAACAGAAGGTTAGGAATCCAATGAGTACTCAAGAAATTAGCGAAACTAGCTCCGGCAAAAAATGCTAATACAGTTCCAAAAAACACATAAATTAAAACGATAAATGCACCGTAAAGGAAGGCCAAACCTTTGCCGCCACTTTGCTTGGTGAAAAAACTCACAGTCATTGGAATCAATGGATAGACGCATGGGGTAAGTAATGCTAAAAATCCTGCTCCAAGCGCTATAAAGAAAAATGAAAATAAAGATTCGTTTGATTTAGGTTTCTCTTCGGTTGGATTAATTTGGAGCGAATCGGACTTTACATTAGCACTTATTGTCTTATTTTCGCGAACCTCAGGCAATGGCGCCGACTTATCAACCTCCGTTTGTCCCGCAATTTCGCTTTGTCCACTCAACTTAAAATTTCCTTTGATTGGTACACATAATCCAGATTCATTGGAACACGATTGCGAGTCGTAATTGCCTTCAATGTTCCACTTGTTCGTCTTAATTTTTATTTTTTGACGAAATTCACCTAATTCTGTGAAATAGGTATAGGTGCCGCCCCAAATTTCTTTATCAAATTTTGAATGCGGATTGATCGGTTTTAATTTTCCAATTAATTCAAAAGAGGGATTGGGTGTAAAATTAACAGTAGTCACCACAGGTCCTAATTCAGGATCAAAATCAGATGAATACAAGTACCAGCCTTTATCAATTTTGACTTTAAAAATCAATTCGGCAGTTTCTCCAATCTTTGGTTGAGAGGGTTTCATCATCCATGACCACTTCGCGGGAATCACTTTCTCTGCATGCAATATGAACCCTACAATCAGGAATAAACCTGTTAAGAATGATTTAATTTTCATCGACGGAAATAAATTTTTCAAATTTACATTATTTCAATTGATATTAACGTGAAATTTGTCTACTTAGTTTATCAATAAATCGTTTTTCTGTTCAAAGATAAAGTCGTATTTTTGTAGCCTTATAGACAAGAACAACATAAATTACCCATGGCTGCAAGCACTTTTCCCACCCAACGCGATAATGAAATTTTTGCTTTAATTAACAAGGAAGCGCATCGTCAAGAATTTGGCATTGAATTAATTGCCTCTGAAAACTTTACTTCACCTCAAGTGATGGAGGCTCAGGGTAGTGTTTTAACCAATAAATATGCAGAGGGACTTCCAGGAAAAAGATATTATGGGGGATGTGAAGTGGTTGATGAAGTGGAAACCCTAGCTATAGAACGCGCAAAACAATTGTTTGGTGCATCTTGGGCAAATGTTCAGCCACACTCTGGAGCACAAGCAAATGCAGCTGTATTTTTATCTTTTCTAAACCCAGGTGATAAAATTTTAGGATTTGATTTGTCTCATGGAGGACACTTATCACATGGTTCCCCAGTAAATTTTTCAGGAAAATATTTCCAAGCCTTTTTCTACGGTGTAGAAAAGGAATCTGGATTAATTGATTGGGATAAAGTAGAAGCAACTGCTTTAAAGGAAAAACCAAGATTAATTATTTGTGGTGCATCAGCCTATTCAAGAGATTGGGATTATGCACGCTTACGCTCTATTGCAGATCAGGTTGGCGCACTTTTATTAGCAGATATTTCTCATCCATCTGCTCTTATTGCAAAAGGTTTATTGAATAATCCAATGCAACATTGTCATATTGTTTCTACTACTACCCACAAGACATTGCGTGGACCACGTGGAGGTTTGATCATGATGGGAAATGACTTTGAAAATCCATTTGGATTCAAAACCTTGAAAGGTGATTTAAAATTAATGTCGGCATGCTTAGATGGTGCTGTTTTCCCTGGAACGCAAGGCGGACCATTAGAGCATGTAATCGCAGCAAAAGCAATCGCTTTTGGTGAGGCTTTAACACCTACATTCGAAGCATATGCTAAGCAAGTGCAGTCGAACGCACAGGCAATGGCAAAGGCCTTTTTGTCAAAAGGTTATGAAATCATTTCTGGTGGCACTGATAATCACTTGATGTTAATTGACCTTCGTCCAAAAGGTTTGACGGGTAAAATAGCAGAAAATACATTGATTAAAGCGGATATTACGATAAATAAAAACATGGTTCCTTTTGATGACAAGTCGCCATTTGTCACCTCAGGCATGCGTGTTGGAACAGCAGCTATGACCACACGAGGAATGAAAGAAACAGAAATGGGACATATTGTTGACCTGGTTGACAAAGCTTTGATGAACCATGAAAATGAGTCTGTTTTAGTTGCAATTAAAAATGAAATTAATGAGTGGGTGAAGCAATTCCCACTTTACGCATAATAGATTATGGCATTAGATCAGGATTGGGAAGAAGAAGAAAAAGAAGAATCAGATGGGACCGAAATGTCATTTTTCGACCATTTAGAAGAACTTCGTTGGCACATTATTCGCTCATTGTCGTCTATTGTTATCTTTACAATAGCTGCTTGGATTTTCCGTGAAGAAATTTTTGGAATTGTGATTATGGGTCCAACCAAAGTAGATTTCTATACCAATCAGTTATTATGTAAAATTGCGGCTGAGACGGGGATGACCAGCCTTTGCATGCAAAAAGCTGACTTTATTCTTCAATCTAGAGAAGTTTCCGGCCAATTCATGATGGCGCTTACACAATCCATCATTGTTGGATTATTATTTGCCTTCCCTTATGCCTTCTTTGAAATTTGGCGTTTTGTAACCCCTGGATTAAAAAATAAAGAATTAAAAGCAGCTAGAGGTGCTGTATTTTGGGTTTCATTATTGTTTTTCTTAGGTGTAGCTTTCGGCTATTTTGTAGTTGCCCCAATGGCTATCAACTTTTTAGCTAATTTCAAATTAGACCCATCGATACAAAATCAATTTGATATCAACGATTACATCTCTTTGTTATCGATGTTAACCCTAGCCTGCGGATTAACTTTTCAATTACCGATGATTGCCTATGTCCTATCGCAAGTAGGCATTTTGACTCCCTCCTTTATGAGGGAATATAGAAAACATGCATTGGTAGTTATTTTATTCATTGCAGCTTTAATTACTCCTTCCCCAGACATGATTTCTCAATTGCTTGTAGCAGTTCCTCTATTTGGTTTATATGAAATCAGTATTGGTGTTTCTGGTCGCGTATTGAAAAGAAAAATGCGCGAAGAAATGGAAGAATCCTAATCCCATTCATAAGCAAAAAGATGAATTATTTATCGGCTGAAAATATCTCGAAACCTAGGTGAACGCTGGATTTTTAAAGGTATTTCATTTGGACTTCAAAAAGGTGAGAAAGTAGCATTGATTGGAAAAAATGGTACTGGGAAAACTACTTTAATGGAAACATTGGTAGGTTCTCAAAACCCGGATAGCGGGAATATCACCATTCGAGATGGAATCCATGTTGGATATTTGCCACAAAATCCAAGTTTCAATGAAAAAGATATTGTATTAGACTATTTATTTGCAGAAGATCTTCCAAGTTCAAAGGCCATAAAAGCATATGAAACAGCAATGGCAAGCGGAGAACCGAAGGCCCTGGAAAATGCTTTTGCTTTAATGGATGCTACCCAGGCTTGGGACTATGAAAGTAGAGCCAAGCAAATCATTGCCAAATTGGGTATCCCAGATAGCGAACAACAAATAGCAACACTTTCTGGTGGACAAAAAAGACGATTGGCTTTAGCCAAATTGTTAATTGAAAGTCCAGAAATCATGATTTTAGACGAGCCAACTAACCACCTAGACATCGATACCATTGAATGGCTAGAAGGCTTCCTAAGCGGTCCAAACGTCACTCTTTTAGTGGTTTCCCACGATCGTTATTTCTTAGACCGAGTGTGTAATAAGATGATAGAGTTATCAAATGGAGATATTTATACGTATAATGGTAATTATGCTTACTTTTTAGAGAAAAAGGCAGAGCGAGAAGCATCTGAAGCAAGCACCATTGCAAAGGCTAAAAATCTCTATAAAAAGGAGCTCGAATGGATGCGAAGACAACCCAAAGCTCGAGGCACCAAAGCGCAATCAAGAATTGATGCCTTTTATGAGACCGAAGAAGTTGCCAAACGTAAAGCTGATGATAGCAAGTTGGATTTGCAATTACAGATGTCAAGACTTGGGAACAAAATCATCGAAATCAATCATTTATCAAAATCCTTTGGCGACAAAAAAATCGTTGACGATTTTACCTATACGTTTAAGAAAAAAGATCGCATTGGTATTGTCGGCAAAAACGGAGCCGGTAAAACGACTTTTTTACAACTATTAACAGAGAACTTAGCTCCAGATGCAGGTACCATTGATCATGGAGAGACTTTGGTAATTGGGTATTATACGCAAATGCCCTTTGATTTCAAACCTGGCCAGCGAGTGATAGATGTGATTACGGAAATTGCGGAGGTGATTCATTATGGGAAAAAGGAAACGCTTAGTCCCTCGCAATTTTTGAGTAAGTTTTTGTTTGAAACACAAAAACAATATACACCTGTAGAGAAGCTATCGGGAGGGGAGAAAAAAAGATTACAGTTGATGCAAGTCTTGGTTAGAAATCCAAATTTTTTGATTCTGGATGAACCGACTAACGACCTAGATTTAGAAACACTCCAATTATTAGAAGACTTTTTAAGTGAATTCCAAGGTTGTTTATTATTGGTTTCTCATGACCGGTATTTCATGGATAATTTAGTAGACCAGTTGCTATTGATTGAAGGAGGTGGTGATATCCGATTCTTTAATGGAAATTATACAGATTATCGAAATAGTATTGAAGTAGGGAATAGGGATGAGGGAAGAGGAAATAAGGTAGTGAATAGTGGGCCAAGTGTGCAAAAGCTAAAGCCTGAGACGCTCAATACAACGACAAACACATCTTTCGGCAAATCAAAAAAATTAAGCTTTAAAGAGCAAAAGGAATTTGAGGAGTTGGAGAAATCGATTCCTTTGTTGGAAACAACAATTGCAGAAAAAGAAGTTCAGATATCAAATAGTACTGATGATTTCAATCGAATTGGTGAATTAGCGAAAGAGTTAGAAAGGTTGAAAGCCGATTTGGAAGAAAAAGAAATGCGCTGGTTGGAGTTGTCAGAATAAGAAATTTAAAAGAAAAGTCAAACTTAAATTCCTAACCAATGGACCCCCTAGAAGGCAAAACACTCCAAGCAATAGTAGAATTTTTAGTAGACAAATATGGCTGGAAGGAGCTTGGTAGAAGAATTCCAATTAATTGTTTTTTATTTGAACCAAGTGTAAAATCCAGTTTGACATTTTTACGTCGTACACCCTGGGCTAGAAAAAAAGTTGAAATCCTTTACCTTAGGAGTCTCTAAACCTGTTCACCATTTTTACAAACAAAAACAGTACAAAAGCAACGATAATAAAGGAAATAAAATTCCCTACAAAATTACCATATTTAATAGCGGTTCCAGGTAGTACTAATTGATTGATCTCTGTTAAATGGGTTGCCTTTAATACAGGAGAGAGCAAAGCAGGATTAATGATATCATTAACTAAAGAATCAACAATTTTTGAAAACTGACTTCCTACAACCACACCAATGGCGAGGTCAATCACATTGCCACTCATGGCAAATTTCTTAAATTCCTCCAGTATTTTCATATAAATATAGGTGCCTTCGAAAATCTCCAGCACCCTTATTTTATCACTAAATCACTGTATCACTGAAATGTAATCTCCGTTATCGCAAACAAAGGCTTACCTCCAGCATTTTCATTTCTAAACACCAGATAAAGGTCTTTAACACCCTCTGATGAACTTACAGGGAAACTTATAGCACCTGGTTTTTTAATTTCACCTGAACCAACCAGTGGGCCGTCAGCAGCTCCAATGTGAACTTCTAAACGACCTCCAACAGTAGTTCCCTCCATCACAAAACCCATTACCTTAATTTCTTTGATTCCTGTTAAATCAATTGCCTTGTAAACTGCATAACTCTTATCCTCCGTAGCGATCACCAATTCGCCTACATTATCCATTTTCATTTTCATGATCTTATTAGAGGCATCTGTAGAAGCAGCAGGAATAGTTGAGCTTCGTAAAGTTAAGGTACCTTGGCCCAATACTGGAGAAATTTTACCATTTCCTTTGTCAGTATAACTTGCTGTAAAGATAAAAGTACCAGGCTTGCCATTATCCTTAGGGACATAATCACCTTTTAATGGCTTAGAAGCTCTTCTTGAATCGCCAACCGATAAAATATATTGAATCATTTCACGCGCATCAGCATAAGAAATTTGAGGGTGTGCGGCCATGGCTTGTTCTCCCCAAACACCAGAACCACCGGCAATAACTTTTTTTGCTAACTGGTCAATAATTGTATTTCCTGGACGATACTTTTTCGAAATTTCTGTGTACGAAGGTCCAATCGATTTTTTCTCTTTTGCATGACATGTTTTACAGTCGGATAAATCAATCAAACGTAAACCATTTGAAAAACTTGTATTACTCTGATGACCTAGAGCAATCATATTTTTATCAAATCCTTGCAAATAATCGATACTCAATAAAACATCATCTTCAGCAACTTTTTTGTTTTCTAAAGTCCCATCTTCCTTATCTTCTACTTTTACTGAATATTTAACTGGCTTATTATTCCAATAAAACGATTTATTGCCTTCAATTTCTATGCTAACCTTAGGAATTTCATTCCCGGCAGTAACCAATATCGATTCTTTTTTAGAATTGCCTTTTGAATCCTTAACCGTTAAGCTTACATTGTATTTACCAGGTTTGGCAAATGTAACGGTTGGATTAGCCTCAGCACTTGTACTTCCATTTCCAAAATTCCAAGAGTAAGAAATTTTATCGCCATCATAATCCAAAGTACCCTCTGATGTAAATTTAACTTTCAATGGAATGGCGCCTGCTTTTTTATCAGAAGCAATTACCACTTTCGGAGTTCTATTTCCTGGATTATATTCAATTTTATATAAAGTTGCCTCTTCATTTTGAGCGAACCAATTTGGACCATACTCTAAGCCATACATCACCCCATTGTGATCAAACTCCATGTCCATTGGATGATTGAATTTTACATCTGGCAAAAAACGATCCATTTGTAAAAAATCCCCATTCTGTTTCATTGAAACGGTGTAAACTAAATCACGTGCCCAATCATATGCAAAAAATTTGCCATCATAATAAGAAGGAAATTTCCCTTTTGCATCTTTTGGATAATCTTCACTGTAATATACTGGTCCGGCCATTGCATTTCTACTTCCTTTGCCAATGGTTGCACCAAATTCAGGTGAATCAGCATATGGATAATAAATAAACGCCTTTTGGGCCTTTGGTAGGTGGCCTAAACCCGTATTGAATGGAGAAGTATTGATGGGAGCCAACGGATTAAATTTCTCCCAAGTACTGTCTTTAGCAAAATTTCTTTGATTATAAGCCTTATTATCACCTACAAACAAAGGCCAACCAAAATATCCGGCTTCGCGCGCTTGATTCACTTCATCGTGTCCGCGTGGACCATATTTAGTTGAATTTTCACCTGCATCTGGTCCAACTTCACCCCAATATAAAAATCCAGTTCGTTGATCTACTGAAATTCTGTATGGATTACGATTACCCATGATATAAATTTCAGACTTGGTTGAATGGAAATTTGGCGGAAATAAATTCCCCTCTGGTATTGTATAAGTGCCATCTGGTTGAGGTTTAATTCTTAAAATTTTTCCTCTTAAATCATTTGTATTTGAACTGGAGGCTCTGGCATCCCATCCTGCTCTACCTGGTCTTTCATCCATAGGTCCATAACCATTTGATTCATGTGGATTCACATCATCACCAGTAGATAAATACAAATTACCCTGTTTATCCCAAGCAATGGAGCCTCCTGTATGACAACATTTTCCATCTCTTTTCACTGGCACTCGTAATAAAACTTTTTCAGATGCCCAATCCAAAGTATCTTTTATATCATCATATACGAAACGAGATAAATGTTGCGCCGTGTCGGGTAAACCTGCCTGAGGTGAGTAATATATATAGACCCACTTATTTTGTGCAAAGTTTGGATCTTTATTGATACCCATTAAACCATATTCCGATTTAGTATAAACATCAAATTTGGCAACAATTTTAGATTTATTTTTTTTGGGGTCATACATCTTCAAATTACCACGTCTTTCTGCGTAAAGTACTTTCCCATTCGGCAAAACAGTCAATTCTGTTGGTTCATTTAAATTTTTATCCAAAATAGTTTTGGTAAAACGATTATCCTCAGGCAATACGCCTGTTCTTAATTTTTTATTGTAGTTTAATTCAGGACCACTTCCTGCCCATAATAATCCTCCCCACATATGTTGATATACCAAGGGTTCAGTAAATGATTCGTCCGTATGGCCCCAGTTCATGTAAAACGAACGGCCACCGTCAAATTCATGGTACCATGACATTGGGTGAAAATCGCCCATTTTGCCATCTTTGTAAGATTTCTCATCAACAGTAACCAATACTTTTACATCTGAATTAAAATTTTTGTAATCATAAAATTCGTCTTTGTGCTCGAAGCTTGCTGGCATGTGAGCGGTAGATAGATGCGTATTATCAACCGTATTGAATTTACCCATTTGAACATTAGGACGTCCTGGATGCGACATAAATTCTCCACCAGATAATTTAGTATACCACGGCCAGTCGTGTTCTGTATCAGTAGCGGCATGGATTCCCATATAGCCACCTCCAGCTTGAATGTAGCGTTCGAAGGCATTTTGTTGGGCATCATTGAATACATTTCCTGTAGTATTCAAGAAAATTACAACTTTGTATTGTTTTAAATTTTTTTCATTGAAATTCGCTGGATTCTCGGTAGTATCAGCAATAAAACCTTTTTCAGAAGCCAATTTAAGTAAAGCTACTTTGCCTGCTCCAATAGAAGCATGTCGAAAGGAACGGGTTGCGGAAAAAATAAGAACTTTTTTTCCTTTTAAAACATTTTTTTCCTGCGCATAGGCGGTAAAAACAAAAAATGTAGAAAGGCAGATTAATGCCAATCCACGGATTTTGCCAAGGGTAACAGATTTCATAGGAATAGATTTAATATTATAACAAACAAAGTTAATGTAATTCAGAAATTTTCAATAATTTTCCTAAAAAATAGCACATCCAATGAAAAAAATTTTCACAATCTGCCTACTTGCTGTAGTTAGTTTAGGCTTAAAAGCTCAATCTTGCTGCTCTTTGAAAAAAGATGAGATGCAATTAATGGCCTCTAACAAAAAATTTCAAAAATTACATGCCATTCCAAAAGAATACCACCACATTTCTAAGGCCGGTGGTAAAATGATTGAATTCAATACCCCAGATGGACAAAAAGCTTCAGGATTTTACATAGAAGCTGCTCAAAAATCTGATATTACGCTTTTTGTATTTCAAGAATGGTGGGGACTTAACGACCACATTAAACGAGAGGCCGAACATTTTTACACAACCCTTGGCAATGTCAATGTGTTGGCGTTGGATATGTATGATGGCAAAGTAGCAACAACACGTGAAGATGCTGGTAAATATATGTCAGGTGCCAATCCTACACGTTTAGAATCCATCATGAAGGGAGCTATTGAGTGGGTTGGGCCAAAGGCAAAAATTGCAACAGTTGGCTGGTGTTTTGGGGGTTCATTATCATTAAAAGCTTCTATTTTGGCAGGTAAACAAGCAGTAGCTTGTGTTATGTATTACGGAATGCCCGTAAAAGATATTGAGCAATTGAAAATGCTAAATACTGATGTTTTAGGCCTTTTTGCCGGAAGAGAACAATTCATCTCCCCTAAAGTAGTTGCAGAGTTTGAGGAAAATATGAAAAAAGCCGGAAAGCAAATCAAAACAAAAATTTTTGATGCAGAACATGCTTTTGCTAATCCTTCTAATCCAAATTTTGATAAAGCAGCGACTGAAGAAGCCTGGAATATGGCGGTTGGGTATTTTTCAACAAAATTGAAAAAATAGTTAATTGGTTGATGCAGGAGTACCTTTTTCCTACATCAACCAATCAATACTTTTACAAATTATTCGAAAACAATAATGTATTTGGTGTTCCATAAAGATTACCGGTAACCTTACCCATTGTTGCTGAAGTTTTCAAAGTAGCTTGAACTTGGGAAGGTGTAGCAGTTGGATTTGCCGATAAATATAAGGCAGCAACACCCGCCACATGAGGAGTCGCCATTGAAGTCCCCGAAATTGTGTTTGTAGCGGTAGTACTTGTAATCCAGGCTGAGGTAATATTTACTCCTGGTGCAATGATATCAACCAATGTACCATAATTTGAGAAATAAGCAAACGCATCATTTTTGTCAGAAGCGGCTACCGTTATAGCCTCTGGAACACGTGCAGGTGATGAAGTACTTGCATCCGCAGTTGAATTACCAGCAGCCACACAAAATACAATTCCATCCGCAATTCCTTTTTGAACTGCTATATCCAATGTGGCAGATACACCTCCACCTAATGACATATTTGCCACAGCTGGACCAGAAACATGGTTACTTGTTGCCCAATCAACACCTTTAATTACACCTGAAATTGTACCAGATCCTTGGTTATTTAAAACACGTACCGTTACCAATGTAACCTTTTTTGCAACTCCATATTTCGTTCCTCCAACAGTTCCACTCACATGGGTTCCATGGCCATTGCCATCTTTAAATGTATTGTTAATGACATCAATTCCTTTGACAACTCTTCCAGATAAATCTACATGGTCTGATTTAATTCCTGTATCTATAATATAAGCCTTCACACCAGAACCTGTTTGGGTATAAGTATACGTATTGCTTAAGGGTAAAGGTACTTGATCTATTCGATCCAAACCCCATGAAAGAGGAGTTTCTGTAGCAATGGCAAAAACCTCTTGGTCCTGTTCAACATATTGAACATTTGGATTGCGTTTAATTGCCTCTACCGCTTTATCTGTTAGATTCGAACTTGCAAATCCTCTAATGGTGTGCTTATAAGTAAATAATTTATTTCCACCGTGTTCTTTAGTGATTTTATCAGATTCTGCATCTACATCAATTTGTGCAGACTCTTTAAATACTACAATGTAGGTACTTGGAATTGCTCTCGCATTTTGCAAATTCTGAGATCCTGCTTGTACTTGAACTGATTTGGAATCAATTAAATTAATAGAATTATCGCTTGTGGTTAACTCATCCAGTTCACTTGAACAAGAATTTAATACGATGATTGATAAAGTTAGAAAACTGTAAATGATTTTTTTCATTGGATTTAATTTTAATTTTTGTCGAAAAGTACAATTTATCCTTAAAATAAAAACAGAAGATGCATAGGAAGTTGTACCAAAATTAAAAACGTATACATATTAGGTTATGATTCTCGCTCAGAAGTCTTCGGTTACCAATATATCCTTTTAGCCGTCATTTGATTTTTAGGACTTGGCCATTGAATAATTCAATACAAATAAAAAAATTCAAAAAATAATGCAATTTTATCCTTCAAAATGCTAAATTTGAATATTAGCGCAATTTTAAGCATAAAATGAAAGGTTCAATAGATACCCCCTCCTCTTTTCAACATCCCACATTTCAAATCATAGAAATTTCACAAGCTCGATTTGATGTTCCCTACCACTTCCATGCTGAATTAGAATTAACACTCATTATTTCAGGAAAGGGAAAGCGATTTGTTGGCAACCAGGTATCTGATTTTGGTCCAGGAGATTTAGTACTATTAGGCCAAAATGTACCTCATTGTTGGCAAAATTATAGAGAAAATTTATTAATTGAAGAAGACCCCAAAGGAAGCCAGGCCTTGGTTATCCAATTTCATAAAGACTTTTTAGGCTCAGAATATCTAGAAAAACAGGAATTTCAATTTATCAAAAAATTACTTGAAAAAGCACAATCAGGCTTATCTATCATAGGTCCAACTCAAGATCGGATTGCGCGAGAAATGCTAGTTTTGAAAGAATTGAATCCCTTCCCTCGATTACTTTCCTTTTTGAACATTTTACATATATTAAGTATTTCAAGCGCAGATTTACACCCAATTGATCCAAGTGAAATAAAATTTGATCTTTCAAAAACAGATCTGGAGCGAATCAACAAAGTATATGCCTATGTAATTGCCAATTATACACAAGAAGTGCATTTAGATGAAGTAGCTCATTTGGCAAATATGACAGAAACAGCCTTTTGTCGTTATTTCAAAAAAACGACTCAAAAAACTTTCGTTGAATTGGTAACGGAATTTCGTATCAAGCATGCTTGTCAATTGCTTCGGAATACCTCAAAATCGATGGTAGAAATTTGCTTTGAAAGTGGATTCGGTAATCTATCGCATTTCAACAAGCAATTCAAAGAGTGGATGAAGACGCCTCCTTTACAATACCGTAAATTGGCAAAAGAGTGGATGAATTAGTCTTATTTTTTTTCAGGGAATAGCATACTTAGCCCTATACTTACTACCAAAATACTCATTATCACCGCCAAGGAATGCAAGGTAGTGAATCCCCATTGCTCGAGGTAATGATGTGCAAGCATCTTTCCACCTACAAAAGAGAGTAATATGCCAAGGCCCATAGGTAAAAAGCGAAATAAACCCATCAAACTGGATAAGAAAAAAAATAAGGAGCGCAATCCCATCACTGCAAAAACATTCGAGAAAAATACGATGTATGGATCTTTGGAGATGGAAAAAATGGCTGGAATTGAATCCACTGCAAATAAGATATCTGTAAAGGCAATGACTACTACAATTACAAACAAGGGGGTAATAAAAAGTTTGCCAGTTCTTTTTATTCGAACAAAAAATCTACCCGTTACGTTTCTTTGAAAGACATTGAAATACTTCGATAAAAGCTTAACTATAGGATGTTCAGCCGGTTTAATTTCTTTTTCTTCTTCCTTGCTAAAAAGTATTTTAATTCCGGTGTAGATCAAGAAGGCACCAAATAAATATATAATCCAATCAAATTTTTGAAGTAATGCCGCACCTAAAAATATGAAGATCAAGCGAAGAATAACTGCCCCTAAAATACCCCAAACAAGTATTTTTTTGTAATATCTTTTTTGAACCCCGAAGGAATTAAAAATGAGTATAAATACAAAAACATTATCTGCCGATAAGGAATATTCCACTAAATAACCGGTTATAAACTCTAAGCTCAAATTATTTTGAAAAATACGGAGCATTTGTTCATATCCTCCAGTACCTAAATTCAAATGCTTGGCATAGGATTGCTGGACTTCAAATAATTTTTGAGTTCCATCGATTCCATGCACCATACCTCCAAAAAATCGTAGGAATACATAAAATACCAAAGCAAGTGTCACCCATGCAGCACTCCAAAATCCAGCTTCTTTGAACGTAACTTCTTGATCTGGCCCCGTTTTAAAAAACCCTAAATCAAACAACATCACCAATAAAACTCCAATAGAAAATAGGGTAAAAAACAAAGTTTCGCTCATAAATCCGTAATTTTGAAAAATAGTCCTCAAATTTCGGAAATTTTCAGCGAACATTTATGTATAATGGTAAAAAGGTTATTGTCGTGATGCCCGCTTACAAAGCAGCATTAACTTTAGAAAAAACGTATAATGAAATCCCCCATGATTGGGTGGATGAAGTTATTTTAGTAGATGATTACAGTCCGGACAATACCGTGGAAGTTGCCAAGCAAATTGGAATTCAGCATGTCATTCGCCATGATAAAAACAAAGGATATGGAGGCAATCAAAAAACTTGTTATAAAAAAGCATTAGAATTAGATGGTGACATCGTTATCATGCTTCATCCGGATTACCAATATACTCCCATGTTGTTGAAAGCCATGATTTCCATCATTGGAAATGGACTGTACCCAGTTGTTTTCGCTTCTCGTATTCTAGGCAAAGGAGCCTTGAAAGGCGGTATGCCAATTTATAAATACATAGCCAATCGAATTTTAACACTTTTCCAAAATATTTTAATCAATCAAAAACTTTCCGAATACCACACAGGGTATCGAGCATTTTCGAAAGAAGTTTTACAAGCAGTAAATTTTGAAAAATGCGATGATGATTTCATATTTGATAACCAAATGGTATTACAAATTTTTTGGAAAAACTACGAGATCGGAGAAGTTACCTGTCCAACAAAGTATTTTGAAGAAGCTTCTTCTATCAATTTTAAAAGGAGTTCCATCTATGGTCTAGGCGTAATATGGTGGTCGATTCGGTACCGATTAGCTAAGTGGGGAATTTCCTGGGATTTAATGAAATAATGCTTAACGCTCAGCTGTGCTGAGCGTTAGACTATAATCTGATTAAAACGCCAGCCAATAAATTAAATCCGGCTTGCGGATAATAAAAATTCTCTGTGATGGTCTTACCATCATAAATATAACTATACGTATAGCCATTAGAGCTATACAACGTATTTGCCACATTGTTTAATAAAAGAGTGAAATCCATCCGTTTACTCCATTTGGTTGCGATTGGATACATGAAACGAATATCCTGTGTCCAGTAGGATTTCAAAACTCTTCCTTCATTGGAGGTGTTATCCAGATACTGCTTACCCACATATTTGGTCAATAAAGCAGTTTCCAATTTACCAGATTTGATAGTAAAAGTACTCCCTGCTATCAATGATGGAGAAAATGATATATCGGTTTTTCCATGAACGATTGCTTTCTCTTCATATGTGTCGTAATCTGTTACATATTCTACAAAATTATCAATTTTATTTTGACTAAAGGTTGCATTAGCTTGCCAGCTAATGTTTTTCGACAATTTCCAATTGACACTACTTTCCAAGCCTAATCGATAACTTGAAGCTACATTCTGACGAATAGGCTCTCCCACGCTGTTTAATTTTCCTGTCAATACCAACTGATCCCTATAATTCATAAAATAGGCATTCAATTGAAATGCTGTTTTTGTACCCTTTTGACTGTATCCTGCTTCATAATCCATCAAAAATTCAGCATTGGGCTTTTTGGTTGGATTGTCAATGAAATCTTGTCTACCAGGTTCCTTACTTCCAACTGCATAGGAAACATAAAATGAACCATTTTCTCCTACTTTTTGCGTTAATCCAAATTTAGGATTGAAAAAGGAATAGGTATTAATTTGGGAAATATCCTGACGTTTATCACCAATGCCCGACATGATATACCCAATAGTTCGGTATTGTAAATCAACCATAGCATCTAATTGATCTGTAATGGCCAGATTTGCCTTGGTGTAAAAATTCAAATCTTTTTTTTGTGCCCAACTTTGATACCAGCGATGACCCACATAAGAAGCAGGTATATCTCCCCCTACAACGTCTCCAAAATGCCGACCCACATACTTATTCCACGCCCCACCCACAGTCAACTTAAACCCTTTATTTCCATCGTAATTTAGACCAAATGTACTTCCGTAAAAATCATTGTCAAGCCACTTTTGGCGAATGATATTCGTATTATCAACAAGCTGCCCTTGCTTTACAAATGGTTTTAAATCATAAACAGATAAATCCGTGGAGGATTTAAACTCTTCATAATATCCTCTTCCGTAGGTATAGTGGAAATTTAAATCTAAATTCCAATGGGTATTCAAGGTATGATGCGTCAATAATTGATAATGATCTTGTGCATAATTATCGGTTTGGTTCGGATAGGTATAATAATTATAGGTGCGACCGCTAGATAACAAATTTCTGGCATCTTCCTCGCCCAACCAATTACGTTCTATAAAAGCATTTATTTCCGTCAAGTCACCATTTATTCGACTCTCTGGGGTTCCATACCAAGACTGAAAGGTCTTTTCTTTACCTGTAAAGAAATTGAAACGAATCATGGATTTTTCTCCAAAATAGGCTCCTGATACATAAAATGATCGCAAATTGGAAAATGAACGGTCAATATAACCATCTGAAACAATACGCGACAATCGGCCGTCAAGGGTAAAATTACCTTTCATTAAACCTGTACCAAACTTTAAGGTAGATTTTAAGGTATTGAAAGAACCACCTGAAATAGAAGCTTCACTGTAAGCCTTTTCTTCAAATTCATTGGTTTGCATATTTACGGATCCCCCGAATGCTCCAGCTCCATTGGTGCTAGTTCCCACGCCACGTTGAATTTGCAAGGAGGCCACAGAAGAGGCAAAGTCTGGCATATTTACCCAGTAGGTTCCTTGTGATTCGGAATCATTCACCGGAATTCCATTGATCGTAATGTTAACTCGAGAGGCATCCGATCCTCGAATTCGAATACCTGTATAGCCGATACCTGCCCCAGCATCGGAAGTGGTTACAATTGAAGGGGTAAACTGTAACAACATAGGCATGTCTTGTCCCAAATTGCTCTTTCTCAATTCCTCTGCACCTACATTGCTATAGGCCATTGCGGAAGAAGACCCTGCACGAGTTCCTTGAACAATCACCTCATCATTTAAAAAATTACTTCTCTCCAATAAAACGGTTTGAAATCCTTGAGAAACAGCTATTCTTTGTTCTAAATAACCTACATAACGAATCAAAAGATGGGCATCTGTTGGAATGCTACTTAAAGAAAAAAGTCCTTTGGCATCTGAGATAGTTCCTTTTTGAGATCCCTCTAAGATGATCGTGGCACCCCAAAGAGGTAATTTAGAATCTTTTTCAAGAATTCGGCCGTCGATGCGGCCGCTATTTTTTTGTGCAAAAACTTGAACAAAAAACAAGCTAAACAATAGCGTAAACAAAACATGTGTCGTTAATCTTTTCATTTTTTGAAACGTTTAACAACAGGTAAAGGAGTCAAATCCTGTTTGAATTTAACATAACACCCTTCATATTTTCGATTTTTTTGAGGTTTCAGCGCTAAAACCTCTACAAAATCCCTTCGGCAGCAT
>JACCDK011121462.1_pt1 | contig 27315 bp, 25 predicted proteins | sample 7445871 | NCBI WGS metagenome assembly JACCDK01 (sample SAMN15323436, study PRJNA562643) | freshwater metagenome | isolation source: river surface water | place: USA:Blue River Watershed | collected 2017-08-15 | reverse complement strand
TCTTCAGCCTGGGAAAGAACTTCTGAGTGATCGCCAGAAACCTGCCAATTAGCCTCAACTTCAGCCTGGGCATCATCGATGACCACAAGGTTGGGACGGCGACCTTCCATGCGGAAGAAGTCAATGCAGAGGTTCTCAATGGTGCGGTGTAGATAGGAGAGCGCGTGCTCTTCTGATTCAAGCTCGGGGGCTGCAAGCATGAACTTAATGAGTGAGTCCTGGGTGATTTCTTCAGCCTTAGCTGAATCCTTCAATACTCGATTAGCATGCGAAAGCAGCTCTGAACGGTGCTCAGTGTAAAAAGCCCCCAGTTCCGCAACTGTCCATACGCTAATTGCCACTGTATTAATCCCTCATATACCGGTTTTGTCCTGCAGAGCCAGCCGTCGCTGCCTCTACACACATCTACGAGTCCGAGTCTAATTTGTAGTGGGAAGGGGATAAAACGGACAAATTGACTAGAGGCCCATTATTGATGCTTGATGGTCGAAATCTGGGACTGCAGCTCGCACTTCTTCAAATGTACCGTTTGCCAGAAGCCGTCCATTGGAAAGAAAGTAGACGGCATCTGATTGCCTGACAGTCGATAATCGATGCGCCACAATGACTACAGTCACGTTACCTTTCAGGCCGTGAATTGCTTCAGAAATCGCTGCCTCAGTAGCGCCATCAAGCGCACTCGTGGCCTCATCAAGTACTAGCAAGAGCGGTTGTGTGTATAGCGCGCGTGCAATTCCAAGACGCTGACGTTGACCGCCGCTTAATTTTGCCCCTCCATCCCCAATCCGCGTTTCAAGCCCTCTCGGAAGTTTTTGAACGAAATCGTCAAGTTTTGCGATTTGCAATGCTCCCCAAATCTGATCATCTGAAATCTCTTCATCAGAATACCCAAGTGCAATGTTTTGCCTTATCGTATTGTTCGAAATCATGACATCTTGTGGCACGTAACCGACCGCTCCCGGCCATCTCTTAATTGAGAACGTGGGATTTAGGTCCCCTAGCAAAATCTGGCCATTGTCGGGTTCAAGTATCCCCAGGATCAAATCAGCAAGTGTAGATTTACCAGCACCGGATGCGCCCACTATTGACACCACTTGGCCTGGAAATATATGTAGAGAAACGTCATCAATAGCTGGGGAATCACTTCCTGAGTATGAGAATCCTACTTTCGATAGTTTTATCTCTGGCCGAAAAGTTGGGTACTCCCCTTGTGGTATTTGTGATTTCTCCTCTATGGGTCTCATCAATTTAAGGGATTCAATCATATCCAGTGTGGGAGCGGCCGAACCAATATTAGATTTTATACTTAGAGCGCCTTGTTGAATCCTTAGAATTGCTGGTGCAATGCGCGTGCTCGCTGCCATAAATACAGACAAGACTGCGATGGCATGACTAACATCATGGCTCGCAAATTGAAATCCTGCAATTAACAGAGATCCCAGGACTATCGAAAGTTCAATTACATATTTACTGATGTTTGGCATGAACATCCGCTCAGCATTCACAGTTGAAAGATCAAAACGAAGTTGACCCAGTTTCCTTATATAGAAATCTCTTCTGTCTCTTACGACAATTTCCCGATATGAATTCAATACTTCAAGAATTCTCTCATGACTTTGAATTGATAAATCTCTTTGAATCTCACCAAGGTACACGGCTCTAACATGCAACAATTTAAAGAGGATAACTCCTATTCCAGAAAATGAAAGGAAAGTTAAACTTGCCAAAGTTGGATCCACAACGAATAAACCAATTCCTAAAATCAATAAAAGTGAAAAATCTGTGACAAGTAGGACAAGAGTGTTAATTATCCCCAGTGTTATTGATTCAATACCTGCAGTAACGGTGTAAAGAGTTTCTTGGGTCGAGCGTGACTGAACTCTAACCAAAGGTTGAGACAGTACCTTGGCTATCAACTGGGCCGATAAACTAGCACTTCGGCGGCCTAGAAAAAAAATTGTTTTTCTAACGAAAAAAACTGAGACTACCGTCTTACATATCAAGCATAAAGCCGCTGAAGCTGCGATTAAAACCGCTTGCTCCCGAAGCCCGAGATCTTCCAGGTTTAAAACTGTAAGTACGGCAGTAACTCTATCCCCTGGGCTTTTTGCTTGAACTCCATTAACCGCTAGTGCGCCCAAAATTCCAAATAATGCAATTCCGACTAAATCCAAAAGACTCAAGAATATCTGAGTTGCGACAACAAAAACTATCTTTTTTTGATCACTCTTGGTGAGAGTCTTTAGTGAGCGCCCTACAATGGTTTTCTTAAAGGTTTGGATATTTCGACTTAGCACTCAAGCATTGTAACAAAGAAGGCCGACCTGTGGTTAAAGTCAGAAATACTCAAGATTTCAGGTCATTTCATAAGTCTTCTTGCCAATTCCATTTGCCCAGAAACATCATCAAGATATTCTACAACCTGACCTTGGTCCTCTAAAAAACTTAACAGTGTTAGAGTGCTAAAACTATCGTCATTATCCATCAAATTATCCCAAGTTAAAAAATCTGAAATATCTGGAAGCTCTTCCAAAGAAAATACGTAGGGCAAATTTTTGTGGAATGATTCTTCGTTACCAACAATGCAAATTACCTTGTTTTCTGAACAATGAAAAGTTACAGAACCATGTAGAGTCGCAAAGTAGACTTTGTGTCGTAACTTGATTAAATCTGTGAACCCTGTTTCTCGAAAAATAAATCCCTTAGTAAGAGCCTCTAAATTCTTGTAAAAAGAGATTTTTCTAAGTCCTAGTTGTTGGTACGGATGCTCTTTCACAAATAAATCGACATAATCACCAAAATACTTCTTCAGCTTTTCCACAAAATAAAGTTGATTTACGTACTCTTTGCAAAATGCAAGATTGGCTGCTTCGGGGGCCATGTGAAGCATTACTATGCAAACTGGTTTTCCCTGTTGCTTGATACCACTAACTTCTATCTCTCTGAATTTCACTCTGATATAAATCTCTTTGGCCTTGCGTAACGCAGCTCTACACAGATTGACCCCCGGGAGTACTTGATCAACGAGCATCCATCGCTCGAGTTGATTTTTTCTTCGCCATCTCAGCTCACTGAAATTCTTGAGTTCGCTTTTTATGAGTGCAATTAGGGACTTTTGCCACGCCAATTTTTCAATTCGAGCTCCCTCGAATGTGTGCCTCTCGTGGTTAGACAATATTCCTTTGTGATTGAGTTCATCATTGGTCGGGAAGCCTGCGGAAAATAGCTTCATGTCTCCAATTTTTTGAGCAGTGTTGTTATATGTAAATGAATCGATAACAACCGCTTTCTTAGATTTGTAGAAAATTTCTAGTGCAAACCCTGCAGGGATAGATAGATGCTCAGCAATTCTGAAAATGGAGCTCCCTAGCCAGTTGTCGGCATGGCCAGGAATGATTACATCTGGACTCGATAACTTGATTACATTCAGGATTTGTGCTGCTATCTCTAATGAAATGTTATTGATGTTATGAGGCAGTTTGTTCTTGCCGAAGATATAAAAATCACCTTTTGTAATGAAATCTCGATCATATCTAATCTCCTCAAGAATTATCTCTGCTGCCAAATGCAAGGACTTTGAATCAACAAACGTAGTTGGACTACTCGCGAAAGTATTGAGAGGGAACAATGCATAGTTCTCGTACAATCCCGGAATTTTACTCCTGCTGACTGTAGCAATATCTATCCCAAATTTTTGCGCTTCGTTTAAATACAGACTCTGGACGCTTATTTGGTCCTTATAATAAGCATTAATTACAATAAGTGCTTTTGACACTAAACTTTCTCCAGACTCTGTAGCTTCAATTTATTACTCGTGTGAAATCAATTAATGAAATGAGAATAGCATTAAAAGCTAATAAAGTTTATCTGCAAATCGCCTCTAATGGTTAAAAAAACTACTGAAATTTGAATTTTTCTCACTAGTTGTTTGAGAAATACAAATGACTCAAATCATGTCTTGAAGAATTCTAAGTTGTACAAAGGTTGAGTTAGTTAAAGAGACTGCCGTTAAGCAGCCAACCCGAGGCTAGACGATTCTCTGCGTATTGATACCTGATGGAATTCCTCAGGGTTGCAAGTCTCAGATCCTCCGAGATATTTTGTTGGTTTCAACTTCACGCGGCAATTCAGTTTTGTACCTTATAGGCGAAAAGTAGAGATTCACACATAGTTAAGAATTACACAGTTTTCTACTCGCTTTTTAAGTCGTTATAAGGTCCTGTCTTATTTCGCGTGTTTACTGCTCTTAAATCGATTGATAAAATTTATTTTTGCAAGAATTGTTCGAAAAACTGAGAGTGACTTGAAAACTCTAGAATCCCCTCCAATCGTAATGCAATCAACTTGCTCATAGATACCATTGAAGAGTTTAATCTTACCCCTCGGAATGTTAGAAGAGACAGATATTTTCGTCATCCACCTAGGACGCTTACCCACGGTGTTTGTTCCTAATCTGTCTCCGAAGCCCTCGTTATCTGAGAATCGTTGTGTCGGCAAAAGCATGTGCACTGAGCGTTTAAAATAGTTGTACTGCATCTGGTAATCCCAAGTAAAGGGTGCCCCTTCTAAAGTCTTATCAAACCTACTCAGCCATAATTTTTTCTGGTAGTCACTCAGGGCATCCCACGACGAAGAATTTGCCAGCCAGTCAACATAATTTATTGGTAGTTCAAGAGAATAATGAGACCACTGCTCACGATTAGTACCCCAGCCCCACGCAGAAAAGTACTTGGACTTCCTCCACTTATTCTTGCTCTTGTAAAACTGAGCCTTCCGAAAACTAGAAAAACCTCCCACTCCAGCTATTGATGAATCTTTCTCCATTTCCATAAATCCACACAGTATTGATTCTACAAATGTATCTGAGATCAATACATCATCCTCAATTAAAATTACGTAACTATATTCTAAGAACATTTTATTGACCGAGTCCACGATATGAGCAGCTAAACCCATATTTTCCTCGCATACTCGATATCTGAATTTAATATCTTTTCTCGCTTCAGATTGCGATTTAAGGAATTCTGAAATGAGCTGAGCTTCAACTGTAGATGTTGGTCCATCTATTGAAATATAAACATCAACAGGGAAATTCTTCTCAATCTCAATTAACCTACTTTTAAGAAAGTCGACCCTTTTAAAGCCGATTAGCAGCAGAACAGTTGCGCCCGAAATTTCAGCAATAGTTTTCATTGATTGAAACTAATTCTTATTTCCGATCTGTCCTTCGATGATGGCTCATCGAAACCTAGCCTTGGCAAACTTTTCACTTTATCGGTTTTCTGAATAAACTCTCTGTTAACGAAAGTTATTTCGAGTGTCTGAGGAATCCCATCGGCTGAGATTGACGTGAAATTGTTTCCGTGCAAATGTACTATCTTAAAATATTTCTTCAATTCAATAATAGTCTGTTCGAATACTTTGCGAGATGAATCCGTGCCATGAAACTCTATGATGGCCAATGGAATCCGATGCTGCAAATCCACAATATGCTGAATAAGTTGGTACTCATCTCCTTCTATGTCTACTTTCAGCATGAATGGACCGTCAACCATGACACGTGCTATTTGCTCTAGCGATAAATCTGACTTTGATTCTGCTTTTGCAACTATCCGATTTTTATAGTGCTTATTTCTCAAGACCTTAAATCTGTAAATGTACGAACAGAGTACTTTAAAGCGATAAACAATTGCCTTCACATTAACTGGATCTGAAAAAATCCTTTTTGTAAGTTTAATGACCAATCTTCTGAGAGATACCGTATGATCGAATACCAGAAAATCTCTCACTAAACCATTTTTTTTGCAATCTAACTCAAAATTACTATCGTCACCAAGCCCAAATGAGACCAAAGTATCCATTTGTGGCAACTCTAGTGGAACAACGTAGCCACCGTCATTCTTGCTCCCTAAGCGTTGCATCATTCCAACATTGAAAGGCTGAATGTCAGATAGCTGCATGCCTCAAAAATACCACCAACTTTCTCTTTTTGTCAGGTAAGTATTCAAAAATGTGTATTTTTTCAAAGAGCTTTGCGCCAAGAAAACTTTCGGGTGGGGTGTCTCTGTACATAGGCGTGAACCAAAATTGAGTTTTTTTGGATGAAGCTTGAAATGAAAATGCTCAATGATTGTGAGTCAATTTGCACCTGAACAACACATAAATGGTAACTTCTTTACCTATGGAAGTGCACAGGAAACCAAGTCTGTTAATTTTCAATTACACCATGGATCCCATGAACCCGCTCCTTTCCCACCAAAGCGAGGTTGTTGATGCCTTAGCCGGTCACTTTGAGAAGATAACTGTAATCACAGCAGGAGTTAATAAGTCCACTGCTCCGATCAATGTTCACATTGTCTCAACTTCCTGGAAACCAAAAGCTAGAGTTACAAGTATTTTTAGATTTTACCGTAAGGCCTTGCCAATTGTTTTTTCTGGCGATTATGATTCTGTTTTCTTTCACATGACTGATGTGCAATGCGCTTTGATTGCCCCTCTGCTGAGATTTTTGGGAAAGAAACAAGTGCTTTGGTATGCACATTCCTTTAAGTCTATCTATTTGGCATTTTCCTCAAATTGGGTTTCGACAATTGTGACCTCAACTTCTGGATCCTGCCCGCTCAAAAGTCAAAAAGTTAAATTAATTGGACAGGCCATAAACCCTTTAAAGTTCCCCGCTATGAACTCAAACGAACTTAACTATAACAATCTGATTCATATTGGTAGGTTTGATAAATCAAAGAACATTAGTTTACTTATCTCATCTGCAATTCAACTTCGAAATGTGTTTCCACAACTAAGATTGACAATTATTGGTTCTCCATCAAGTCCCGAATCTAAATCGTGGGCCAAGAATTTAATTGCTTCAAATTCACATCTTGTTTCTGAAGGTTGGCTTCATTTCGAGAATGAGGTACCAAGATCTGAATTTCCAGAGAAAATTAAAGGAAATGGATGTTTTTTTCATGCATACATGGGATCATTGGACAAAACCTTAATCGAATCAACAATGCTCCGTGTCCCAGTTATAACAATTAATCCAGAGTATTTAGGTATTTTTGGTAGCTGGTCAAAGCTGCCAGAACCTTCCCTAATTGAAGAATTTCTCGCATTCAGAGAAACCAGTGAAATGTCGATAGAAGTGGAATTAGAAAGAAGGCTCCTTATTTCAATTGACCAGCATTCGATGGAGAATTGGGTGCGTCAACTCTCTAGACTTTTAAGTTAAACTTTTGATCTAGTTATATCGATGATTGCATTGTCAGATTAACTTGCTCTTTTTTGGTCGGATCGGACTGAATTTAAAATAACCAAATGTTATTATCGAATATACTCAAATAGAATCTCTTCAAAACAATCATTTGTGACTTTTTGACTTACTTTTCTTTCGTAGTCCCCGTAGATTGCTGTTTGTTTGGTCTTTTGAGCTCTCTCTTCCTTTATTTTTGACAAGGCTGCCGCTAGATTTACAGCTGTGGGCGGATTCAATACACAAATAGAACTTTCTTGATATATTTCTCTAATTCCAGGAGTTAATGTTGTAAGATAGCGTTTACCGAAATACCCGGCTTCAAAGGCTTTGTGTGGAATAGTATATTTAAGCCTTGGGTGATCCGATAATTGACCTAAGGCAACATCTACTAGTGAGTAGATCTCCCTTAGTTCACTATTTGAAACATTGACAATTTGAATACAATTAGCTCCTAATTCAGGTAATTGGTTACCAGCTCCGACAACAAAAATAAAGTCGGCTTCTTGTTCTAGTATCTTAGATGCTGTCAAAATATTATCAATACCGGATTCGTTGTTTACCTTCCCTCTAAACAAAACTTTTAGTGTTTGTGGATTTTTGTTGATAAAAAGCTTTACCTCATCTATTTTGTTTCCCATCTCAGATGAATCTTTAAAGCAAGTTTCGTTCAAGCTTGTGTAACTGACTTTTAATCGAGCTAGAGGTACGCGAAATAGTCGGTGAACTCTTTGTATTTGTTCTTTCGTTTCTAGCAAAACTATCCCTGCGGAGTGAAACGCGAGAAAATCAATAACGTAAGAAGATAAAATCCGATGCATTTTTAACACGCTTAAGTGGCGAGACAAAGCACCATCCGTCAGGGGCCAACCAGCATCCAAAATTATTCTATTTTTAAGAATAACTCGTGCGACAATTGCAACTTTATGACAAGGAGACATTACTACTAGTATTGAGTCCACCTCCAGTGTGCGCCTTAACCGCCATAAGTCAACTATTACTAAAGTCCACTTTGCACGCAGTTTCTTGAACTGCTTCTCCACACGAGGTGAATCAAAGTTTAAAAGGACACTTGAGCGAGAGTAATCAGGAGTGAGAAAGCTCAGGAAGAGCACATGAGCATTCAATTCACTCGGAACCGCCATCTCAACAGTTTAAACCAAAAAATGCACTACATTTAGGAAATGGACGTTCCATATCCGCCGTTAAGGATTCATGTTTGGGGAGGTTTAGGCTCACAGCTATTTGCGGCGGCACTTGCTTATGATTTTCGTTCGAAATTCCCTAGAAGAAAACTTATAATTGTTTTTCATACAGGCGGGGTAACCAAGCGCAAACCAGAGATGCTCCAACTTTTTCCTGAACTCCTTCATGAGATAGTTGATGATTTTTCTGAAAAACCAACGACTTCTTCATCTAGCGTTCGTGTCACAGTGCTGAGGAAACTGATCAAGTTGATTAAGTCTGTAGGGTTTGCGTTCGGATTTGTAGCAGAAGAGAATTCGCGGAATTCAAAACGAGCCTTTCCGTGGACATTATCTGTCCGTGGACATTATTCACATCGAAAGTTGGACCCCAATTTCCTGAAAGATCTGGCACAGAGGTTAGATTTAAATTCTAGAAGTGATGAAGGTAATCTACCGTTTAATGCAATCTTGCATTATCGTTTGGGCGACCTGTTGAGTTTAGACCAAAAGAAACCAATTCCCGCAGACCGCATCGTTTCGGCTTTAGCTAAATGCCACGAAGTGCATGAGATTTTAGTCTTATCAGATTCCCCGACAATAGCTCTCGCAAAATTAGAACAGGTCTCAAGTGGGATAACATTTCGTTTGATCAATGCAACAACAAAAAATGCTATAAAAATTGGAGTAAGTGCTGATTTATTTTTTGGAACTTCATCAAAGATTTCTTACTGGATAATTCTATTACGTCTTCTTTTGGCGGACAATAGAGTGAGTTATCTACCAATTGAAGATTTAGAGAACTTGAAAATGCATATTGGGAATTCCTCGAGTCTGAAGGCTTACTAAAAATGAGGGACAGTCCGTCTATCCTAATTGTAGGAACTGTTAGGAATTGTGAGAAAACTTTTGAGTCTGAACTGGACAGACTCAAAAGATCTTTTGAGTCGTTTACGATTGTGGGTTACTTCTTTGTAGAGTCAGATTCGGTTGATTCAACCTTGGAAATATTGCAATCCGCAGCAATAAAGAGTGATATCTTTAAATTTGAATCGCTCGGGATTATGCGAGAGGAATTCCCTGAAAGAGTTGAGAGGTTGCGCTTTTGTAGGAATAGATATGTTTCATACATACGAGAAAACTTCTTCACGGATAATCTTGATTATGTTGTGGTCGCTGATATGGATGGAATAAATTCCTCATTAACAAGATTTGCAGTAAATGCTTGTTTCCGAGAATTAGAGTGGGATGTAATTTTTAGTAATCAAGCGATTGGCGTAAGCGATTTACTAGCCCTTAGAGCCAACAATTGGCTTGAAAGTGATTTTTTAGATGAACTTGAGCAATCGAGAATTCACCTTAGAAAAATGAAAGAACCTACTTCATGGTTAGAAAAGATACAAAGTTTTCTTCTATATGACAAAACACGTAAAGATGTTATCTACAGACGAATGCGCTTCCTGGGTTTTGGCAAAAAGTTGGTGCCTGTCCAGTCTGCTTTTGGGGGAATCGCAATCTATAGAAGTTGGTGTTTCTTTCATTCAGACTACACAAGCACATTTACTCCAGGAGAGTGCGAACATGTGGCCTTTCACCGAAACTTAGTAAGGAGTCATGCAGAACTCTACATTTGCCCGCGGTTTGTCAACTCGGTGATAAATACCTACAATATAAATAAATTCTTCCTAGTCAGGTTAATCCGTATGTGGAAATGGGCGAATCGGGAATGACTAGAAACAGTCTTTTTAGCTACCATCTGCTAATGTACTAAGTGTGGTGAACCTGCATTTGATTTGTTGTAGATTCTATTGGAATTGAGTTGAAAGAAAATAATGATTGATTATCCGCTTTTCAAGGTTCATATGGATCAAAAGGCTGCAATACAGAATATTGGTTCGGTGTTCAACTCAGGCTTCATCAATGAGGGAGAGCAAGTGGTAGAGCTTGAGAGAGCTCTTAGTGATTTTCTTGGGGTTAATCAGCTTACATTGGTAAATTCTTGCACGAGTGCCATATCGTTGGCTCTGCGAATTATTGGAGTGGGTGTAGGTGACGAGGTGATCACTACTGCAATGACTTGTGTTGCAACTAACACTCCAATTGTCAATTCCGGTGCAACTCTTATTTGGTCAGATATAGACCCGGGGACCGGAATGTTGTCTGCAGAAAATGTTGAAGGTCTGATTACGCAAAAGACAAAAGCGATCATTCTTGTCGATTGGGCAGGCACACCAGCAAACCTAAAGGCTTTTCAAAAGCTTTCAGAAAAATTCTCCGTCCCAATCATTCAGGATGCTGCACATGCATTCGGGGCAACCTATGAAGGAAGACCAGTTTCGGATTTTTCAGCTTTCACATGCTTGTCATTCCAAGCCATAAAGCACTTCACGACTGGTGATGGAGGGGCATTAATTTGTGCATCCTCGTCTGACCATCAACTTGCTAGAAAGTTGAAGTGGTTCGGTTATGATCGAGATGCAGTGAAAGATAAAAAAGGGGAATGGAAAGGACAAAAATGGGATGCCGATATTTTGGAGGAAGAAATAGGATATAAATTTAACATGAACAACCTGGCAGCAGCGGTCGGGTTAGCAAACTTGCCGTCAATGCCTTCAGTCCTAGGTAAACACCGAAAAAACGCAGCAACTTACGAAAAGATTTTGTTTGACCATCCTAGGATTAAACTGCTGACCCGTGATTCGAATGCGATATCAAGTTACTGGGTTTACACGTTAAGACTGGAGGTGAGCGAGAATGAGCGTGACGCTATCCTTGATGCTTTGAATTCTGCTGGCATTGGTGCAGGTCTGGTCCACCTTCCAAACAACACTTACTCCGCATTCAAAAAGTTTGACAAGAGTTTGCCCAATACGAAACTTTTCTCAGCAAGTCAGATTTCTCTCCCGTGTGGATGGTGGTTGGATGATTCTCAGATTCGCTTCATTGCGGAAAGGCTAATTGCAGAACTGAAGTCTATCGATGATTAAAACTCGTCGATTAAGGATTGGTTTTATTGAATCCTCAGATTTAGAGGAAGTAAGACTGTTACACAATCATCCCGACACTCTCATGTGGTTATCTGATACGCATAAAGTTACAGTTCAGGAACAGCAAGAATGGTTTTCAACTTTGATTAATTCCCAAAAATCTCAAAGGTATGTGGCTCGAGAACTTTTGAGCGGAAAATTAGTTGGAGTTTTTCGGCTCGATAATCTTGATTTGGAAAACGAGTCGGCTCAGGTGGGTCTAGATGTTGCTTTAGATTTTCGCAGACAGGGGCTTGCAACTGAGATATATATGGCTATGATCCCGCACTTTTTTGGCGAAATGCTTTTAAATAGAATCTCGCTTGTTACATTAGAATCTAATTTCGCAGCCAGAGCCCTCTATGAAAAATTAGGATTCGTCGAAGAAGGTAGACTTCGCAAGGCTTTTCTCCGTGATAACTGCTACATTGATGGCGTTATTTATTCACTCTTGTCCTCTGAATATAGGCCATAAAGTGGATTTATCCGATGTCACCTTAGTGATTCTCTCTCACAATAGACAACATTGTCTCGTAAAGACATTAAATTTCTATAAGGATACAAACCTAAGATTACTTGTAATTGACAGCTCTCCATCTCAGCTAGAAAAACAATTAATTCCCGAAAACTGCAACTACCAGCACTCTAATCTTCCTTTTGCAAATCGCGCGAGTATTGCTGCAGACCTCATTAAAACTGATTACACAATTATTGGAGCCGATGATGAAATTTATTTGCCTAGTTCGCTCGTCGTTATGCGAGATTTTTTGAAGAAAAACTCAGATTACATTTCGGTTGGTGGAAACACCATTGCAGTCTGGAAATACGGACCTGAGATAGCGGCATCATGGGCATACAGTAGAACTTTCAAGTACCACAATGAGGCAGATACAGTTTTTGGGCGAATTTGGAATCATACGGGGGGTGGAAATAACCCTTTAACTTCATTTTTCACATGCAATCTCGCACGCACCAGAGCAGCCCAGACTTGTTTGAGAATGTATGCAAAGGCTCCGATACTCGCAACAGATGCAATTAGTATTCTGGCAATCTGCGGTGCTGGTAAATCGAAATATCTTGATTTGGTTTACTGGGTCCGCAATTGGAATCAAAGTCCAAAATCTCATTCGGGGTGGAATCGCCAAATTACTCTCTCTGATTGGTGGCAGACTAACTCAAATTCTGCAATAAAGTTGAAATTTGAAATTGAACTGAATGAGATCTACGAGAGTTACTCCGGCGGAGATAATTTTAAGGAATCTTGGGATTTAATCCTTATGTCAGACAAGATTTTGAACCAGGGTAAAACAGTTAAAAGTGATTATCTCATTAGAATAGAAGAAAGTGTAATAGCTAGGTACTTTAAGTATATTTTCAAGAAAGTATTTCTGCGATCTAAACTTCCAACTTCACTCCAAAAGTTAACGTCCTCGATGAGCGAATTAGGCATAGAGATGTCATTATCTGAGATTAATTGTGCGGCCCGGATTGTAGCCAGTCTACGACCATACAAGTACTGGTAGATTTTTCACAAAAGCTCACCTGTAAGATTGTCGTACTCTCTAATTCCATCGCATTAAGGTTCTAAGCAAAAACGCCTGACTTCAATTATGATTTCTACATGCCCGCCGCACTCATTTTTGTAGATAATATGCGTATTGGAGGGTACCAGCGTCTGGCATTAGATGAGGCATATGCGTTGTCCGACAGGGGATGGACAACGTCACTTTTCACGTTGGAGCAAACAAGTAATCCAAATTCAGTAATTGATTTGACGAATATTGAAAGCGAATTCCTTGCGAAGAAAAGTATTCAAGTAAATGTCTTACCCAAATCCCGTATAAAGTTATTCTTTACAATAAGAAAATTGCTTAAATCCTTAGACTTCTCAGCTCTTGTTATTTCGCACAGTTTGCGGTCTTCATTTGTACTTAAATTAGTGCAATTCACGGTTATCAATTCAAACTACACAATAAACACCAAGATTCACCAGATTCCGCAACTTAGTGATTCTAGACAAAGATTCAAGCGTTTTCTCTATTCACAGTTTACAGACAACCTTTTCTGTTTTTCTGAGGCAGTAAAGGCTAATTGGTATTCTCAATTTGGATCTACTTTTGAATGGGTTGTACGTCTGGGCAAAGATATCAAATTACTAAGGAATGGGGTCTACGTCCCAAGGATTCCTACATTGTCGCGAGACCAAAATGAGAATCGTCCCAGAATCATCTTCTTGGGGAGAATTACTTTTTGGAAAGGATTAGAGGTGGTAGCTGAGCTTGCAAAAATTCAGTCTTTAAGTTCTTTTGATTTTCTCTTAATAGTGCCGCAATGGAATGACGATGAGGTCAAAGACCTTAGGCTAATCCTTGGAAACCGGCTAAAGATTATTTCCGGAAAATCAGTAAACGAGATTAAATTTTTCCAAGGTGATGTTCATATCTACCCGACTCAATATCCCTTCGATTCTTCCGTTGCGGAGAGTATCTCGCTTAATTGTTTGGAGCTTGCAGTCGTAGGGATACCCAGTCTCGTAACCAAGGGAGGTCAAAAGACTTGGACAGAATCAGTTTTCATGAACTTTTTCATTGAAGTGAACTGGGTTGACGTTTCCTATGTCGCGAAGAAAATTCAGAGTGTATCTCTGGAGTCGATAAATGCTGATGTTCAACTGCAGATGCTGAAGTTGGTTGATGTTAACAATGAAATTGATAGGTTGATAGAGAGTTGAATTTTCTAGCAACAAATTTTGGCATAAGTTGTGAAGTTAAAACTCAAGAAATAGCCTGTTGACTGCAAAGATAGATTTATATAATTTTGAGTTAAAATCCTAATTTTTGCTCATAGAAGTAGCTATGCGACGACCAATCTCAATAGTAGCTCTTTCTTAGTGCTATTTTCATATGAGATGAGAAGTCTAATTCAACTATCAGTTCTTGAAGCCTGTCTTTATTCACTTGGATTTCCTCAACAGCTTTACGAATAAACCCAATACCATTCCACATTAATTGGACATCAAATTTCCCAGGAGTTGAAATTTCAATGACTTGTAAGTTTAATCCTGAAGAGATAGCGTGAATCGCGGACGGAGTCAAAACACTAATGTGCTCAATATCTAAAGTGCTGGAGTTTTCCTTTAGCAACTGGACCTCTAATGAGTGTGCATTTGGAGTGGAAATGATAAGCGTCCCTCTTGAGCTCAAAAATTTTGAGTAAAACCTCAAAAATTCTCTTGGATTTAACACATGCTCCAGCACTTCATAAGCAAGAACCAGATCAAATTCACCATGCTCTATCAGTTCTGGCTCGTCAATTCTTTCTATTTCATTCTCCTTTAGAGCAGGCCACATTTCCGGATTGGGTTCGACGGCATAGAACTCAGCTTCACGCTCCATTAACTCCTTTAGGACAACCATGGAATCACCTGTGCCGGCACCCACTTCCAAAACTCTTAACCTGCGAGAACCAATCAGACTATCTACGAAACTTAAAGCAAATTTAGCTCTCTCAAAGTGGAGCGTAGCTTTTCTGACTTCTTTGGTCTGTGGATACATTTCCTCTGCCCAGAATTTATAATTTGAAGAATTCTTGTAGAATTCTTCAATCATCTTCTCCGTTGGGCCAGGATTCATAAACACACTAAAGCAGGCTTGGCACCGATCAAATTGAAAGGTTAGATGCATGCAAAAGGGTAATGTGGATGCAGACTGACATCCTGGGCACAATCTAGTGACAAAACCATCTTTGATTGACTCATAACGGCAGACATCTTCTTGATATGCAATCTTTTGCTTCTCCTCCAGGCTCGCTGGTCGAATTTCGTTTATCTCCATAAGATTTGTCCAATCACGAATATACATTCCACCGAGAGTTATCAAGGTGCACTTTTCCGTATCTTGATGAAGAGCCCCAAAGATTATCCTTTACCCAGAACCCATCTTCAATTCTCCATACTCGTGGATCGCGGAATAAGTCAGCAGTTTGCCAGAATTCAATATCAGAAATCCCTACGTAATTTAGCCAATGCTCAAGGTCACTTGAGACAACATGGTCATATTTTCTAACCATCTCTATCCCTTGATCTCGAGACATTGCACCTGCCCTGATGTCTTTTGAGGCGTGGTCAGAAGCTCTACCATATCCAAACTTAATAAACTTCAATAGGTCATGCACTCCGTTCTCGTACCTATCATCTAAATTGGAGTATGAACGATAAGTTCTTTCAAAGGGTTTATCGGCTCTTTTCCACCCGTACATGCTTTCCATCGCTTTCGCATGATTGTTTGGATCCCATTTGAAGAAGTTTCCAATGTAAATGCCACGTGACCCTGTCCTTAGAATCTCGGAATCATCTGGATATTTTGCCCAGAGCAAATCTTGCTCTGAAAGTTGGTTACCACTGTCGCCAATCATTGAATCCCATTCAAATCCTCGCAAACCATGTTCGTGGCGAGTCCTCGAGCTGAACTCAACAAAATCCTCTGGGTGATACATGCCAGAAATATCCCAAGCAATTTCTCCCCAAATGAGTAGCGGGATATTCATTGTGACTGAAATGCGAATTGGGTAGGTGAAAATTCCACAATGAGCATGCCAATTCATATCTCCCATTTTTTTGAACGCAATTCGGTTCAGCTTCTTTAAAACTTCGACACTCGGACCAAAGACCAAATGATCAGCATCGAACACATGGCGCATTCTGTCTCGATTAAAGTCACCTTCGGGGAGATAATTATTGCCATGGTAGGTCACCAATAGGGGTTTTAGCCCATACTCTTTCGCAATTATATGCGCTTGGAAGTAGCTGTCTTTCCCCCCGCTCACTGGAATTATACAATCATAATTCTTGTTTCTATCAGGTTTTGATTTTACTTCCTCGATTATTCCTTCAAATAGTGCACGCCTTTGATTCCAAAATAAATCATCGGCTTTCTCAAGTACTTCTGCTGTTCGACAAGCTGAACAAATGCCATCTGTCAATTCCAGATTCACTGCGACCTGCGGGTAAACACATCTCTGGCAATACTTCATCTTGGGCCCATCATGGTAGTAGTTGAGGTTTACGGACAGGTAAACCTCGAGTGTACAAAAATTCGTGTGCCAAGTATACGCTTTGATCTACGTGTTGAAAAATATTTGCTGCCGCGACGGCGTGAACACCTTCTATACGAAGAGCAGATTCAAAATGACGCCATTCGCCGGCCCCACCAGAAACAATCAAAGGTAACTCGCATATCTGGGATACGTGGTCGATTAGTTCGAGATCGTATCCACTTTTTGTTCCATCTTTTTGAATTGAATTCAATAGAATTTCTCCAGCATTTTTGCTGTTAAATTGATGAATCCAAAAGGCCAAATCTCCGTTAATTAATTGGGACCCGTTATGAATGAAAACTCTGTATTCGTTATCTACTCTTCTTACATCTATAGATACAGAAATGCACTGGGATCCAAAATTCTCAATTGCATCAGTCAAAAAATCCAAGTTGGTGAATGCGGCTGAATTAATAATGACCTTATCTGCTCCACTCGAAAGTCTAATCTCTATGTCCTTTAATGATCGGATTTTCCCGCCACTTGTTAGTGGCATTTTGGTGATTGTAGAAACATCGTTGAGAACTTCCAGATAAGTAGGCATTAAGTTTCTTCCAAGATCAGCCCTAAACAAAGAATTAGTTTGGGCTCTACTAATGTCTAGAAAGCAAACCTCATCAGAACCCAATTCACTCAATCTCCGAATTGAATCATAGGGATTACCAAGATTTCGAAATTCTTCAAAACCCTTGCTTTGTACCACGTAACCATCTTTGAACAGGACTATCGGAATGACTCTCTTTTTTTTCATTTGATGCTCAAGAAATTCTGAATCAGCTTGACTCCAGCACTTTGACTTTTTTCTGGGTGAAATTGAACTCCATAAACGTTGTTTTTTGCTATAACAGCGGGAAATTTTGAACCGTAGAACCCACTGCTTAAGATATTTTGCCTTGGTATGTTTCGAAATGCAAAGCTGTGTACAAAATAGAAGTCATCTTCCTCGGTGATGCCTTTTTGTAGGGGATGATTATCAATATCTAATAGATTATTCCAGCCAACATGCGGTAAAGGTTCACCCTGAGAATCAAGTTTTTCTATTGTACCTTCAATCAACCCTAGGCCATTGGTTTCCTGAAACTCCATCCCAATCTCTCCCAGAATCTGCATCCCCACACAAATACCTAGGAACGGCTTGCCTTTCCCCAGCTCGATAATCAATTCCGGTATCGGAATCGCTGACATCACTCTCATCATGGCTTTTTGAAATGAACCTACACCGGGAAGGACAATATGAGTTGATTTCTTAATTTGGGAGATTTCATTAGAAATTACACAATCTGTAAAGGTGTCGAAGGTATTCTTAACAGATTTTACATTCCCGCTACCGTAATCCAGAATGCATACTTTTCTCATTTCAAGAGTTTCGCTTCTTTGCTCTTAACTTGAATACTTCTTCCATGAATTGCCAGTCTTCTTCATCATCTACATCAATGGACTCATATTTTCCAACTTCAATAAACTTGGAGTTTCCAATTAGGAGTGGTTTTCTCTCAATCCAAGTTCTCGCACCACCTAGATAAAAAAGTGCGGCATCATGATAAAAATCAGGCAGATCCTGGGTTCTTGTTGTGAGATATTGTGGAAAATGCATCTCTGCTTTTTCACCGACACCCTTTTTTAGAGATCTTGACGGAGATGAAGAAAAGCGTTTTGCTGAAAACACGTAGTCCAAATTCTCATTTAACAATAAATTCTTTGCTCGCAAGATGTATTCGGGGAAAATTCTTGGGGTGACAGGATATACACAACAAACTAAGTCCTTCTGGAAATTGACCGTATCTTTGATTTGCTCTAAAGTCGCGGATATAACCTCGACTGTTGTGGCAAAGTCATCTGCTAACTCAGGACTGCGATCAACAATTTCTGCGCCTGCTAGAGAAGATATCTTTGCTATCTGGTGGTCCTCAGTCGAAACAATGATTCGTTGGAAGAAACCAGTTTCCTGAATCTCGTTAATTGTGTGCGCTATAATTGGCTTTCCGTTAAATTCACGGATGTTCTTTTTTGGGATCCGTTTAGATCCGCCACGTGCTGGGATTACAGCGATTATCATTCAAGACAATCCTGACTCATTGGTGTACCTAGCATGTAATCATCATTAAATTTTCTTCCTAGCCATTCTGCAAAAAACTTTGGTGAGGCTCCCCCAGCGGGCCGGATAGCTCTTAGATTATCTTTCGTAACAACTTGACCAGCGACAACATCTTGGACTATGTATAGCGATCGTCTTAAATTCCTTGACTCTTTTTCTGATTCCTGCATCGTCCATACAGACTCTCCTAAGGAGTCATGGGCTGCTGAGCCCTCTCTCACCAACAAAGCGAACTCTTGAGGTTCTAGCGAGAACTCTCCGTCAGCACCTCCATCTGAGCGCTGCAATGTAAGGTGTTTCTCGACTATCGTGGCTCCAAGTGCAATCGCTGCTACGCTTACACCAATTCCTAATGTGTGATCTGAAATTCCTACTTCGCATCCAAATTCATTACGTAAAGTTTCCATTCTGCGGATATGGCTTTGCTGAGGGACTGAAGGGTAAGAGCTGGTACAAACCAATAATGTCAAATTCTTATTCCCAGTTAGTTTAACAACCTCTACTGCTTCAACAATCTCATCCCACTCTGTCGCTCCCGTTGACATAATCACTGGCTTCCCTGTTTCAGCAACAGCACGAATCAGTTCGTGGTCTCCAGTTTCCATGGAAGCAATTTTATACAACGGAGCGTTTAAGCTCTCTAGGAAATCAACTGCAGACAAATCAAATGGGGAACTAAATGGAACTAGACCCAGTAATCTCGCATAGTCAAATAACTCGGCGTGCCACTCCCACGGAGTATGTGCTTCTTCATACAGGCTAAACAAGCTTCTCCCCCCCCAAAGTTCATGCTCTTGGCTAATCGAGAATTTAGGCAAATTCAACGTCATTGTGTCTGCTGTGTAGGTTTGGAATTTAACCGCGTTTGCTCCTGCGTTCGACGCAGCTTGAATTATTTTCTTAGCTCTGCTCAAAGAACCCAAATGATTTGCAGAGACTTCTGCAACAAAAATTGGGCCTGGAGATTTATACATTCTTTATCTAACTCTCTTCTAGGGTTGCGATTACTTTTATGTTCCAAAGCTTTCCATCGCGTCCCCTAATTTTAGCACCCGTCCCATTATTAAAAGTTAAAGCCTGAACAATTCTTACAAATTTTTCCAAATCTGACCCATCAGAGAGAATATCGTCTCGTAAACTTGCTAGATCAGATGAACGATGTATTGAAGTTTGGCCAGTCTGTTCAACCTCTACGTAAGAATGCGGCCAATCATTGAGAAGTTCCTCAAGTAATAGCAGCAATTGCTCCATGGCAACGATATAGATGTCACCTGCAGTTTTCCCCAAATCTATCGGGATGATTCTCTGCGCTATGACATTTCCAGTGTCCAAACCTTCATCAACTTTATGAATGGTTACACCCACTTCATGCCCTTCAAGAATCGCCCACGGGATCGGGTCTGCGCCTCGTCCGATTGGCAGCAACGATGGATGAAGGTTCACAATTGGGAAGTCAACCATGTCAATAAAAGTTTTCGGGAACACGTGTCGAAATAGTGCTGAGATACCAAGTACTGTACTTTTCAAGACATCAGAATCAGATAGTTCCTGATAAAGGTTTTCGCCGAAAAAAAATATAGGGATTTGAGTATCCTTAACAATTCCTATGCTTTCTATCATATAAAAGTAGTTACTCTTATTGCGATGTTCGGAGCCCAGTACAATTGCAGATATGCTAAAGTTAGGGCTTCTTTGGACCGACTGAATTACATCAATTCCCAGTTTGCCGTTTATAAATAGTATGGCTCCACTCAACTTAGAAACCTATTCAATAATTCAATAACAGTAGACTGATCTTCGAACGATAAATTGACGTGTACCGGTAGGGAGATTTCTTCTGCATAGAATTGCTCGCTTACCGGAAACTCACTAGGCTTTATTTTGTAATTACTGAAAACTGGATGTCTGTAAGCGGGTAAGTAATTGACCTGGACAAAGACATTATTGTCCCTTAGATAGTCAAACAGTGGGAGCCGCTTCTCTGCGGGAACTCGTATCGGAAAAAAGTGCCAATTAACATCAACATAAGCCTTTTCGCGATGTACTGTAAGGTGCTCATTCGCACTCAATTCAAGCATGTATCTTGAAGCAATCGATTTTCTTATGCTTTTAAATTGTTGAATCTTGGTCAACTGACTTATTCCGAGAGCGCAAAGAACATCTGGTAATCGGTAGTTCAATCCAAATTCGTGAACTTCTTGGTGCCAAGCTCCTTCTTTCAATAGCTCGAATTCTTTTGGATCTCTAACCATGCCTTGTCTTGAAAATCTACGAACTTTCTTCAAGAGTTCTGGGTTTTTTGATGAGACAGCCCCGCCTTCTGCTGTCGTCAAATTTTTTGTGGGGAAAAAAGAGAATGTCGTGAGGTCTGCAATCGATCCAATAGGTTTATCTCTATAGAGACTACCGATTGAATGAGATGCGTCTTCTATAAGAAATATGTTGTTTGACTTTGCTATTTCTTTTAATTCATCTAACTCAGCTGGGTGACCTGCAAAATCCACAGCGACAATGGCTTTAGTTCTTGGCGTTATGGCATTCAAAACTGACCTTGGATCAATGTTCCCAGTTTCAATTTGAACGTCTGCAAAGACTATTTTGGCACCAAAAAAGGCTGCGGCTGCCTGTGTCGCAATAAACGTGATAGGTGGAGTGATGACTTCGTCCCCAGCTTTCAGACCAATCGCAGCGTAAGCGCAATGGAGGGCAGCCGTTCCCGATGAAACTGTGACACAGGGAGCTCCTACCAATTTCTCCAAAGCAATCTCGAAAAGTTCTACCAAAGGGCCAGTAGTCAAAAATTCACCACTTAAGGCAGCCACAACCGACTCAATATCCTGCTTATCAATGGACTGCCGACCATACGGAATAATTGTCATATTTGATTAACAAATTGCTTGATATCTTCTTGGGTCATCCATATTTTATTTGTATCCGAGCGATATGCATGTCCTTCCTGCATGAATTCCCCGTTGGGTGCGACATAACCCCATTCGGCTATAACTGGGGTTACCACAAACCGATTGTCTAGAACAATTGTCCTGCGGCTATCGTCTGACGAAATCATTTCTTCATGTAGCTTTTCGCCCGGGCGCATTCCGATTTCTTCCAAGTCAGAATGTGGTGCAACTGCTTTTGCCAAATCAATAATTTTCATACTTGGAATCCGTGGGACATAGAGTTCACCACCAGTCATCATTTTAAGAGAATCTACGACGAAAAGTACCGCGTGCTCGATGCTAATCCAAAACCTCGTCATCCTTAGATCTGTGATAGGAATTGGCCTCCCTTCGTCAGCCAACTGCTTGAAGAACGGAATCACAGACCCCCTGCTACCCATAACATTCCCGTACCTAACAACGCTAAATGTTGTACCATAAGCGTGGCTATAATTATTGGCAGCAATAAACAGTTTGTCTGCAGTGAGTTTAGTGGCGCCGTAGAGGTTAATTGGTGACGATGCTTTATCAGTAGATAGAGCTACAACGCGTTTTACGCCAACCTCAATCGCTGCATCAATCACATTCTGACTCCCGAGTACGTTCGTTTTAATGAATTCCATTGGATTGTATTCTCCTGTATCAACCTGCTTAAGAGCGGCTGCATGGAATACGTAATCAACATTATGCAGCGCCCGCTTTAGGCGGTCAACATCTCGAATGTCACCAATAAACCATCTGAGTCGGGGATCATCATTGAATTCGGTGCGCATTTGGAGCTGCTTCAGCTCATCTCGAGAAAAAATGGCGATACGTCGAACTTTTTCTTGCGAGAGCAAATGGCGCACTAGAGCCTTACCTAAAGATCCGGTGCCACCGGTGATTAAGATCGATGAATCGTCAAGAATTGACATTGATTGAGATACCTACCTGTCTATTGATGGCCATAACTCTGGAATGAAGCATACTCTTTGCCTTGTGAAAATGGTGTTCTGTGCAGATGCAAGCCCTCAGATTGGTGCTGGTCATGTCATGCGACTCTCATCTATCGCCGAAGAAGCTATCGCGAGAGGTATCGAATGCTACTTTGTAGGGAGTATTCATGGGGTTGCTTGGCTAGAAGATTATATTAGAAAAATAGGCTTTAGTAGAATCTTAAACTTTCAATCCATCTGGGAAGTGATGGGTAGCCAAAACATCTTAGTGATAGATTCCTATCAAATTTCGGTTGATGACCCTTCGCTCAATCTAAAAAACTGGGGTTCCGTTGTAGCGATAGCTGATTCTGAGACACCAAATTATATTGCTGACTTGGTTGTCTACCCTGGAATGAATATCCTCCCACCGACCGAGAAAAGTACTAGGTTTTTGTCGGGGCCTGGATTTCTCCCTTTTAGAAAATCAATTTCACAATCTAGAAAGATTAGAGCAACATCTAATCCGCGGCTACTGATTTTTGGTGGTGGTACAGACCCATTTGGAATGGCACCACGTGTGGCAGAGTTGATTCGCCAAAACTATCCATATGAAGAAGCAAGCTTTATCTACCACGTCTCAGAGGAAATCGAAACGTTGGATTCTCGCTTCAAAGTCCATCCTTTCGGCCTCTCATTAGACTCACTCATTGAGCGCTCGGATATAGTTATTACATCAGCAAGTACTTCCAGTTTTGAAGTACTCGCAAGAGGCATCCCCACAGGCATAATCCGATTAGTGGGAAATCAAGATGACACTTTCCAAGCACTAGGGGGAGCAGGGTTGGTTTCAAGGATTGGAAACCGAAGTGATGACGGCCAATGGAGTTTCTTTGAGCGCGAATTAGAGAAGTTGGTTCTGGACGTCGAATATAGAACTACATTATCTCGGAAGAATTTGGAAACATTCGATTTGCAAGGTAGCTCTAGGATTCTGGATGAAGTTTTGAGTGCCGAGAATAATCTTGCTTGATCCACTCTTGTTTTCTGTTTTTTCATGTAGGCTTCAGGTATGACTATCGATTAGCAAAATCAAGAAACTAATTATGCAGATCAGATTTCTAATGACCTTTACCATAAGCTTCGAACAGGCTTCGTACTCAGGCTGTTTCCCGAATCTGTAAGTGTTGTTGTGGACTTCGGTTGTGGTGAAGGATTTTTTGCTGAGTTGATGCTCAAGAGAGGTCTTGCAGAAAAAGTAATTGGTATAGATCCGTCAACCAGCTTAATCGGGTTGGCCAAGAGGAATCCGCAATTGTCGGACATCCGTTATTGCGAAATCTATCTAGGTGGCTCCGAAACATTAAGAAGCATTTAAGACTCGAGTGTGGATTTAGTAGTTGCACTAAATGTTTTTGCCTACATGGAGGGGGGAGGAAGACCAGTTTTACCGAGAGTAAAACAGGATCTTAAAACCTAGGGGGTACCTACTTATCACTCATTCAAATGAGTTATTCGATATGTTTACTATGAACAACCTGACAGTAAAGTTCTTTGAGTCACATTGCAAGGTCAAGATTAGTCAATACCTTCAACTCGCCGACGCTATACCTGTGCAAACGTACGGGATTAGAGAGAATCCATTGAGCTATTCGTTAAAGTTGAATCGTTACGGATTTCGTCAAGAAAAAATTGATTTTTTTCACCACCACGATGATTTACCTAGAAGTTCCTCAACCCTTATCAGAAACAAGGTCATCGTCGACTCCGAGTCGAGGATTGGAATAACGGCCGAACATTGGCAAGAATTTCTTATGTCATCGACGTTTGGCGTGCTTGCACAAAAAAATTAATGTGTTTTGTTTGAAGAGCTTGGGTTTAGTTGATAACTAGTCAAGAATCACCACTCCATTAGGTGTCGAAAGGTGTACTGATATAATCCCTGACTGGTCATCATTAATTGATGAATCCATCCACTCGATAACCACATCGCCAAGAGAAGCAAGGATGTCCTCCTTGAACCATGAGCCAGCCAATTGGTCTTTGTCTGCAATAACAATCTTCTCTATTTCCGCCAACGGTGTGCCATCCTGCGATGGGTGATCTGAGGATAGCCATTGAATAAAGAAGGGGTATTCACGAGTTTCTGCAATTTCCTTTACGCCAATTTGTTTCCACTTTAAGTCCGAACCGCTTGGGCGAGTGCGATGTCCCTCAGTTGCAGCGCGACCAAACTTTACTTCTATTGGAGCTATATCTTTGGTGCTAAAAACCCACGTAAACCATCCACCTCCTTCACTAGCTTTCTTTGATACAGCTTTACCCCAAGGGGTTTGTTCTGTAGCTGGATGGTCGAGTGGGCAGACAACTTCGATGTACTGACCGTTCTTCAATGAAGCTGTGAAATTACGTGTTCCGAAACGTGGGTGGATTCCACCGTCAACGAAAGTGCTGCCCAGGCGCGAACCTAAGCGTTGTACCGTGTCAGCAAGTTGATCATGGGAAGTCACATAAGAAACATGGTCTAGGCGCATGGATGAATTCTGCCGTATTGCAAGGAGTGCTAATGACCACTCTCAAGGGCTGGCTGAGTGGTTAATTTCTGGCCAATTGGCACATCAGAGCTTCGCAGGTAACGAGCGGGGCTGAATTGTGTGCAAGTTTTTCACGCGCTTCTATGATGGCATTAACTTTGTTGATGGTTGAGTGTGAGATTGACTTGGCTGCGTAGCTTTCAATCTGTTTCTGCATATCTGAATTGATTAGTGCTTCGGCAGTACCTACTTGAATCAGCATGGCATCACGGTAGAAGGTAGCTAGGTCAAGAAGTGCTCCATCAATTGAGTCACGAACCAAGCGTGTGGCCCGAGATTTCTGTTCCTTTTCTAACTCTTTGACTACCTTCGCAGCGCCCGTTGCCATGCCTCTCCCTGTGGCTCCTTTGCCATAGGCCTCTTGAAGTTTCTCAATCTCTCTCTCATCTCTGAGTTCAGATAAGGCAGTTGCTTCTTCGGTCGCAATATCGACAAGTGTTTGGGCTGCTAGAAAAGCTTCTGCAAGTGAACCAAGTTGGAGCGGCAACTGCATTATAACTCTCCTATTGCTGCGAACCAATTCGTTGGTTGCTAAATATTTTGCTCGCCCAATATGTCCTTGGCTAACTCGAGCCGCGAAGTCAGCCATTGTTGGTGAAATGTTGTCACGCTTAATGAGTACTTGCGTTACAGCTTCTATTGATGGGGTTCGCAATTGCAAGTGGCGGCAGCGTGAACGAATTGTTGGCAGAACATCATGAAGAGTTGGTGCACAGAGTAACCAGACTGTGCGGGTTCCTGGTTCTTCAATTGCTTTAAGAAGTGCGTTTGCTGCTGATTCGGTAAGTCGATCTGCATCTTCCATGACAACTATGCGCCAGCCACCCATAGATGGCGCCCATGCAACACGGGTAAGTAGTTCACGGAGTTCTTCTACTTTGATGGAAAGTCCCTCGGTCCGAATAATTTCAACATCCGGGTGTCCACCTGTCACTGCTGACTGGCATTCATTGCACGTGCCACAGCCTTGGTTTGGGCAGATGAGAGCTTGGGCAAAGGCCACTGCGGCAGAGGATCGGCCCGACCCAGGAGGGCCTGTGAATAACCAGGCATGTGTCATTTCTTGAGATTCCGAGCCTGTCCTTGAATCTGCAGCAGCGCTTTTAAGGATGTCGATGATGTGTTCTTGCCCGACGAGTTCATCGAAGACGAAAGACATTTACTTGCGGAACTTTCGTTTAGTTTCTTGAGTGGCGTTGCGTTTAAGTGCAGGAAGCTCAGCCACTCTTGTGGTGATTTGAGAATGAATTTCTTCAACTGATTGTGTTCCGTCAACTACAAAATATCGCTCGGGATCCATCATGGAAATTTGTAGAAATTCTTGACGGACGCGTTCGTGAAAATCTAATGGTTGTGATTCGAGTCTGTCACGAGATTGCAATCTACTTAAACCAACTTCAGCAGGAAGATCAATCAAGATTGTGAGAGTTGGATATAAACTTTCGGTAGCCCAGCGAGAGATGCGAGCGACTTCTGTTGGATTAAGAACTCGACCTGCACCTTGATAGGCAGCAGATGAGTCGAAGTAGCGGTCGGTGATAACTACTTCACCGCGATCAAGTGCTGGGCGAATTACTTCATAAACATGATGTGCACGATCAGCTGCAAAGATGAGTGCTTCAGCTCGTGGCGAAATGTCGCCAGTTTGGTGGCCAAGGAGAATATGGCGTAGTTCTTTTCCTAAATTACTTCCACCTGGTTCGTGGGTTAGAACAACAGTTTCACCTTCTTGTTCTAGCCATTGAGCCAGTAATTTAGATTGTGTTGATTTGCCAGTGCCTTCACCACCTTCGAAAGCGATAAAGACACCTTGGGTGGATTGACCGGTGATTGCACCGAGGTCGCCTTGAAGTGCAGCCATGATGTCAGACCAGAGAGAAACATTGGGGCGGTCTTTCATCTGGTGGTATGAGACTGAACCGATTAATACTGCGATAAGACCAGCAATACCGATGGTGATTTGAGCTCCGTTGTAATCAAGGGTGAGGTTTTCGAATTCGTAGCGGTGTACACCGATAGTTGCGGCGATGATGGGGGCGATGGCTAGGACTGCCACCAAGGTAATGCGGATCAATGATTGTACGAAAGCGAAGGTGCGACCACGGATTTCGTCGTGGACTTCCATACCCAGCATGGTGAAGCCAGTAACCCAAGCAATACCGCTAAAGGTGCCCAGGATGGTCACAATGATGACTGATAGAACTAAGTTAGAGATGAGTG
>JACCDK010332327.1_pt1 | contig 27386 bp, 22 predicted proteins | sample 7445871 | NCBI WGS metagenome assembly JACCDK01 (sample SAMN15323436, study PRJNA562643) | freshwater metagenome | isolation source: river surface water | place: USA:Blue River Watershed | collected 2017-08-15 | reverse complement strand
TGTTGGAGTTACTTGTAATGTATTTATCGTTGGTATTAATCAAGTTTCTGACATCGACATTGATAGAATTAATAAGCCTGAACTCCCTATACCTGCTGGTGTTTTAAGCCTTAAACAAGCTAAAAACATTGTGTATGCAGCACTAATTATCTGCTATTCAATTGCTGCATACATTAGTATGTATCTATTAGTAATTGTGGTGCTCTCAACATTTATCGGATGGGCATATTCTATGCCTCCTTTTCATCTTAAAAAACATCATCTATCAGCTGCAATTGCTATAGCAACAGTGCGAGGTGTTTTATTAAATGCTTACGGATTTTTATTGTTTAATTTCTTGTTAAACAATTCAACTGAATTAACTGATAATGCTGAAATTCTAACCCTATTTGTTATTGCTTATAGTGTAGTTATTTCATGGTTTAAAGATTTATCAGATATTGAAGGCGATGCGAAGTTTAAAATAAATACTCTTGCAATTAGTTACTCTCCAAGAATTGCATTAATCATTGGTAATATAATTGTCTCGCTTGCTTATTTATACAGTATTGTAAATTATGCTAATAATGATTTTTTACAATACGGACATGTAACATTATGGGCATTGTTTATTCTGAACACCTTTAGTATTAAACTAAGTGATCATGATTCTGTTCGTAAGTATTATAAGAGATTTTGGTGGTTTTTCTTTGCAGAATATTTATTGTACTTAGCTGATACCTTAATTAAAATCTACCCATCAATCGTAAATTGATTTGTCGAGAAGTTAAGAAATTTGGTACAGCATATTGTTGAGCTCGCACATCACGAATCCACAGGTATGAAATAGTATTTGAACGCTTGAATAAATTGAATACTTCAGCATAAAGTACAATTGATTTAAAGGGACCAATTTTAGATTTGCCACCCATTTTTACCCCTAACCATTCTTTCGAGAAGCCAATGTCTGCTCGCCAATATGGAGGCATACGTAAGGTGTCTTTGTATCTGTTGAAGTCAGGCGGACCAAAGGGTAAGCGAGAGCCGAACACCACATTTAAATGCACCTTCACCGAAGGATCTTTACTTAACTTATCTTGAAAAAATATAGAGAAATTGATGCGCTGATCTGTAGGTCTTGGAATGTATCCCGGGAATACTTTTGCAGAGTCTACCCCATTTTGATCTTGTATAAAATAAAAATCATTTTTTAAGTTTTCTCTCGATTGTAAAATAGAAACACTAAACCACGATTCTAAATCTTTTACAAACTCTCCATTAACTTTTAAATCTAATCCAGAAGTATATGCATCTGCCTTTTCATTAGCATAATATCTTATTCTAACATTATCTATTTCATAAGGTATCACATTCGTCATTTGCTTATGATATACCTCAGAAATTAATCTGAATTTTCTTCCACCAAATGCTAAAAATTGATGGTCTGCCGCTAATACGTAATGCATCGAATGTTGTGATGCCGGGTTGGTAGATAATTTACCGTCAAAGTTTCTTAACTCTCTATAAAATGGTGGTTGATAATACGAACCTACTGAAGCTCTAAAGACCCAGTCTTTCTCCCATTTGGGTTGGTATGAGATGGTAGCTCTCGGACTAGCATTAAATTCTTTAGTATAATCCCAATAAGTTGCTCTAACACCAAACACCAATCTCAGATCTTGATTCTTTGATAATGGTAAAGTATGTTGCACAAAACCATTAATTCTATTGGTACTTAAATTAATTTTCGCTTTTACTACATCTTGTAAAACGATGCTATTATCTAAATCAGGCACAACATAATCTGCAGAGTCAATGAGTGTCCATTCACTCAAACGATCATCAATAATTTCTCTTTGATATTTTATGCCCCAATTCCAATATTTATCGTCGTTTTGATACTCACCTTTATGTTCAAAACTTTGTACCGATGCTTGTAAAAAATTTCTAGCATGATTTAAAAATCCACCTATACCCCTATTCGCTTTTACTTGTCCGAAAGTCTCTTTCCCAAAATCATTCTCTATCTCATCAAAAATATATCGCCCTTCAATATCAAAAGTTTCTCTCTCATCAGTAATAAATCTAGAGCTTATAAATTTTAAGTTTAAATTATTATTCGGATGGTACGTAGCTGTTAAGGCTCCCATCATACTTTGATATTTATCACGCTCTTCTCCTTGGAAATCTATGCTCAAACGAAGCACTTCATTAAATGAACCAAAAGTAGTCTCTCTACTTTGAGGTATTACGATGTAATTATTAATATTTAAATTACCAAGAAACGATAACTCCCAATCGGTATTAAGATCATAGGTGATATAAGTTTGTACATCATAAAATGATGGTTGATAATCACCATCAACATCAAGTGTACCCAATACATATCGTGTAGATTTTTGACGCAGTCCGAACAAATAACTTAACCTTCTATTTTTATTAGTGCCTTCAATATTTATAGATGAACCTAACAATCCTGCTGCTACAGAACCTCCAAAATTTTTAGGCTTCTTATATTTTATATCGAGTACCGATGAAAGCTTATCTCCATACTTAGCATCGAAACCACCAGCTGAAAACTTTACAGAGCTTACCATATCTGCATTTATAAATGTTAAGCCCTCTTGCTGTCCAGAGCGTACTAAAAACGGACGATAGATTTCAACATCGTTAACATAAACCAAGTTTTCATCGAAGTTACCACCTCTAACATTGTATTGTGAACTCAACTCATTATTAGATCTTACACCCGGCAAAGTTTTAAGTATGGCCTCGAAATTACCAGAGGCAGAGGGTAAATTGCTGATTAGTTTAGCATCAATTTTAGTAATGGTAGAATTACGTTCTTCTTGACTTAAAACAATAACCTCTTTAATTAAAATATTTTTACGAGTAAACTGTAAATCGACTTGATTAATTTTTGTTGACGAAATGGCTACTTTTCGTTTAATAGTCTCATATCCGATATAAGCGAATTGAATAGTAACCGTGGTATCTGAATATGGAACTATCAGTCGGTAGTTACCTTGCTCATCTGATTGAGTGGCAATGTTAGTACCATCAAGACTTACAGTAACCAATGGCATCACGCGGCTTTCTTCATCTTTTACAGTACCCAACACAACACTCTTTTTTTGAGCTTGTACGTTTAGGCTAAAAACGAATAAGATTAGAAAGCTGTATAAAATACGCATGATTTGAATAACGAAATTTATACCGTCAAGGTATCTATTTGCATATTTTTTAAATCAGAAATCATTGCTTTGGGGTCAGCAGCAGCAAATACTGCATTACCTGCCACTAAAACATTAGCACCAGCTTGAACCAATGCCGCAATGTTATGGGTACCCACACCTCCGTCTATTTCTATTAATAAACCCGGATTAACGTCTTTCGACATTTCACGTAATTTCTTAATCTTCTGGTAAGTGTTTTCTATAAATTTTTGTCCGCCGAAACCCGGATTCACACTCATCAAACAAACTAAATCAACATCGGCAATAATATCTTCAAGTTGAGAAACTGAGGTATGCGGATTAACTGCCACACCAGCTTTCATACCTAATTGTTTAATGGCCGCTATGGTTCTATGTAAATGAGTACAGGCTTCAATATGAACAGTTAATACATCAGCACCAGCATTTTTGAATTGCTCAAGGTATCTATCAGGATCAACAATCATTAAATGAACATCTAAAGGTTTTTTAGCATGTTTTTTAATAGCACTTGTAACCGGAAATCCGAATGAAATATTAGGAACAAACACACCATCCATAATATCTACGTGAAACCAATCAGCATCACTGTTGTTAATCATTTCAACATCTCTTTGAATATTAGCGAAATCGGCAGATAGAATTGAGGGAGCAATTAAATGTTTCATATAATGTATTATCTTAGACAAAAATACGTTTTATCTTGTATATGACAATGCTAAGCTTGTATTTAAAGTACAATAGCATTAATTTCGATAAATTATGAAAAAGAAACTATTATTAATTACACTATTAAGCTCAATTAGTTTACTAGGCTTTAGCCAAGATGTACAAACATCAAAAAGTATTAATGTTAACTTCTTTTCAGAAGCTGCATTAGAGAATATAGCTGCAGTAACTAAAAATGGCACATCAGTAATCACAACTGCAAAAAATGAATTCTACTTTTTAGTGCCAATCAAATCATTCGAATTCAAAAGTTCATTGATGCAAGAGCACTTCAATGAGAATTATATGGAGTCAGATAAATTCCCTGACGCAAAATTCGTAGGTAAGGTAAATGAAGCTATTGACTGGAACAAAGATGGCGTTTACAATGTTACCGTAACAGGTAAGCTAACTGTACATGGTGAAGCAAAAGATAGAACCATCAACGGAGTAATTACTATTAAAAATGGTACCATAAGCATTCAATCGAAGTTTAATATCGCTTGCAAAGATCATGGAATTAAAATACCATCAATGATGACAGAGAAAATTGCTGAAGTTGTTGAAGTGACTGTTAATGGAGCATATGCACCATTTGTAAAAAAATAAATTAAGATAATTTATATTGAGGGATGTTTAATAAAATAAACATCCCTTTTTTATTTTATTGAATTGATAATTTTTATATCTTGTACACCCTGCAAAAAATTATCATGACTGAATTAATTACTAAATCAAAATCTCTACCTATTGAAAGAATAATTAATATTCAAGAACGTGAAATTATACAAAGTGATTGTAAAAGATTAATTTCTTTAATGAAGGAGATCAGCTCCGAAGAACCTCAGTTATGGGGAAGTAGTATAATCGGTTTCGGTAAGTATCATTACGTTTACGATAGTGGTAGAGAAGGCGATTGGTTTAAAATGGGCTTTTCACCACGTAAACAAAATATCACAATTTATTTACCTGTAAAATTTCAAGACTTCGACATACAGATTAGGAAGTTAGGCAAATACAAGCTCGGCAAGAGTTGTATATATATTAAAAGCTTAGCCGATATAGACGTGAAAATGTTAAAGAAGATTTTAACATTGGCCTACCACACAAATTATTAAAATAAAAAAAAGGTTGCTGAAATTTCAGCAACCTTTTTTAAAATTATTCAGCCTGTTTTTCTGGCTTAGGTAATAAAACTTTTCTTGAAAGTTTCATCTTACCTGTCTTCTTGTCAATCTCTACTAATTTCACCTTCACCACTTCACCTACTTCTAACACACCATCCATTGTTTCGAATCTCTTCCAATCAATTTCTGAAATATGTAATAAGCCATCTTTACCTGGTAAAATTTCAACGAAAGCACCAAATGGCATAATTGATTTCACTTTACCTTCGTAAACTTCACCAACTTCTGCTACAGTTGTCATGCCCTTGATTTTTGCAAATACTTGATCAATTGCATCTTTATTGTCTGCATAGATTTGAACGATACCTTGGTTGTCTTTTTCTTCAATACTGATAGTTGCACCACTTTCGCGTTGCATCTCTTGAATTACTTTACCACCAGGTCCGATAATCGCACCAATAAATTCTTTAGCAACTCTTATCTCTACAATTCTTGGAGCAAATGATTTATAATCTTCTCTTGGAGAATCAATAGTCGTTAACATCTCATTTAGAATATGTGCACGACCTTCTTTAGCTTGTTGTAATGCTTCTGATAATACTGAACTCGCTAATCCGTCTATCTTTAAGTCCATCTGACAAGCTGTAATACCATTAGTAGTACCAGTAACTTTAAAGTCCATATCACCTAAATGATCTTCATCACCTAAGATATCTGATAATACTGCATATTTACCTGTTTTCGGATCTAAGATTAATCCCATCGCAATACCCGATACCGGTGCTTTAATTTTAACACCTGCATCCATTAATGCTAATGTACCTGCACAAACAGTTGCCATAGAAGATGAACCATTCGATTCTAAAATATCAGAAACGATACGAACAACGTATGGGTTTTCAGTATCAGCAGGTAAAACTTTTTTCAATGAACGCATTGCTAAGTTACCGTGACCAACTTCTCTTCTACCCGGGCCTCTATTTGGACGAACCTCACCAGTTGAGAAACCAGGGAAGTTATAGTGTAAAATGAATTTATTATATCCGAAGAACATAGCTCCGTCAATCATTTGCTCATTAGTTTTTGCACCTAATGTTACAGTTGTTAATGATTGCGTTTCACCTCTAGTGAAGATTGCTGAACCGTGAGCAGATGGTAAGTAACCAACTTCTGACCATATAGGCCTGATTTGTTTTGTATGTCTTCCGTCTAAACGAATTCCTTCATTTAAAATTAAAGCACGCACAGCTTCTTTCTCTAAATCATGGTAATATTTCTTCATTAACCATGCGAATGATGACTCAGCCATTTCTTCAGAAACAGTCGCTTCAAACTCATCACGAATTGCACGAAATGCAACTGATCTCTCATCTTTACCTAATGCTGATTTTGCAACTTGGTAAATTCTATCGTATGCAAATGCTCTGATTTTTTCCATTAACTCTGGGCGAGCTTCTGGTTCATGCTTGTATTCTCTCTTAGTTTTAGCACCAACTTTCGCTAAGAAATCTAACTGACCTTGAACTTGTAATTTAATAGCTTCGTGTGCAAACATGATAGCATCTGCCATCTCTTGCTCCGAAACTTCGTTCATCTCACCTTCAACCATACAGATATCTTTTGCATTACCTGCAACGATTAAATCCATATCAGCTCTTTCAATGTCTGAGATAAGGGGATTGATTTGGAAAGCACCATCGATTCTAGCAACTCTTACTTCTGAAATCGGACCATTAAATGGAATGTCAGAAATAGTTAAGGCTGCAGAAGCTGCTAATGCTGCTAATGCATCTGGCATAATGTTCTTATCTGCAGAAATTAACGATACCATCACTTGCGTGTCAGCATGATAATCTTCAGGGAACATAGGGCGCAATGCTCTATCTATTAATCTTGAAATTAATACCTCGTAATCTGATAATTTTGATTCACGCTTCAAGAAACCTCCAGGTATTCTACCTGTTGAAGCATATTTCTCTTGGTAATCAACCGATAATGGTAAGAAGTCGGTTCCTTCTTTTGCATCTTTCGACGATACTACCGTCGCTAGGAGCATCGTATCTCCCATTTTTACAACTACTGATCCGTCTGCTTGTTTAGCTAACTTCCCAGTTTCGATAGAAATCTTTTTTCCATCTCCCATGACAAATTCATGAGTAATTCCAATTTTCGACATATTTTTTTTCTGTTTTTAACGCGGCAAAGATACTCTTTTATATTTTAATTGTCGTAATACTAGCCATATAACGAAAAAAGCCGTTCCGATTTTCATCGGATACGGCTCTTAAAACATAAAACATGAAAAAATTATTTTCTAAGATCTAGTTTCTTCACAATCGCACGGTAACGCTCAATGTCTTTATGCATTAAGTAGTTTAACAATGCACGTCTCTTACCTACTAACTTCTGTAATGACAACTGTGTAGAAAAATCCTTCTTATTTTTCTTTAAATGTTCTGTCAAGTGGCTTATTCTGTATGAGAATAATGCGATTTGACCTTCTGCGCTACCTGTATCGGCTGCACTTTTACCATGAGATGCGAAGATCTCTTTCTTTTTTTCGTTACTTAAATACATTCTTGAATGGTACTAAAGCGTTAAACAATTGATTAATTAGGACAACAAAAATAAGGCAAAGTCATGAATTTAGAAAGTGATTTTTTAGAATAAATTTCAAAACAAGGTTCTAGCCTATTTAAATGGCATTTTTTATTTTATTTTTTTTGAATCTACATTTTTGTACAATGAAAAATCTAGTACTAAAAATTTATACCAATATCTAAAACGGTTCATTTTATTGAAATAAACTATATCTATGGCTATTTGATTTTATTGTGTATAATTGTGCAAATTATTTTACAGATGTCGAACACTCCAACTTATTCTCGTTTTGAGACATTGCTTCAGGTCAGACCAGATGATATTGATATGAACCAACATGTGCATAATTCACGCTATTTAGATTATGTTCTTGCAGCGAGATATGATCAAATGGAACAACACTACAAATTCCCTATGGAAAGCTTTGTAGAAAATAAATTCACATGGGTAGTAAGTAAAGCTAGTATTGAATACAAAAGAGCACTTAAGCTTGGCGATAAATTCATCGTAAATACGGGTATTCTTGAGATATTACCCAAAGGATGTATCGTAAGTTTCCATATAAGGAATGCCAAAACTGACAAACTATGTTGTGATGGTGAATTTCATTATACCATGATTAACACTGAAAATGGTCGCTCAGAGAATATTCCAGAGTGGATAATAGAGAAGTATTCTATTTAAGCAAAATTTCCTCTAATAAAGCCCCATAGAAATCAGTCATATTGCCTCCCATAGCTCTAACTTGTTGTGGTATAATACTATTTTGCGACTGTCCGGGTACCGTATTCACCTCCAATACATACATATTATTGGTATTGCTCTCTAGTATATAATCAATACGCACAACACCTGCACAATTAAGTCTCTGATATATATCAACCATTGCATTTTCGACTCTATTTCTCTCTTCATCTGTCATTCTGCCTGGTGTTATTTCTTCTGTAACACCCGTAGTATATTTTGCTTCAAAATCAAAAAACTCTTTAGATGATACAATTTCAGTAGCTGGTAAGGTTTTGATTTGATTGTTCATTTTAACAATTCCAATTGTAAACTCTCTTCCTTCTATAAACTCTTCTACCAATACCTGCTTATCTTCTTTAAATGCTTTTTGTAATGCATCTTGTAGCTCTGCTTCCTCTTTCACCTTACTCATGCCTATACTGCTACCTCCATTATTAGGTTTTACGAATAGTGGTAATTTAAGCGATGATAAAATCTGCTCATTTGTATAGACTCTATCATTAAATAGCTGCATAGATTTGGCAACGTACACATCCGTAATATCAGCAATAATACTTTTTGTGTAAGCCTTGTTCATTGTAATGGCTGAGGTAATTGCATCGCAAGTAGTATAAGGTATATTCAACATATCGAAGTACCCTTGCAACTTACCGTCTTCACCTGGTGAACCATGAATGATAATAAACGCTGCATCAAACCTTATCTTTTCACTATTTATTGAAATTGAGAAATCGTTTTTATCAACTATAATAGTTTGATTCGATTCGTCAACATATCTCCATGACTCGTGATCTATAATGATATTATATACTTCGTATTTGTTCTTATCTAAATGTTTATAAACGGTTTCAGCACTCTTCATAGATATGACTATCTCACCTGTGAACCCGCCTGCTACTAATGCTATTCTTTTTTTCATTCTGAAATTATTTAATACAAATAACTAAAAAAAATAGATATATCAGAACCATTTATATCTAATATTTGAAAAGAATTAAATATGTTTGAACTAATTATGAAAATGTTTTTTCAATTTCTTAAAAGTAAAGATTTCTTTAAACACCTAGGTATAGCTATCTTATCTATAGGTATCATATTGTTTATCATTTTCAAATGGTTGAATGTTTACACTCGTCATGGTGAAACAGTTACTATACCGAATTTAAAGGGCTTAGAAATTTCAGAGGCTATGGAGCTACTAGAGGAGCAAGGATTTAGATATGTTATCGATTCAATATATACTGATAAAGCCGAACCAGGAACTGTCTACGAGCAAGAACCAGAGGCTAACTCTTTAGTAAAAGAAAATAGAAATATTTATTTAACCATTGTTTCATCTGATGCACCAAGTATTAAACTCCCTGATTTAATTGATGTTTCATTAAGAGAGGCACAAGCAATTTTAGAGAGTTACGGTATCACGATTAAACAATTAATATATAAACCTGATTTAGCACAGAACGCTGTGCTTGCTATACAATTCAAGGGTAGAATCTTGAAAAAAGGTGATGTTTTGAAAAAAGGTGATGCTGTTGATTTAGTGCTGGGTGATGGTTATGGTAATTTAAAGGTGAATGTGCCTAATTTGGTCGGACTTACATACGACGAGGCGTTGTTTGTTATTCAAGGTTCAAGATTAATTGTTGGTGCAATAATTTTTGACGGTGGTAAAACCGATACTTCTAAAGCTATTGTATATAAACAAAGTCCAGAGTTCAGCACCGACACCACCCTTAACCAAATAAGTCAAGGTGAAACCATTGACCTCTATTTAAAAGTGCAATAATTCGCTTAATTAAGCGTTTAATTTTTTTTATGAAAAGATCTTTCTTATTTCTATTTATAACATTATTATTTGTCAATAAATCTATTGCACAAGAGCTTACAAAAGCTATGCAATACTCGCATTTATTAGAGAAAGCATATATTGATTATCAAAAAAACTATACTGCTAAAAAATTAGTTGATACCTTAGAATTGCCATTCTTTGATGATTTTTCGGATGTTAAGGTTTATCCAAATACCTCACGTTGGTTAGATAATAAAGTATTTATCAATAATAGTTTTGGCAGAAACTCACCAACTAAAGGTGTAGCTACATTTGATGGATTTGATCACAGAGGTGCTCCATATATTAACTCTTCTTTTGCTTATGGTGTATGTGATAGCTTAACATCTTTACCTATCAATTTAAATTATACAGCATCTGACTCTATTTATCTAAGCTTTTATATTCAACCGCAAGGCTTAGGTAGAGTTCCCGCAACAAATGATTCACTTATTCTTGAATTTAGAAATTTAAACACTGGAAGATTTGTAAAAATAAATGCTTGGCCAGGTACAGCCGTTAGAGATTTCAGACAAATTATGGTACCAATTACCGCTGAAGAATATTTAAAAAAAGGATTTCAATTTAGATTTAAAAATAAAGGATCCCAATTTGGTGGTGATGATCATTGGCATATAGATTATGTAAAATTAAATCGTTTCAGAAATGCTAATGATACAGCATTCTTTGATGTATCTATTAATAACAATCCGACTTCTTTATTAAAATCTTATACTGCCATACCTTTCAATCAATATGATTCAAGCATGTTGGCTAATAATCATTTTATCAACGTAAGAAATAATTACTCAACTGATGCTATTACAGTTGTTACTTTCACCTTTACCTCTTACTTAAAAGAAGAATCATTGAAATTAGATTCAGTGACTAAAGGTTTACCAATGGCACCGTATGCTTCAGATTATGAGGACTCAAAAAAAGTAAGTATACCTAAACGCAACAATAAATATACTATTGAAACGAAGTACTACGTAACTACGAATAATGATAACATAAAATCAAACGATACCATAATTCAGAATCAAAACTTTCATGACTATTTTGCATATGATGATGGTACCGCTGAAAATGGTTACGGCTTATCTGTTTCTGGTGAAGGTAGATTTGCATATTTGTTTTCTGCAAAAACAAAAGATACTTTAACTGATGTCTCTTATTTCTTTACTCAAAAACAAGTACCACTAGTTAATGAACTATTCACGCTCACTATTTGGAAATCAATAAATCCGGAAGTCATACTCTATCAAAAAACTTCTCAAACACCTAATTATACTGATATCATTAATGGCTTTAGTAATTACCAATTAGATTCTGTGTTAGAAGTTGAAGGTGATTTTTATGTGGGCTGGATACAGAGTTCTAATTATTTCTTAAACGTTGGCCTTGATAGAAATACTGTAAATAGTGATCGTATGTTCTACAAAGTAAATGCATTAGGTTGGCAACAAAGTACTGAGAAAGGTTCAGTAATGATTCGCCCATATTTTAAAGACAGAATAGCTACTGGCATTACTAAAAATGTTAAAAAATACAATTGGAACATATACCCTAATCCGGGTCAAGGTATAATCAATACCAATGCTAGTACTGAAGATTTCAGTGTACGAGTTATAGACTTACAAGGTAGAACTTTGAAAACTATAAACTCTTCTAATATTATAGATATTTCTGATTTAGAAAAAGGCATCTATCTTTTACAATTAATCAATTCTAAAAACGAAATTCTGCAAACTCAGAAATACCTAAAAAATGACTGAGATTACGGCAGCAGAACTCAAGCAAAGAATTGATAATGGTGAAAATCCATTTATTATCGATGTTCGAGAGAAAATAGAATATCATACATTTAACATCGGCGGACAGCTTTGTCCTTTGGGGAATCTTGAGGAATTCATCAGCGAACTACCTGATAACAAAGAACTTGAAATAATTGTGGTTTGCCAAAGAGGGATCAGAAGTCGTACTGCTCAAAAGATTTTAAACCAAGCAGGCTATAAAAATGTTAAGAACTTGAAAGCCGGACTTATCGCTTTCAATCGAATTTAATATTTTTATAACATGAACATCCGAAGAATTCTCGTATTTCTTGTTTTAGCATTTTGTTTGATCAAGATTATTACCTTAAATATTAATTGTAGCTCTAACAATTCTGCTTCTGAGAATTCATTATACAAAAATCATGCTGAGGGTGTTCAATATGTTGGCATGCAGACCTGCAAAACATGTCATCAAAATATTTATGATTCATTCATAAAAACAGGAATGGGAAAATCGTTTGGAGCAGCAACGAAAGAGAAATCTGCAGCTCATTTTTCAGATCATGAAAAAATATATGATCGCTTTCTTGATTTTTATTACCACCCCTATTTCAAAGGTGATAGTTTATATATTTTAGAATATAGAATAACAAATGGCGATACAGTTCATAAACGTATTGAGAAGGTCGAATACATTGTAGGTTCTGGTCAACATACCAACTCACACATGTATCAAACCAATGGTTATTTCTATCAAATGCCAATGACTTTTTATACTCAAGTGGGTAAATGGGATTTCCCTCCTGGATTTGAAAAGGGACATAACTCTCGATTCAGTAGAACAATTGAATTAGAATGCATGAGCTGTCATAATGCTTATCCAAGTTTTGTGGTAGGCTCCAAAAATAAATATACTTCAGTACTGCAAGGTATAGACTGCGAAAGATGCCACGGTCCGGGTGAAATACACGTTAAAGAAAAATCAGCTGGTGTACTAGTTGACACAGCCAATGAAATAGATTATTCTATCGTTAACCCTGGTAAACTCCCATATGAATTACAAGTAGATGTTTGTCAAAGATGCCATCTACAAGGTAATGCTGTACTTAAAGAAGGTAAATCATTTTTTGATTTCAAACCAGGGCAAAAGCTATCAGATTTCATGAATGTATTTTTACCTCGATACGAAGGTGATCATTCATTTATAATGGCATCTCATGCCGATAGATTAAAACAAAGTAAATGTTTTATTAAAAGCAATGAAGAGAAACAAAGCAGTTTAAATCTTACATGTATTAATTGCCATAACCCACATGTCAGTGTAAAAGAAACTAAGGATTTGCAATTCAATAATGCTTGTAAATCTTGCCATACCTCAAAATCATTAGATGAATGTTCGCTTGATTTAAAGAAAAGAATTACTACAAACGAAAATAATTGCTGGAAATGTCATATGCCAAGCACTGGTACTGAAGATATACCACATGTTAGCATTCATGACCATAAGATTCAAATACCTGTGAAGAAAAAAGAGCAAGAATCGATAAAAAAATTCGTCGGACTCTCAGCAGTAAATAATAAAAATGTAGACCCACATACTAAGGGAGAAGCTTATCTATCATATTATGAGAAATTTGATAACAAGCCTATCTATTTAGATTCAGCTGAACATTATTTAAATATGAAAGGCAGTTATTCTGATGTTCATTATTTCAATAATAAGATCAGACTATATTACTTGAAGAATGATTTCAGGAGTGTAGTAAATACTGCTCAAAAGCAGGCGGTGATGTACTCAAAAGATGCTTGGACACTCTACCGTATATCAGAAGCTTATAATTCATTGAATGATATTACAAACGCTACAAACTATGTAAAAGCAAGTGTTGAACGAGCTCCATACAATTTAGAATTCAGAAATAAATTAGCTGCATATTATCTTCAATCAAATAAAGTTAACGAAGCAATTACTGAATATCAATTCATACTTAAAGAAAATCATAAATTTGTACCAGCATTATCGAACCTTGGTTTTCTATATATGCAGAATGGTAAAATGTTAGAGTCATTTAGTTTAATTACGAAAGCAATTTCATTAGACCCAGATTATGAACAAGCATTGTTTAATTTAGCCGGATGGTACATGGCCAATAACAATTTGCAAGAAACAAAGAAAGTACTTAACAGAATTATAAAAATAAATCCGAAAAACACCAAAGCAATTAATGCTTTGAATTCTTTAAAAAGCTAATGAGTAAAACAAAAAAAATAATTTGGTCAATAGTAATTGTGCTTGGTTTATCAGGAGCAATTATGGGTATAAATTTATATTCGAAACTCTTCAAGAATAATATTTCAGAAGAAGCTGCTGAATTTTTATATATACCTACTGGTTCTAATATTGACGATGTAGAAAGAATCATAAAAGAAAATAATATACTTCTAAATACAGAAACCTTTAAATGGGTTGCCACTCAACTGAAATACAAAAACATAAAACCTGGTAAATACAAGATTAAGCAGGGAATGAGTAATGTCGAGTTAGTACGCAAACTAAGAGCAGGTGACCAAGAAATTGTGAAGTTGAGTTTCCAAAACTTCAGATTGATGTCTGAATTTGCAGGCTATGTTGGTAAACAATTAGAATGCGATTCTACAGAACTATTAAATAAACTCGATAGTATAGATTTGATAAGAGAATATGGTTTCAATGAAGAAAATATATTTTGCATGTTTATTCCGAATACCTATGAATTTTATTGGAACACTTCTGCTCTGAAATTTATTGACAAGATGAATGAGCAGTATGTTAAATTCTGGACAGAAGAACGTATATCAAAAGCAAAGAAAATCGGACTATCAAAAACTGAAGTGAGTATACTTGCTTCAATTGTAGATCAAGAAGCCTTGGTAAACAAAGAAATGAAGACCATTGCTGGTGTCTATATGAATAGAATAAATAGAGGGATGAAACTAGAGGCCGACCCTACGGTAATTTTTGCCATAGGTAATTTTAATATTAAACGAGTCTTGAATAGAATGTTAAATCATAACTCTCCATACAATACTTATAAATACAATGGCTTACCTCCGGGTCCGATCTGTATGCCTTCTATCGCAGCCATAGATGCGGTGTTATATTACGAAAAACATAATTACATATATTTCTGTGCAAAAGAAGATTTCTCGGGCTATCATAATTATGCAAGTAATTTAGCTGAGCATCAAAATAATGCTAAGAAATTTCAATTAGCACTTAGTAAGAGGGGGATAATGAAATAATGTACAAACACGAAACTAAAATAAGAGTACGTTACGGTGAAACAGACCAAATGGGTTATGTTTATTATGGTAACTATGCTGAGTTCTATGAGGTAGCTAGAGTTGAAATGTTAAGAAATCTCGGCTTAAGTTATAAATGGATGGAAGGGACCGGAATCATGATGCCTGTCTTAGAGTTAAAATGTAAATACATAAAGCCAGCATTATATGACGATTTAATAACTATTAAAGTCATGTTGAAAGAATTACCTAAAACACGTATAGTTTTTAGTTATGAACTTTATAATGAACAAAACGAGTTAATAAACATAGGTGAAACAACCTTAGTATTTGTTAATATTGAAAGTAAAAGACCTACTGTAGGTCCAGAAGAATTCATGCAAAAATTAGAACCTTATTTCAAGAATGAATAAAGTAAAGGCTTGGCTTCTTAATCATTATTTAACAGAGCGTTTGATTGATAAGAGCAAACGTACCACTATACCTGGTTTTGACGGACTTCCTATTTACACAGTTTTGAGTTTTTTTATAAAAGAAATTCAGAAAGAACATCTAAATACTAAATCAAGCTCATTAGCTTTTTCATTTTTTCTAGCAATATTTCCGGCAACAATATTTCTATTTACTTTAATACCTTATATACCGATCGATAACTTCCAAAATCAATTATTAGATTTATTGTTAAAAGGTTTACCTTCTAGCACACAAGATACCGTACAAGATACATTAACAGACATTATTAAAAATCAGAATTCTGGATTATTATCATTCGGTTTTATAGCAGCATTATTTTTCTCAACAAATGGTATAGTAGCATTAATGAGAAATTTCAATAAAGCCTCTTTAATTCAAGAAACGCGCAAAGGCTGGCAAAAAAGAAGAGTCGCAATTGTATTAACTTTTCTAATATCAATACTTCTAATTATTGGTGTAACACTAGTAATTGCTGGCAATTTCATCATTGCCTACTTGAAGAAAAAAGCTTTTATTAAAGGTGCAATCGTAGTGTATTCATTAATCGCATTAAATTGGTTGGTAATTATTATGATGTTCTTTTTTGTAATATCATTACTCTATTATTATTGTCCGGCAAACACCAAACGATTCAAATTCATTTCTGCAGGTTCTACCCTTGCAACTGTATTATCTATTCTTACATCAATCGGATTTGCGTATTATGTAAACAACTTTGGGAGTTATAATAAGTTGTATGGATCGATTGGGACATTGATCATCATAATGATTTGGCTATACTTAAATTCAATGATTTTATTAATAGGATTTGAGTTGAATGCAACTATTCACATATTAAAGAGAAACTTACCAGCTCCAGCAAAACCTCGTACAGGCAATCGTTTAAGAACAAGCAATTAATATTCTAAACGTACGTGATAAATACTCATCAACATCTCTTTGAATAGTTGCTTTATGCGATGAATTTCTTTTATTGAAACATCCGAATTAATCAATTGCTTTTGCTGAATTTTGTAATCAATGATCTTTTCAACTAAATCAGAAATAGATTGAGCTGTAGGTTGCTTTAAACTTCTAGAAGCAGCTTCAACGCTATCAGCAAGCATCAACACTGCTGTTTCTTTAGAGAAGGGTATCGGACCAGGATATTTGAATATATTCTCGTTAACGTCAGCTTCTGGGTAATTTTTTAAGAATGATTGATAGAAATAATCGACACGAGTATTTCCGTGGTGTGTTCTTATAAAATCTATAATCTCTTTTGGTAATCTGTTTCGTGTGGCAATTTCAATACCAGCATAAACATGTCGAATAATTATTTTAGCACTCTCTTCGTAAGGTAAATCATCGTGTGGGTTCGCTGATTTTTGTTGGTTTTCTATGAAATATTGAGGCGTTTCCATTTTACCTATATCGTGATATAAGGCACCTGCTCTAACTAGCAATGCATTCCCACCAATTTCAAATATTGCCGCTTCAGCTAAATTAGCTACCTGTAGTGAGTGCTGAAAAGTACCTGGGGCTTTATAAGATAATTCACGTAATAATGGGTTATTAATATTGGTATATTCCATTAAGGTAACTTCCGTAGTAATACCAAATAATTTTTCGAAAGCATAAATTAAAGGATAAGCAATTAAAGATAAAACCACACTTACTAAGAACCACATTAAGTGAGACCAGTCAATATTTAAAAACGAACCTTCATGAATAATAGAGATACCGATATATCCGACAACATAAGTTGCATAAATTAATAAAGCAGATATCAAAAATTGAGAACGCTTTAATAAATTTTTAATACTGTTAATAGCAACCATACCTGCAGTAATTTGCAAGAAGATAAACTCATAACCATTTGGCACAAAGAAGCCTGCTACAATTACCACCAATAAGTGAATATATAAAGCTAATCGAGTATCAAATATTACTCGAATGATGATAGGTACTATACAATATGGGATGAAATATAAGCTTGGTAATTGCATTTTCAATGACCATGATAATACAACTAACATCGTAGTTACTATTAATAATATGATTAACATCTTTCTGATGTCAGCATAAATATCTTTTCTGAACATCGACAAGAACACCATTAAAAGAGTAAGTATAAGTCCGACCAATACCCCCTGCCCTAAACTCACTATGTACTTATTACCTAATATTCCTAGGCGTTTATCATATTCATTTTTTAGTGATTCAAGAATTGTAAATTTATATTCATCAACTAAAATACCTCGGTCAATAATCACTTCGCCAGAACTTATCATCCCCCTAAATTTTGAAACATTCTTGAGCCCTTCGTTTAATATCTTTTGATTAATACTTTCACTATAAATAATGTTTTCAGAAATGACTTGTTGCAATACGGTAATCAACAAAGTAGTATCGAGTAATGATTTCTTGCTTAACTCAGAACGAACAAATAATTCAGCTTCTCTGAATGAATATAATTTATCAATAGTATAAGGTTTAGCTACATTATTATCGACAATATATATCAGGTCTTTTTTATTTTCTTCTGTCTCAGATTTAGAATTAATTATTCCAACTTTATATAAATCTCTAAGAATTAGCTCAAGACTTTTAAAGTTCTTATTAAATTCATTGAGATTATTATTACCATATTTTGAAGACCAAATATTGTTTAATTCTGTTCTAAGAGTGTTAATACTTACTTCTTCAATGTCGTGATTACGTTCATAGTAAGATGGTATTTGTTCTATGATTTCTTGTCGTTCGTTCTCTAAATCTGAAGGTGATTTTTCAATTGCAAAATCAAACGGAGCAACCAATTTTTCATGCATCCAAGGTTTACCCTTGTCGAATTCATATTTAAACTTACGGCCTTTGGGTAATACAAACACGATTACGCATACGCATATAATCATTAATAAGTATTTATAAATGTCTTGGCGAAGTGTATTTTGAGTGTTTTGCATTATTCAAAAGTAGGGTTTTCATTAGATTTTTTCATAATTTGCGCAACAAACGAATAACAAACACAATGAAACAAGTTTATATAGTATCAGCTGTACGTACCCCAATGGGTAGTTTCGGAGGTGCATTAGCCTCTATATCAGCACCAAAATTAGGTGCAATCGCAATTAAAGAAGCTGTTAAAAGAGCAGGAATTAATGGAGATCAAGTACAAGAAGTTTATATGGGTAATGTTTTGCAAGCAAACGTCGGACAAGCTCCTGCTACTCAAGCTGCGAAATTTGCAGGCTTACCTGATGTACCTACAACTACAATCAATAAAGTTTGTGCTTCTGGTATGAAAGCGGTTATGCTTGCCGCTCAATCTATTCAATTAGGTGATAATGATATTGTTGTTGCTGGTGGTATGGAGAGTATGAGTAATGTTCCTTTTTATTTAGACAAAGCAAGAACAGGATATAAGTTAGGGAATCAAGTGGTGACTGATGGTTTGATTAAAGACGGACTTTGGGATGTTTACAATGATTACCACATGGGATCTGCTGCTGAATTATGTGCTGCTGAATGTAAAATATCTAGAGAAGATCAAGATGCTTTTGCTATTGAATCATATAAAAGATCACAAGCTGCTTACGAAAAAGGACTTTTCAAAAATGAAATAGTACCAGTTGAAATTGAAGGCAGAGCAGGTGTTACTGTTGTCGCAGAAGATGAAGAATACAAAGCTGTTAAATTCGATAAAATTCCGGCTTTAAAACCAGTTTTTAAGAAGGATGGTACGGTTACAGCAGCAAATGCATCAACTTTAAATGATGGTGCTTCTGCATTGGTATTGATGAGTAAAGAAAAAGCTGATGAGTTAGGAATTAAACCTCTTGCAATCATTAGAGGATTTGCAGATGCTCAACAAGCACCAGAGTGGTTCACAACCGCTCCTTCAAAAGCAATACCTCGTGCAATTGCACATGCTAAAATTTCTGCTGCTGATGTTGACTTTTATGAAATCAACGAAGCATTCTCAGTTGTTTCACTAGCAAATAATCAAGAATTAAAATTAGACTCTAATAAAGTTAACGTTAATGGCGGTGCCGCATCTTTAGGTCATCCATTGGGTAGCTCTGGTTCTAGAATCATTGTTACTTTAATCAACGTTTTAGAACAAAATAATGGTAAAATAGGTGTAGCTGGTATCTGCAATGGCGGTGGTGGTGCATCTGCTATTGTTATAGAAAAAGTTTAATAAATCATAAGAAATATGCTTAAAAAATGGCTTTTGATAACACTAACTTGTGTTTTTGCTGCTAATTCATCTATTGCTCAAGAGCAAACATTTGTGTTTGATAAAGCCTATAAATCACTCGAAGATTCTCTTATAAGCTTATCCTATAAAATCATCAACAGTAACGATGAGATTGTTCGAAGAAATTCGAATAATGTTTTCATTCGTACACTTGTTACTGCATTGAAATTACCTAACTCTTTCGAATATAATTTCGACTCAGTTAAATCTATTTCGATTCTCAAGTCAAAAGACAATGTGTTCAGAATTTTCACTTGGCACCTTGTTACTGATGATGGATACTATAGATACTACGGTGCTATTCAAAAAAATAATAAAGATCGATTAGAACTTTATGCATTCTTTGATAACTCTGCATTCATACTAAACCCAGAAGATACAAGCCTTAACAAAGACTCTTGGTTCGGGGCGCATTATTATACCATCGTTGAAACTCAAAAAAGGAAATCGAAAAACAAACAATACATTTTATTAGGTTGGAAAGGCAATGACCCAAAAACGAATATGAAAGTTATTGATGTGTTGAGTTTCGATGAAAACGGACAACCATTATTCGGTGCTCCAATTTTCAACTATAAAGATAAACTGAAGTATCGTGTAGTTTTTGAATACGCTGAATCAGTTTCTATGCTACTTCGTTATTTACCAAAAAAGAAATGGATAGTTTACGATCACCTCGCCCCACCTAATGAAAAAAGCGAAGGTCAATACGAAGTTTACGGTCCTGATTTATCATACGACGGACTCAAATACAAACGTAAAAAATGGTTCTTAATGGAGAAGATAGATTTGCGTAATGAGAAGTCAGAACTCGACAAGAAATTCAACGACCCTACCGAAGATTAATAAATTTCTAAGCTAAAAGCCCTATTAATAGCTTGATACATAAGCTATTTATTTATGATTTGGCTGTATATGCGATAATTATTATTTTGCCTAATTATCATCAATAGCCATTCATGATTATGAACAAAATAAGTATCGCAATTTTAGCTGCTTTTATTTCTGTAGCTAGCTTTTCAACTGCACAAAACACCACTAAAAAACAATTATCAAACGAAGAGATTTGGGGTAAGCCGCTTTTTAGTGCGAGAGGTATTTCCGGACTTAGATCCATGAAAGATGGAAAGCATTATAGTTCTTTTTACACACATCCGCAGACAAAAGAAACTTACATTTTAGCATATGAATATGCTACTGGTAAAGTAAGCGATACCATTCTTAAAGCTTCAGAATTAAAGCTTCAAATACCTAATGACATACAAACTATCGCATTAGAAAATTATGCATTCAATGCCGATGAAAGTAAAATCATTATTAGTAACTCAAGCGAAGCTATATACAGACATTCAACTAAAGAGTTGAATTATATTTTTGATCGCAAAACTCGCACACTACAGAATGTTTCAGACTTTGGTAAACAAATGTTCGCAACACTTTCACCTGATGGTAAAAAAGTCGCATTCGTTAGAGACAATAATATTTACATCACAGAACTCGCTACACGTCAAGAAACAAAGGTCACACAAGATGGTGAATGGGAAAATATTTTAAACGGATGGTGCGATTGGGTGTATGAAGAAGAATTCGGATTTGCTCAAGCATTTTTCTGGTCTCCGGATGGTAGCTCTATCGCATTTTACAAGTTCGATGAATCGCAAGTGCGTCGTTTTAACATGGCTATGTACGGCGACTTATATCCGAAAGGTTATCAATTCAAATACCCTAAAGCAGGAGAAAAAAATTCAACAGTTAGCATACATGTTTATCATTTAACAAATCAAAATACAGTAACAGTTGATATTGGTGCAGAAACAGATATTTACATACCAAGAATTAAATGGACCAACAAGGCAGATCAGCTATGTGTGTTCAGAATGAATCGCCATCAAAATAAATTAGAGTATTTAATGGCCGATGCAAAAACTGGTAAAACGAAAAATATTTTAACAGAAGAATCAAAAACATATATCGATGTTAACGATGATTTAACATTTTTAAATGACAACAAATCATTTATCATAAGTACAGAGAAAGATGGCTGGAACCATTTATATCATTACGATTTAAACGGAAAGCTTATCAGACAAATCACGAAAGGCAATTGGGAAATGACTAGTTTCTACGGCTTCGATGCAACACAGAAAACTATTTTCTTCCAAGCTGCAATGAAAAGTCCGATGCAACGTGAGGTCTATAAAATCGGTATCGATGGTAAAGGCTTAAAAAAATTAACTACCACGGATGGTACGAACAACGCAAATTTCAGTGCTGATTGTTCATACTTCATCAACTTCTACTCTAATGCAAACACTCCAAACTATATCACCTTAAAAGATCAAAATGGTAAAGAGATAAGAGTATTAGAAGACAATAAAAAATTAAAAGATCGTTTAGCAGAATACGATTTAACAAAAAAAGAATTCTTAACTATCACCACATCTGAAGGTGTTCAATTGAACGCATGGATGATGAAGCCTACTAACTTCGACCCTTCTAAAAAATATCCTGTTTACATGTTCTTATATGGCGGCCCCGGTTCTCAACAAGTACTCGACTCTTGGGGTGGTGCTAACTATATGTGGTATCAAATGCTAACTCAAAAAGGCTACATAGTTGTATGCGTTGATAATAGAGGTACAGGTGCAAGAGGTGCTGAGTTTAAGAAAATGACTTACATGAATTTAGGTAAGTATGAAACCATCGATCAAATAGAATCAGCTAAATGGTTAGCTCGTCAGCCTTATGTTGATGGTGCTAGAATTGGTATTCAAGGATGGAGCTACGGAGGTTACATGTCTTCATTATGTATTACTAAAGGTGCTGATGTATTTAAATTAGCAATCGCAGTTGCTCCCGTTACAAATTGGAAATACTACGATTCTATTTATACAGAAAGATATTTAAGAACACCACAAGAAAATAATGCAGGCTACGAAGAAAATTCACCAATCAACTTTGTAGATAAATTGAAAGGAAAATATTTAATCATACACGGTACAGCTGATGATAACGTACACTTCCAAAATTCTGTTGACATGATTTCAGCTATGGTGAAAGCAAATAAGAAATTTGAATCAGCTTATTACCCAAATAAAAATCACGGAATTTTTGGTGGAAACACTCGTTTACATTTATATAATTTAATGACAGATTTCGTATTAGAAAACTTATAAAAAACAATAAATAATGAGCAGTAAAAACAAACACCCGAAAGGACTCTACGTATTATTCTTCACAGAAATGTGGGAACGTTTTGGCTATTATTTAATGTTAGGCATCCTCCTACTCTACTTAACTGATGGAGTAAAAGGTGGCATGGGACTCGATAAAAAAGAAGCATCAGATATTGTTGGTACTTACCTAGGCTTGGTGTACTTAACTCCTTTTATTGGCGGATTATTAGCAGATAGAATATTGGGATATAGAAGATCCATTTTAATAGGCGGATTATTAATGTCGGCAGGATATTTCGGCTTGGCGATTCCGAACATGACAGCCTTCTGGATCTCTGTTTTATTAATCATTGTTGGTAACGGATTTTTCAAACCAAACATTTCAACATTACTAGGTAACCTTTACTCTACTAAAGATTATAAAGATCAAAAAGATGCTGGCTATAATATCTTTTACATGGGTATTAACATAGGTGCATTCATTTGTAATTTCGTTGCAGCATACATGCGTAATGAATACGGATGGGGCTACGCATTCGGTGCTGCAGGTGTAGGTATGTTAGTAGGTGTATTATGGTTTTTATCAGGCACTAAACACATTAAAGATGCAGACATTAAAAAGCCAGCACAAGATGGTGATATGGCTGTCTCGAAAGTTCTTTTATACGTTTTCTTACCAGCAATATTAGCTGGTATGTTAGGATGGTTCATACCAGGTAATATATTCGGATCAGATTCTACTGATGGTTTTATCATAGCATGTATACCGGTAATCATTTTCTACATCAGCTTAATGATGAAAGCTCAGAAAGAAGAGCGTTCAAGAATTGCAGCATTGCTTTCAATTTTCGGAGTAGTAATTATTTTCTGGGCAGTGTTTAAACAAAATGCATCAGCACTCACAACATTCGCAGAAACATTTACCGACAGAGAAATACCTCAGAGTGTTCAACCAATAGCTAAACCTTTTGGTATGATTCAAACTGTGAGCACAGATACTGCTGAGTACCCAATGTATGATCAAAATTTTAAATTAGTTTATGATGATGCGGGCAATAAACAAATGACCCAATCACCACACCCTTATTTCCAAAATTTACCAAAAGAAAAATGGCCAACTGAAGAACAAGATTCAAAACTTCAATTGTATTCAACTGAAATTTTTCAATCTATCAATCCCTTTTTCATCGTACTCATCACCCCGCTCATCTTAAGTCTCTTTGCATTTTTACGAATGAGAGGTAAAGAGCCATCTACTCCAGCTAAAATCGGATACGGCTTGTTAATCACAGGTTTCTCAACATTAGTAATGGTTGGTGCTGTTTACTCTACCAACTTATCTCAAGATAAAGCTTCAGCAATTTGGTTAATCGGATGTTACGCCGTGGTAACGGTCGGTGAATTATTTTTATCACCCATCGGATTATCGTTGGTTTCTAAAGTTGCCCCAGAACGCTTAACTGCATTAATGATGGGCGGTTGGTTCTTAGCAACATCCATTGGAAATAAATTATCAGGTGTATTGTCTTCAATGTGGGATAATTATGACAACAAAGCTAATTTCTTCTTAGTCAATTTCATAGCATGTATGATTGCAGGCTTAGCAATATTCGCTATGTTGAAATGGTTGAGGGGGATAATTAGTAAACACTAAATTCGTATATCGTATTACGTATAGCGTATTACGATGTGCTGATAAATATTTTTATATTCGGACTTTAAACAATCATAAAATTCTGAATTTTGAATTCAGAATTTTGAATTATATAAATTATAAATTATAAACTATAAAAATGTCAAACACCAAAACTACACACCCTAAAGGTTTGTACGCATTGTTCTTCACAGAGATGTGGGAACGTTTCAGTTATTACGGAATGCGTGCATTGTTAGTACTTTATCTAACATCACAAGTAATGTCGGGCGGGTTCGGATTAGAACGTGCGAATGCGTTAGAGATCTATGCTATTTTTACTGGATTGGTTTACTTAACACCTATTGCAGGTGGTTTACTAGCTGATAAAATTTTAGGTCAGCGTAAAAGTATTTACATCGGTGGTATCTTAATGGCTCTTGGTAATTTTGTATTAGCAATGAGTCATGGTTCAGCATCGCAAGAGCCTAGTTTTGCATTGTTAAACTTAGGACTTGGATTAATCATTGTAGGTAACGGATTTTTCAAACCGAATATTTCTACCATGGTAGGTGGCTTGTACGAAGAGAACGATACGCGTAGAGATTCAGGTTTTACATTGTTCTACATGGGTATTAACTTAGGTGCATTTATCGCTCCATTAGTATCAGGTACATTAGGTGAAACAGTTGGTTGGGCTTGGGGATTCGGTTCTGCTGGTATAGGTATGTTATTAGGTGTTTTGGTATTCCACTTAACTACTCAACACTTAGGTACAGTAGGTATGCCTCCTTCAATCAAAGATAAATCAGTTACGAAATTTAGATCAAGAGATTGGTTAGACATCGTTGGTATAATCGCTGGTTGTGCAGTTGCTACTTGGGCATTAATTACTTTCTTCACTTCATTAGGTGATGATACGTATTCGATGATCATGAATACTTTATTTGTAATAGGCGGACTTGCCGTATTATACATTGTATTTAAGAATACGGAAGGTGGCAATCAATGGTCACGCGTTGGTGTAATTGTAGTATTATGCTTCTTTAATATTTTCTTCTGGGCAGGTTTCGAGCAAGCAGGTGGTACATTTAACTTATTCGCCGAAGAAAAAACAAATAGAATGTTAGCCGGACTTGAAATACCGACATCATGGTTCCAATCAATTAATGCATTAGGTATATTCATCTTAGCTCCAGTATTTGCAGCATTATGGATTGCCTTAAACAGAGTAAATAAGAATCCGAATATTCCAGTGAAATTTGGCTTCGGATTAATCTTGTTAGGCTTAGGATTCGTAGTAATGTATTTTGCAAATATTGCTTCTAATGGTGGTGTATTAATCTCACCATTATGGTTAGTATTTGTGTATCTATTACATACTATTGGTGAATTATTCTTATCTCCTATCGGATTATCAATGATTACAAAATTATCACCTCCGAAAATTGTTTCCTTGATGATGGGTTTATGGTTCTCTAGTATCGCATTAGCAAACTACATGGCTGGTATCTTAGAAAACTTATTACATAAATTTAACATGGAGTTATTCTCATTCTTAATCATGTCGTCGGTAGCATCAGGACTTGTTTTATTAGCAATTTCGCCGATCTTGAAAAAGATGATGAAAGGTGTGAGTTAGTAAATAAAAAATTATATTTATATTTAAAGGTGCCTTAATAGGGCACCTTTTTTATTTTATCAATTTCAGTATGCTATCAAGAACTAAAAAGACTTTAAATTTATTTCTATTATCAATCGTCTTTTTAGCATCATCTTGCGTAACTCATTATGTACCGAGTGCAGGTCCAGCAGCAGGACTTTCAGAAAAAAATGAAATAAATTTTAATGGAGGTTTTTCTATAAGTGGAGCATCATTAGGTAATGCTCAAGTAGCATATGCATTCACAGACAAAATTGGTTCGTATGTTCAATACAATGGTTTCAGCTCTGAACCAAAAGTGTTCGATTCATTAGATCAATGGAAACGCGGTAGATACTTCGAAATTGGTGCTGGTTATTTTAAGAAGTTTGGCAAAAACTCCAACGGTCTTTTAGAAATTTACCCATCATACGGTCAAGGTTATATCGTAAACCAATATACCGAAACTAATTTAAGTAGCAGCAGTTTTATTGAATATGCAGGCTCCTCTAGATTAGAATATCAGAAAATTACACTTTCAACGGGCATAGGTTATAAAAACAAATCAGCAGAAATATATTATCATCTACGACTAAATAATTTAACCTATACTTCATTTAGTTCATTGAATATGACTGATACTGACTTAAAAAATAAACTTGCAGCTTTACCGAATAAAAATATACCGATTATTGAGTCAGTATTTACTATAAAAGTCGGATTCGAAAATTTTAAATTTATTATGCAAGCTGGAGCACCAATGAATTATTTAAACAACATACCTAATAACACACCAGCATATATAGGTGGAGGTGTACAACTAACCATAAATAAGAAATAAAAATGGAAAAATCATCATTCAAGCCATTCGTCTCTGACGATACCCAAATGGCAGAGTTTACATTCAAGTCAATTATACTCGGATGTATCTTCGGCATTATCTTCGGTGCTGC
>JACCDK011975754.1_pt1 | contig 27403 bp, 19 predicted proteins | sample 7445871 | NCBI WGS metagenome assembly JACCDK01 (sample SAMN15323436, study PRJNA562643) | freshwater metagenome | isolation source: river surface water | place: USA:Blue River Watershed | collected 2017-08-15 | reverse complement strand
CACCAGCGTCCGCTTTGTATCGAGATAAGATGTCCGGCTGACCAGCTGATCGCGGGCCAGATCACCACGGATGGCGGCAATCTCGCTTAAAACACCTGCCTCGGATGTTGTCTGGCGCAACTGGGCTTGCAGCACGCGGGCCTGATCTTGCCGAGCTTGTCTGCCAACCGTGAGAATCGTTTGCTCATCCCGAACCAGCCCGCGAAACTCAGCTGGAATGTTGGAATAATCGGCCGCCCGGCCAGCAATAAAGGCTTTCAGCCGCTCCGTTCGCGCATAGAGCGACCAGTAGCGCGCTTGTGCCGTTTTGAGATCGGCCCGAGCTTCGCTATCGTCCAATTGCACCAGCAGCTGTCCGGCACGCACCTTATCGCCCTCGCGCACAGCAATTTTTGCGATCCGGCCGCCATCTAAATGTTGAACAACTTGGACCGAGGACAGCGGCATAATTGTTCCCGGCGCACGCGAGACAATGTCGACTTGCGCAATTGCAGCCCAAGCCAGAAACGCAGCGAAGCCAGCAACGGTCAGCCTGACGGTCCTCCGAACATAATGGGGATTGCCTGCCTCTTTGAGCAGAATGTCACGCGCTAAATAATTATCCCGGCGCGAGGGGGCGAGTTCCTGGCCTGCGGCCTTGAGAGAAAAAAGGTTCATAATCGGCTCCACTCAAATCTGTATCAGGCGGCTGGACGGAAAAGGTCTTGAGGCTTGGCCGTGCCTTGGAGATATCCGGCACGGAATAAGAGGACGCTATCGGCAATCTTGATATGGCTTGGCCGATGGCTGATGAAGATAACGGTTCGGCGCCCCTTCAATACCTCAAGGACGGCGGCAAAGCTGGCGTCGCTTTCTGCATCTAACCCGGCGGCAGGTTCATCAAACAGCAGGATTTGGGCACGCGTCAAATAGGCACGGGCAAACGCCATCTTCAGGCGGAGGCTCGCTGGCAGCTGCTCTGACGCCCCGTCACCAATCCGATAGTCCAGTCCACGGGGTAGCGCCGAAATCTGGGCCCAAGCGCCAGCCAATTCTAGGGCTTCGCGCAGTTCATCATCGGTCGCATCCGGCTGAGCGAAACGCAGATTTTGTGCAATTGTCGCGCGGAAGAACTGTAAGTCTTGGGGCACATAGCCGACCATCCGGCGCAGGGTGACGGGGTCTATCTGGCGGATGTCCACGCCATCAATTCGGATTGTGCCGGCTTGGGGTGTGTACATGCCCAAAAGAAGCTTCAGGAATGTCGATTTGCCTCCGCCATTCTGGCCAGTAATAGCAATGCTGGCGCCCGCCGGGATTTGGACAGAAATGCCGACAAGCGCTGGATCTGCCTGCATCGAATAGCGGAATGACACGCGCGTGAATTCCAACGCGCCCTTTGGCACCTTGGCAAGGGCGCCCATATCTGGCGCTAGCCGCTCGCCCTTGAGTTGCATCAGCGTGTCAAATTGCTGAGCTGCACTGCGGACACGCTCAATGCGGGACAGATTGGTAAACATCACCTGCAACGGCCCCAGCACCCGCCAGATGAGCATTAATGAGGCGATGAGTGCCCCAGCCCCCAATTGCGTCTCAAATACAAGCGGGGTTGTGAAGGCTATGAGCAAGAGCCCGGCGGCCATCATCACTGCATAGGCGAAGTTGGAGAGAATGGCGGCCATTTGTTCGACGCGAAAGCCTGCCATGGCAGCATTGGCTGACACTAAGCGATATCGATCGAGCCAGGCCTGTTCTGCCCGGCTTTCTCGAATGCCACGCATCTTGGTGACCATTTCGACCAGAAACTCATTCCGTTCCGTCAGAATGCGGCCAAGGGCATTCACGCGCGTCTTGGTCAGTGGCTCAAGCACAAAATAGCTGACGGCATAAACCGCCAAAACCAGAAGAATAATGGGCAACGCAACAGGGTTGATGATGCACAAGATGACGGCAATCAATATAGTTGCCGGAAGCTCCAAAAGCGTGACGGCGATGGGGCTGGTAAATAATTCACGAATGGCCTCAAAGCTGCCCAGCCGGGCAATTTGCGCGCCAACGGCTGATCTCTCCGTAAATGACGGTGATAGTTGCAGCAGCCTGTCCATAGCGGCGGTGCCGAAAAGATACTCGGTCCGTCCGGCAATGAAAGACAGCATTCGTGCCCTATGACGTAGCAACAGGCTTGCAAGACCTAACGCCATCAGGGTTCCCAAGAACAAAAATCCAAGCGTAGACAGCCCGCCACTTGGCAGAACGATATTGTACGCGGCCATTGTGAACAGCGTGCTCGAGACTGACAAAATACCAATGAGCAGCGACAAGGCGGCGGCTTGAAGAATGAGCGGGCGAAGCCGCATCACCGTCCGCCGGGTCCATGGGCCAGAGCCAGCCATATCGTCGTTTTGCCGCGTGTAGAAAAACGCAGTCCCGTTACCCAAGGCCTCGACTACGCGCGCGTCTGCGGCACCTGCATCTAAAACATGATAGCCATCCGGGCGCAGATCGAGCAGCAATTGGGCGGAGCCATCCTTGGGTAAAGCAAGGCAGGGAAAAGCGCGCCTATCGAGTGTCGCCAGCGGTCCTGTCACTTCGGTGACAGAAAACCCAAGTTTTGCCAGCGCATTGTTCAGCCCCGTTACATCAAGCTCTTCGGCAAAATATGGCAGAGCCTCTATCACTTCGCGAATTGTGCCGCGCCAGCCCAAGCGCCGCAACAACGGGGCAGTCAGCGCCGATAAGTCATTTGGCGTTCTAAATGCCGACCCGATGGCTTGATGCAATCGGGCCCAAAATTCCTCGCCCGAAAGATCTACATCAACCGAAAGATGGTCGAGCTTCTTTAAGACTTCCGTCTGCAAGTCTGCTCGGCTGGCGGTGCTTTTTGCAACTGCTGCCGCTGCTAAGTTCTCGGGCAAGACAGTGATCTGTGTGTCAGCCAAGATACGAATGGAGGGACGATGCGTTACTAAAAGGAGCGTTTTCTTGCCCTTTTCCGCCTCAAGATAGGCCAGCATCTGGCTTTCGCCTTCGCTGTCCATAGCGGATGTTGCATCATCAAACAGCAGGATTTCGGGATCAGGTGCCAGCGCACGGATAATCCCAATGCGCTGGCGCAGGCCCGGCGGCAGGCTTTCTGCGGCAGAGTTGCCAACGCGCGTTTCCCAGCCTTGCGGCAGCGCGAGAATGAAGTTTTCATAACCAAGTCGACGCGCCGTCGCGATGGCCTGATCGGTCAGTTCATCGCGGAACATGGTGGCATTTTGCAGCAATGTCCCATCATACATGACCGCACGTTGCGGCAGATAGCCAACCAATTGCGCAAGGCGCTGCCGATCAATTGATTGCGTATCTTCCCCAAAGAGAGCGATCTGACCGCCGTCAGGCTCATAGAAACCGGCGACGAGACCGAGCAGCGTTGATCGGCCACTGCCATCTGCCCCGCCGATGTGAACGGCCTGCCCCGTTTGTATGGAAAAATTTGCCTTGTCCAAAATGGGGCGTTCTGCCCGCGGGTAGGAAAAGCTGACGTCGGTAAATTGGATCGCCGCTCTTTTGCCGTCGCGGGAGGCCGCGGTTGATTTGGCGGGCAGGCTCTGGCGCGCCAGTAGGCCGCTCAGGTCTTGAGCAATCTTGCTATCCGCCAGATGACGGGCCCACAGCGGGCCAATGCGTTGCAGAGGGGCAAGAGACCGCAAGGCTAAGAAAATGCAAACGGACATTTCCCCGCTGGTCATCTCGCCGCGAACAACAAAAACTGCCGCAAGCGCAGCCACCGCGGCGGCCATTAATGGACCAAATAGGCCCGCCGAGGATGATTTGCGGTCGATCTCATAGCCAAGCTGCGCAATGGCACGTGCACTTGATTCTTGCAGGCGATCATGGCGGCGCATCATCAGCGCTTCCATCGCCATGGCTTTCAAGGTGTGAATATTCGCCAGCGTTTCGATCAGAAAATTGTTGCGGCGCTGGTCTGTTAAGATCCGTTCATCCAGCGGCTCTTGCTGGGCCTTGACGGAAGACACAGAAAAATAAGTAAATAGGCCATAGCCGACCAGCATGATGAGGGCGACGGGCCAAGAAACGATCAGAATGATAGCCAAGTAAAGGGCTGAGAAGGGCAGGTCGATCCATTGCATGAACGACTGGCCTGAAAAATGCTGCCGCAAGGCCGAAACATTCTTAAAATGTTCAAGATGTCGACCATTTCCGGTCTGCTCAAATTCAGTCACCGACAAGGATAAGAGCCGTTCGGCCACTGCCTCGGATGTTGCATGCTCAAATTTCGCGGCCGACCAAGCTGCAATCTGATTGCGCATCACACGCAAAAGCACCTCAATACAAATGGCCAGCAATGCGCCGCCAGTCAGCAGGACCAGCGTCTCAGATGACCTGTGCGGCAATATGCGATCCATAAGGATCAGCATGACAACGGGCAGCGTGAGAGCGAGAATGTTGATCACCGCTGTAGCGGCCACCAGCTTGCTCAGCGCGAGCGAAAAGCCCTCTTCAGCAAGTTCAGGGACCAGTTTGAAGCGTCGAAAAACGCGCAACAGAATATTGTTCATCACCAGATCTCTGCCTTCACCAACGGGTGGGTTTTTTCTTGCGGCGCAGTGGCGCGTCGGACGGCGTGCCTGCATCAGAGGCCGCGACAGCAGGGCTTGCGCCATTTGCGATCTGGCAACTCTCATCCTTCTCGCTCAGGCCACCGCCTAATGCCTTGAAGAGGTCTACCGAAGCGCGAAGCCGATCCAGCCGCGCAACAACGGCCAGATCCGCTGAGCGAAACTGAGTGCGTTGGCTTTCGAGCAAGCTGGTATAGTCAAGCGCACCGCGATCAAAGACACGCTGAGTCATCGAAACCAGCTTTGCCGACCGAGCCGATGCCGTTGAAAATAAAGTCCAGCGTGCATCCGTCAGCTGGACACCTGCCAAGGCCTCTTCCGTATCGCGAAGCGCAGCCAAAATGCTGCCTTGATAATTTTCCAGCAGTTCTTTCTGGCGTGCGGACTGTTCAGCAATTGCGGCTTTGCGCTGACCGCCATCGAATATCGACTGAACCAATTGTCCAACCAGATCGGTAAACAGCGATTGGGGAGACAGGGCACGACTAAGATCTGATGTCCCATAGCCGCCTTCCGCTGTCAGAGAGAAGGTGGGCAACAAGCCCGTCCGTGCGCGCCGCAAATCCGCGCGAGCCGCTAAAAGATCTGCTTCGGCCCGGCGAATATCAGGTCGGCGACATACGATGGTTGCAGGTACGCCCGGCGCAACATTGGGAATTTTTACGTCGGCAAGCGATGACGCTGATATTTGCAACATATTCAGTGGACGACCAGTCAGAAAAGCCAGATTGCCCTCTGATGCTGCCAATAGCTGGCGCAGCTGATAGAGTTGAGCGCCTACTTCCGTCGCTGTCAGCGCCTGTTGCTCTTGATCCAGCAGCGCTAGATCGCCGCGTGCGACACGTCGTTCAATGGTTTGCCCAATTAATTGCGCTGTTGCATAATTCTGTTCGGCAAGCGTCACGCGCTCGCGCAGGGCAAGAACTGTAAAATAGGTTGTCGTTACGTCTGCGATTAATGTCTGGACAAGAGCTTCGCGCGCAAACTGGCTTGATTTCAGCTGCTGCATCGCCGCTTCCTGCCGATACGCGCCTTTGCCCCAGAGATCAACTTCATAAGCAACACGAAGACCGGCTTGATAGATTTTACGGCTGGAAAAATCAGCTCGGGTTGGGGCTGTGCCAATGCCAAATTCTGGCGCGCGATACTCGGCCCGAGCAATAGCATCAATCGTCGGCGAAAGGCCTCCATTTGCTGCCCGCATGCGCGCTTCCGCTTGGGCTATCCGCGCCGTAACCGCATTCAGCTGGCGGTTATTGGCCATGGTGATTGCAATTAACTCGTCAAGCTCTGGACTGGCAAATTCACTCCACCAGCGCTGTTGAGGCGCTAAAGCCAAAGTGGATGCATCTCCTGCGCGGACATAGGTTTGGGGCATCCAACGCTGCCAAGCTTCGGGCTGCTGCGATGCAGCCGAAACAGGCGCAAATGATGCGAGAATTCCAATAACTAAACCTAATTTTTGCACATTAAATGATGCAAAAACTTGGCGCTCCGTATTGGGGCGCTTATGCCCCGCCCTGTCGCCCATGACGCCCCCTTCACCATGTCCTGTACGCATCTTCGAGGATGCGCCAGAAAACCCGCCGCAAATTACGGAATGCCCTGGTTAAGGCGAGGAATTTTGAGCTGATTCTTGAGCCTCAGCCGCAGCCATTTTCCCCGCGCAAAACTAGGCCGCATTGGCGACCAGGCGAGCTATCCGGTGATCAAATTCCGGCGCCAACCCTAACGAAAGATATATCAGGCTATGGGATAGCTCCTCAGAAAAACCGTTGCCAAATTGGCATAAACAAACACTTTATATGCGTAACTATTAGATGTATTTGATCTTTTTTAGTGTGACGAGGATTATGTCATTGAAGCAAGAAAGTCAGACTAAGGCGTCCAATGCCGCGTCGGCAGCCAAGGGCTTTGCTGGATCGCGGGATATGGATCTGTCTGCGCTTGCAGATGGCGGCATGGCGCTTAACCTCGATGATGATCGCATTCCCGCCTACATGGTGAACAACAACCATGAGTTGGTCTGGTTCAACGAGGCGGCCCGCCGCTTGGTCTTCGGCTTTATGTCGCTCCATCCGTCTAGCGAGATGCGGAACATTTTTCTGCTACTCGGCTCGGCGCCTCAGGGAATTGATCGTGATTTGCTGTCACTGCACGCGGGGTTGGCGAAGCCAAACCTCAGTCAAGTGCGCCTGGCCCACGCCCTGCGTCTTGCAGATGATGACCGTGCGGACACGATTTTGGAGCTGTTTAGGGCAGCACCTTGCATGGACGGACACGGCACAATCACAACGTCCTTCAGCCGGACAGGGCCTAATGGCACTGAAAGCTTGCAAGTCGTGTCGATCTTTTTTCGTGAGGGCACTTTCTTTGCGCATGTTCCAGCACATGCGGCAGAGGATGTCCGGGCTGGTTTAAAAAATCGTAGCCAGATCATTCAGCAGCTTGCCAATCGTCAGGCGCCATTGCTGACACCCCTGGGCGTGATGGTTGCTGATCTGCAGAACTCCGTCAAAATCTGCGCCGAGCTCTTGCCGCAGGATTATTTCCGGCTGATCAATCAAATATGGCAGACCATTGGCCCCATTGTGCGCAAGCACAATGGGCAAATTGCCAAGCATGCTGGCGATGGCATGGTAGCCTATTTCTTCCCACATTCCGATGGCCATTATTTGGCAGATGCAGCGGCTTGCGCGCTGGAAATAAAATCAGAAATGCGCCGCTTTAGCAAAGAATGGCAGATTGAGCGGCAATGGGCCAATGATCTGTACATGAATATTGGCTTGCATGAAGGGCAGGAATGGCTGGGCGCGATCCAATTAGGGGAGAGTATCGAATTCTCAGCTTTGGGCGACACCATCAACATGGCGGCGCGCCTGTGTGATGTCGCGAGCCTCGGGTCAATTTGGGCCTCAAAATCTATGATTACTCGGCTCCAATCTGAGACCGAGTCCGCGCTAGAATTTGGGGTTGATAGGCTGATGGATAATGGGCGGCACCAGTTTGTCCCGCAAAGCTTTGTCCAAGTTTCCGCCCTGATGGAGGGGCTGCCAGCAGGCAAGTGGCAAGACCTGGGCACCATGGCCGTAACAGAAGTTGTTGGGCTTGGGGCACGCGCCAGATAATTTGGAGCGCCCCGTGATCAAACACACGCATTGGGTTTTGGCGCTCACAGCAGCCTTTTCAACCCCCGCGTCCGCCACATCATCTCTTCCTGAACAGATGAAGCTGCTGATTGAGCAGCGCCGCGCGCTGGAGGCTTATAACTTAGGGCTTGAAGCAACAGACCTGATTGGCGACCCTCTTTACGATTATTATTTTGGCGTTGCTGCCGTCGACGCTGGCCATGCCATGTTGGGCATGATGGCGCTGGAGCGGTTTTTGCTGGCAGACCCGTCCAATGTTCTTGCACGGCTAGAGCTTGGCCGGGCCTATTTTAAACTGGGTGATTTTGTTCGCGCCCGGCAAGAATTTAAGATGGCATTGGCAGCCAATCCACCCGGATCAGTTGTGGCCACGATCAATAAATTTTTGGACTCAATGGACAATCCGCGAGCCGCGGAAAAGAGCACCTTTAGCGCTTTTGTGGAAGTGGCAGGCGGAGGCACTTCTAACGCTAATAGTGGCATTAGCGGCTCTAGCATTGATTTGCCCGGCTTCGGCACGGTCACATTAGGGGAAAGCGGGATCCGCCAATCCTCGGGCTTTTCCACGCTGTCGGCGGGCAGTTTTGCAAGTCTACCGGTGGTTAAGCGCCTGCGCCTCAATGGCTCAGTTTCTGGCTATTATCGGGCCTATAGCAATGTGCCAGATTATGACATGGCAAGCTTTAACGGCACGCTGGGCCTCGGTACAATTTCAGAAAAGCTTACGGTCAGCCTGTCAGGCGTTTATGGGAACACGTTGTTGAACGGGTCGGGCTATCGTCAAAGCTATGGGGGCATGGCGTTTGTCCGGAAATCGCTGGGCAAAAGCACGGCCGTAACGCTTGATGGCGGCTACCAATTCTTGCGGTACACGGCACTTAACCAAAACCGCAATGGTACCCTTACCACAGCGTCGCTCAGGCTTGACCGCAAGGTCAAGTTACCTGGCGCACCGACCTTTTCTGCAACGGCCTATGTTGGCCGGGAACGCAATACCCAGGGCAGGGGCGATTTTGCGCGCCGCATTCTGGGTGGTCGCTTGGGCGTGACTGGAAGTCTTGCTCCAAAGATAATCGTCTTCTCCTCGGCTGGCCTTGCGCGCTGGCGCTATGACGCGCCCGATTTGCTGTTCGGCACCTTGCGGCGCGATTGGTACAAATCGGTAGATGGCGCTGTCCAATTTGAACTGCGTACGGGCCTGACGCTGCGGATCGAGGGGCAATATGTGCAAGATGATGCCACTATTCCGCTCTATCGGTTTACCCAGAAGCAAGCAGCTCTGGTCTTAAGGCGAGAATGGCAATGACCCAGTCCATGAATGGCATGCGTCTTCTTCTGACCAGCTTTGTCGCCTTGGCGGCGCCAGTGGTAGCGCAAACTGCACAGCCCGCGGGGCGCGTTGTGTTGGCGGCAGGTGCAGTGCAGCTGGTTCGTGGGGGCAATGCCCAGCAGGTGAAAATGGGCATGGACGTGCGCGCAGGTGATATCATTCGCACGGCGCCCAAATCCTCAGCCCAATTATGGCTGCGCGATGGCAGCATGATTTCCGTGCGCGAACGATCAGAATTTCGTTTAGATATGTTCAGTTATTCGCCGGGTGGACCTGCTGCAGGGGCGGCCAGCGTGTCGAGCATTGTCAAAGGGGGCGCACGTTTCTTGACGGGCGCTGTGGGCAAAGCCAATCCCAAGGCCGTGCAAGTAAATACGCGTGTGGCAACCATTGGCATTCGCGGCACAGGCTATGATCTGATCGACTGTATCGACCAATGTTTTGAAGATACAGGCCAGCCGGCCAAGCCCGGCCTATATGGGTCCGTCTACGAAGGGGTGATCCTCGTCACCAATGAGTCTGGCGAAACGGATATCATCAAAAGCCAATCCTTCTTTCTAGCGGACCGGCAGAGCGCCCTTGTGCCGCTGCCCGTCCAACCAAGCTTTTTGGCAGAGCCGCCCTCCGGCGAGGGGAGTGGCAAATCAACAACAGATGTTGAGCCCGTAGATGTGCCCGTTGATGCTCCGGCAGGCGAAATGGCTCAAGTGAACCAGCTGCCCACTGACAAGATTGCCAACATCCCCGCGCCGCCGCCGCAACAGCCCGATACGCTGACAAGGCCAGAGATTGTCTATAGCGAGCTCGGCCTTGGGGATGGCGTGCCGCTTACAACAATGGGCAGCGGCTATACCTTGGTTTCCGCTGAATATAACCCGCTGACCGGGGAGCAGAATGTGGAAAACAGCATCCGCAATCTGCAATTGGCCTATAGCGGCAACACGCTAGACTCGATCACCGTCCCGCTCTTCCCGAGTTTTCCGGGCTATGTCATCCGAGGCTATACGGCACAGTTCAAAGAAGGCGGCAGCGATGCTGGCGTTCTGGCTTGGGGGCGCTGGGCCGATGGTACGGCGCTGCTCGGCAATTGGAGTGGCAAGTCGTCCGCGCCAAAGCCAATTGAACTGTCTGCGGCGCAAGGCTTTCACTGGATTGTCGGTCAGGAAGCCCTCACGCTGCCTAGCCCGGCTGTGTATCAGTTCAGTTTGATTGGTGCGACTACACCGACTGAATTGCGTGCGACGGCGTTGCCGGGATGGACCGTGACGGCCGGCAGCATGACAGCTGACCTGAATGTGGGACGCCTATCTGGCAATCTGACGCTCTATCTCGCGCGCGAGGAAGGCTATGGCTATTTTGATCTTGGCTTCCAATCCAAAGGCGCAATTGTGGCGGGCAGTGGCGTAAGCTTGGCAACCGCTGTCACGCGGCTGAATGGCTCAGCAACAATTTGCACCGCAGTTTGCGATGGAGTGGGGCAGATCTTGTTCTTCGGCAATGATCCAGCCAAGCCAGCCAGCCACGCGGGCCTTACTTATAACTTCAATACAGGCGAATATCTGGTTGAAGGCGCAGCTGTCTTTAAACGCTGACCCTAGGCAAAATTCTAGGCTTGATACCCGGGAATCTTGCTCTCATCGATTGTATCAATCTGATCAGGCGACAAGAATTTCCGCGCATATTCCAGATAGACTTTCTCGCGAATGAAGATGTCAAACAAATCTGGGTCAATATGCTGCTCTAGCTTGAAAAAGCCCATGATCTTCAGCGCTTCTGACAAGGGCTTGGCTTGTTTATAGGGCCTATCTGCTGCTGTTAGCGCTTCAAAAATATCGGCAATCCCCATCACACGGGCCTGCACAGACATATCATCGCGGCGCAGCCCTTTGGGATAGCCTTTGCCGTCCATACGCTCATGGTGGCCGCCTGCAAATTCCGGCACGCGGCGCAAATGCCGCGGCCACGGCAGCGCTTCAAGCATCTTGATGGTTGCAACAATATGGTGGTTGATAATTTGACGCTCATCATGCGTCAGCGTGCCCGCCAAAATGGTCAGATTTTCGAGTTCATCTGCGCTCAAAAAGGGCTGGGGCGAGCCATCCGGCCCCGTCCACGTCCAACCCGCAATGTCGCGTACACGCGCAATATCTTCGTCGCGCATCCGCTCACCGCCCACGTTGCAGCGGCGCAGAAAATCGCGCGCATCTTTGATTTCTGCGTCACGCACCGCGCGTGCCTCTGCGGTTAGCCGCCCTTCGAGATACGCAATGTGGGTGTCACGCAGCAGCACCTCGATGCGTGTTTCAATTAACCCTATGCGATCATAAATCGTCTCAAGCTTGGTTGCCTTATCAACGACATGGACTGGCGTGGTGACCTTGCCACAATCATGGAGTAAGCTGGCAATGCGCAACTCATATCGGTCTTCCTCTGACATCCTGAAGTTCGCCAGAGGCCCCTCATCTGCCTTATCCACGGCATCTGCCAGCATCAGCGCCAGATCAGGCACGCGATTGCAATGGCCGCCTGTATAGGGGGATTTCTCGTCAATCGCGGTGTTGATCATGGCAATTAAGGCCTCAAACAGGCCTGCCATCTGATCAATTAATTGTCGGTTGTTTAGCGCAATGGCCGCTTGCGAGGCCAGCGCCTCTGCCAGTTCCTGGCTTTCGACCGAGAACGCCACCACCTCCCCCGTTTGAGGGTCGGTTGCATTGATCAGCTGCAAAACACCCACCGTTTGAGACACATGGTCAATAAGCGGGACGCACAGCAGAGATTTGGTGCGATACCCTGTGCTGGCATCAAATTTACGGGACCCGGAAAGGTCAAATTCCTCATTCGCGTAAATATCCGGGATGTGGATGGTTCGTTGCTCTACGGCGCAGCGCACGGACACTAGGCCTGTATTGGCCTCCATCGCCAAGGGCGGAAAGCTAACGGGCGTTCCTGTTGTGCCACCCATGGCAAGCCCGAGGGAACTGGTATGGAGCATTTCATACCGCAGCTGCCCCTCTTCAGTTGCGAGATACAGCGTCCCGCCATCGGCGGAGGTCAACTGCTTGGCAGAAAGCAGGATCATTTCCAGTAGGGCGTTGATATTATCTTCGGATGACAATGCTGCGCCAATTTTGAGCAGCGCCTTGAGGCGGTCGTGCGCGTCTGTCGTCATCGTGGTCACCATCTATTTGCAATACCTACATCTAAATCATGTTAATCCCTTTCGACAATCTTGGTCGCGACCATATTGGGCGAAATCGCCGAAAATCGCATGTTTAGTTGCTTCTTGGACAGCGCTTCAGAAAGAGATGATGCCAAGATGATCTTAAAACTACTTGTAATAATACCTTTTTAATCCAGATGAGGTTCGGGGCTTAAGCGGCAGGGAGCGAGGCAAAATGGGGGGGAGGCAACGCCTAAACCTTAAGCGGGATAAGGGCGGTGTCGTCGCCGTAGAATTTGCCATTGCAGCGCCCCTGTTGGCGCTCCTGCTGGTCAGCACGGTCGAGATTGGCTTTGCCGCCCGGGCGTATTTTTTTGCGGCAGATGCCGCGTCCGTCGGCGCCAATTATGCCGCGCATAATGGCTGGGATGTGCCGAAGATTAAGGCCGCTATTGATGCGGCCGCCCCGCGCGTGGCAATTTCTGCGCCGCTTACCGACGCCCCCTTTTGCGGCTGTCCGATATCCACCGGGATTGATAGCAGCAAAGCCTGCGGCACCATATGCGACAACGGCGTGACGGCCCGGCGCTATGCCAAGATCACAACGTCGGTCAAACGCGTCTCTATCTTTCCCATGGCAACGAGTTTGCCGACCGATGTGACGGCAACAGCCATTGCGGAATTGCAATGAAGCGGGGGCGCCGCTTGTCGTGCCTCCGGCGCCATACGCGCGGCGTGGCGGCCATTGAACTGGCCATCGCGCTGCCCGTCTATCTGCTTTTCCTGTTTGGGGTGATGGACATGGGCTGGCTGATGTTTAAGCAAGTGACGCTGGACCGCGCCGTTTCGCTCGCCGCGCGCTGTGGTGCTGTGCGCAATGGCGGCTGTGCGAGTGACGCTGGGATTAAAGCCTATGCGGCGGACATCGCCTCGGTCCTCAATGTGCCGAAGGAGAGCTTTACGGTCACCACGCCGTCGCCCAGCTGCGGAATTGAGGTACAGATAAGCCAGGAGCACAATTTCTTCTATGGTGGCTTAGGCAGTGTGACCCTGCAAGCATCCGCCTGCATGGCAAGAACCGATGTGAAGCCGGCGTGATTTCGGTGCGCTGCAATTGCCGCGATATCGGTTTGGGAGCGCTAGTCGCGAGCTATTTATACCATGAATAATTGCCTATTTAAACAGATGCCAATATGAATTTTTAATTCCCCTATTTCGCTAGAAACCACGGCTTTGCGTCAAAAAAAGATCTTAAATTACATCTTATATGGCAGCAACTGGATTTGATAATTCGCTATTTAGATATAATATTTAATTGCAAAAACTATTTTTATTATGGAACGTGAAAAGGATTTTGATATGAAGCCAGTTAACAAATTGATGCGCAGCATCAAAGGCGCAACGGCCGTTGAATACGCCATCATCGCGGCTTTGGTTGCCGTCGTTGCAGCAGCGGGGTTCAGCACGCTTGGATCCGAGATCAACACTAAATCAGACACTATTGCTACCAAGATCAAAACTGGAACCTAATGTGGTTGATTGAATTAACCAAGATTCCAGTAAACTAACATTATCGGATTGGTTGATGATAATTTTGCTAAGTAGTGTTCATATATATCACCTAGCAAAATCATTTGGAAGTATAGTCACGGATGAACCGGAACAGACGATTGCTTGCTTCGGCTTTGTCCGTGACACTTCTAACTTCTGCAACAGTTTATACCGTTGTTGATTATAGAACTCATGATGAAAATCCAACTTCGCCATTGAACAAGGTGTTGGTGTTTTCTTCTAATCTTTCAGCAGGCCATACTCTGTCATCCCAAGATTTTCGTTGGATAAATTCTTCCTCAAGCTCTGGGCTAGCAGGGGATTTTCTTCAACGAGAGGAAGAAAAACTGGCGGCCATCGGTGGGCGCCTTTCGCAGAATGTTCTGGCAGGCGAGCCCGTTCGCAAAACGTCCTACACGCCCAAGCCCGCCAAGCCCCTCCTTTCCCAGCAGCTCAACCCCGGCTTTCGAGCGCTGACCATTTCTACCGACACCTCCCAGCTTGCGGCCGGCCGGCTTTTTCCTGGCGACCATGTCGATGTGCTTTTGACACCGGCCGGGGCGCAGCAAGCTGGTCCGATCCCCCTGCCCAGTTTGTCGGCTTCCACTGCGGGACCTTCCAATGTGACGCGCCTTTATGAAAATGTCCGTGTGCTTGCCATTTCTGGCGCGACCGAACCGGCAGACGCTGCCGAAGGCAAGATGGACTCCTCGCTGCTCAAAGACGCAACCATCACGCTTGAGCTTCGGCCTGATCAGGCGGAACGCGTGCTGGCGGCGTCTGTTGTTGGAAAAATTGCCCTTCTGCTTCGCCGACCATTTGATCCGGTGGGTCAGGTGCCCACGCCAACATCGGCCCGTGCGCGCTTTCAGCTTCGCCCTGCGCCCGTGGCGCCTGCCGCGGCGGCGGCGCCCACGGACCCAGCCTTATCCCCCCCCCCGGCAGCGCCGCAGGGTGTGATCATTATTCGAGGGACAAATTGATGCAGCGTGCGTTCTATCTGCCGCTGCCCTTGGCGGTGCTTTTGCTGGCCAGTACTGCCCCGGCGGCCGCACAATATGTGAAGTCGTCGCCTGATGCGGCACTTTCAGTTGAAACGCGTCAAGCCAGCACCATCATACTCGCGCGCGCCGCCCAAAAGGTGTTCGTGGCCACGCCTGACATTGCCGATGTGGATGCGACCAATGCCGGGCGCATCACCGTCTACGGCAAAAAGCCAGGGACAACGACGGTCATCGTCTCTGACACAGGCGGGGGGGAACAGATCTTCCGCATTCGCGTGGAACGCCCTATTCGCCAAATGCTGGCTGCCGCCCAAGCGGCTGTGCCGGCCGCGCAAATTAACATTGTTGATCGACCAGATGGCGTCACGATTACCGGCGAGACGGCCCATCCCGCAGATGCCGATGCGATCAAGGCGGCCGTCCGCGCCTATTTGGTGGAAACGGACAAGCTTGATTTCCGCATGCGCCTGACAGGCAGCGTGCAAGTTAATCTGCGCATTCGCATTGCAGAAGTTTCGCGCCGGGTGAGTTCTGCCTTTGGGATTAACTGGGGGGCAGCGACGCTCGATGGCACCACGCAAGTTGGTTTGCTCACGGGCCGCCTGCCAACCGCGGATGTGACCGTGGATAAGGTCACGACACGCCAATTTGCGCGTTCGGAAAGTGGCGATAGCTCTATTGGTGTGCGCTATCGCACGCCTTCCGGCAACACCGATATAGCGGGCCTGATTGACGCCTTAAGGGCGGAGGGTCTGGCGACCATTTTGGCCGAACCCAATTTAACCACCAGCTCAGGCAGCCGGGCCAATTTTCTGGCGGGCGGCGAGTTCCCTGTCCCCATGTCAACAGGCAAAGGCGATAATGCAAGTATCACCGTAGAGTGGAAGCCCTTTGGTGTACGCGTAGATTTCACCCCCGTGGTGCTCGATGAAAATCGCATGACCATCAAGGTCAACTCCGAAGTGAGCGAATTGTCGAGCGTCGGGGCTGTGAAAGTGAATAATATCAGCATCCCTTCGGTGTCTGTGCGCCGGGTGGATACAACTGTGGACCTTGCCAGCGGCCAGAGTTTTGCCATTGCCGGGCTGTTCAAGAAAAATGCCGGCGGCACAATGAACACGTTGCCCGGCTTGGGAGAAATCCCAATTATTGGCGCCTTGTTCCGCTCAAAAAGCTTTCAGCGCGATGAGAGTGAATTGGTGATCATGGTCACGCCCTATATTGTGCGCCCCGTGGATCAGGAAAGCGCGATCAAGCTGCCCACAGACAATGTTGATCCGGCATCAGACCTGCAGCAGATTTTGCTGGGCAAAATGACCAAGCAAGATGTGCGCAAACTGCTTGACGGGCCACCACGTCCCAAAAAGCCCAAGAGGTCTAAGCCATCGCAGGTGGACAAAGGGGCCTCGAAATGACGGTGTTGCGCGTCCGCCATGCTGTGCTCGTGCTGCTGGGTGTTGTGGCCATACCGGCATCCGCACAAACGCCATCGCCCGCCGCTCAGCCGGCTGGGGCCACATCATGCGTTCCTGATCCGTCGCCGCCTGAGGATTTAGGCAGCTATAATCGCGTCAATTTGCGCGCCATGGTCGAAGAGCTGGAGGATCTGTGCATGGGCCGGCCTATTTCAGGCACGCCAGCAGATGCCATCCTCTTGAAGAACAGCCAAGCCATCAGCACGCTCGAAAGCCAAAAGCCCGACGAAGGCATGGGCGGCCAAAGTGGCTCGGGCGGGATGCCCAAGCCATGATTGGGACCTCAGTGAGTATGAAAGCCGCGGCCTTTTGTCGCGATGCCGAGGCCATGGAAATCATCCGCCAATCGCTCGCGACTTTCCCGGGGCTTGAGGCTGAATTCAGCACAAAAGGCATTCGCGCTTGTATTGATAAAATTGAACATTTTGCGGACTGCCGCCTGCTGATTGTGGATTTGGTGGATGAAGATGATCCGCTTCTCGCCTTTCGGCAACTGACAGAACTTGTCTCGCCCGCGACCATTTTGATTGCCTTGGGGCGCAACAACGACATTCGGCTCTACCGTGCTCTGAAAGCGGCGGGGGCTGCTGAATATTTCTTCATGCCGCTTGTGCGCGATTTGCTGACGCAAAGCATTCGCGAAGCCGGCTTTGGGAAAAGTGGTGGCAATCCGCGTGCAGCAAAACTTGTGTTTTTCATGGGCGTGCGCGGCGGCTGTGGGGTCACCACGCTGGCCATTCGCACGGCATCATTATTGTCCCAAACCCCGCCGCGGCCGGTTTTTCTCATGGATCTTAATCTGCGCTATTCTGACATGGCGCTTCAGCTCGATCTGCCGCCCAATGGCGCTGTGTATGAGGCGCTGGATAATGCGGACCGGATCGACGATTTGTTTCTGGAACGCACTCTTACTGCTGTCACGCCCACGCTTGATTTAATGACAACGCTTGATCCGCTGGATCGGCCCGTCCGGCTGAGCGAAGAGGCACTGCAAACGCTGTTTGAACAGCTTGGCCAGCGCTATCGCTATTTGCTGGCAGAAGTGCCGCCTATGGCTGTGATGGCAATGCAGTCTGTGATCTCGTTGCCCAGCACCTTTGTGTTGGTCAGCGATGGCCGCATGTCGTCAGCGCGCGATGTGGCCCGGTGGCGGGCGTGGTTCGGAGAGATGAGCGAAGATCGCTCGCTGGTCCATGTTCTCAACCAGTCGACTGCCCCCCGATCCTTGCCGCTTGACCAATTTGCGGAATTGGCCGGTGCCGTGCCCGACATTGTTATTCGCTATTCGCGCGAGGCAGATGAAAATTCGATCTATGGGCTTCGACAAGACAGCCTGTTCCCGCAATTAGATGCCGGCCTTACACCTCTGCTCTCGATGCTGGGTGGCGGTGGCTCCGGCCAGCGGCAAAGCTTTGTTCAGCGGATGAAAATGCGGTTGGGGCAGTAAATGGAGCTGACCCAGAAAACCGCCACTGGCGAGAGCATTACCTTCGCCAAAATTCGGTCTGAATTATTGTCGCGCATTGAACCGGCCGTGGTGGCGCATCTGCCGCCAGACGAACTGATTCAGCGGGTCGAGCGGCTTTTATCTGCGATTGCAAATGAGCGCCAATTGGCCCTGAATCGTGCCGATCAGGCGTTGATGACTCAGGCTGTTGTGGACGACATTACAGGGCTTGGTCCGCTTGAGGCCTTGCTGCGCGACGACACAATCAACGATATCATGGTCAATGGGCCAGATGAAGTTTATGTTGAGCGCGCCGGCAAGCTTGAGTTGACTGATATCCGCTTTCGCGATGCGCAACACACGCTGTTTGTCGCCCAGCGCATTGCCTCTACCATTGGTCGCCGCATTGACGAGTCCAACCCCATGTTGGATGCGCGTCTTCTCGACGGCAGCCGAGTTAACATCATCCTGGCCCCACTTGCCGTGCGCGGGCCGTATTTCTCCATTCGTAAATTTTACCGAGACGTCGCCGAACTGCCTGTTCTTGTTCGTAACGGTACAATGACCCAAGCAATGGCAACGGCACTGAACATTGCCGCTAAGTCGCGATTGAACATTATCATTTCTGGCGGGACGGGTGCTGGCAAGACAACGCTCTTAAACGCTATGTCGCAATCTATTGGCGATGGTGAGCGCGTGGTAACCATCGAAGACGTGGCCGAGCTTCAGCTGAAGAAAAACCATGTTCTTCCGCTTGAAACGCGACAGGCCAATATTGAAGGCAAGGGTGAAATTGGCGCGCGCGATCTGGTCAAAAATGCCCTGCGTATGCGGCCTGACCGGATCATCATTGGCGAAGTGCGGGGCGCTGAGGCGTTTGACATGATGCAGGCCATGAACACGGGCCATAATGGCTCCATGACTACCGTTCACGCCAACTCTTCAGACGACGCCGTGCGCCGCATCGAAAATATGGTGCAGATGGCAGAAACGGCACTGCCTGTGAGTGCTATTCGATCCCAGATAAACAGCGCCGTTGACTTGATTGTCCAGGTTGAGCGGATGCGCGATGGCGTGCGGCGCGTAACGAGTATTGCTGCTCTCGAAGGGATGCACGATGGCGAAATTCGCCTCGAGCCGCTCTGGCGCTTTCGCTATATGGGCGAAAGTGCGAGTGGCGCCATTCAAGCGCAATTTGAGTCCTTGCCCGTTCGGCCCGCATTTTTTGACCGCTTGGCCTATTTTGGCGAGGGGGATGCCTTTTTGGCAGCGCTTGCGGCCGATGCGAAGGTCGGCTCCTGATGGGCAATGGACCGCCATTTCTTGTGATCTTTGTCGCCAGCCTAGGTTTGGCGGGGCTGCTCACAACCGAGACGATGTACCGGCTCCATCTCTATCGGTTGAAGACGCGGCGAGATGCTGCGTTTGCGACCTACAAAAATCTGTATCGGAAAACGTCGAGCGCCGCGCCATTTGAGCGGATTGGCGCACTGTGGGATGTGGCGGGCGCATTTATCCTAAAGCCGGCGATTTGGCCGCGGACACGCTCGGTCAGATCTCTGATGCTAACGGGAGTGATTGCTGGCATCTTATTGGGGCTTGCCTTTTACTTTGTGCTTAGCCTGCCATGGTTCGTGGCTGTCGCCGTCGGTTTTTGCGCGAGCGGCCTGTTTCCGCGGATCATCGATGGCGAGGCCCAGCAGCGGGAAACGGCAAGATTTATCGAGATTTTTCCTGATACGGTCGACATGTTGGTCCGAATGCTCAGGGCCGGCTTACCCTTGTACGCGGCCGTGGCCCGTGTCGGCCAAGAAGCCTCTGCTCCAGCCAATAAGGTGTTCATTGAAGTTGCAGAATGGTTGGATGTTGGCGTCTCGCTAGGCGACGCCTTTTTGTTGGTCAATGAACGTATCAAGCAGCCAGATTTTGAGTTTTTTGGCGTGTCTTTATCTGTCCAGAACATGTCCGGGGGCAATCTCACGGACACGCTGGGCAGCCTGTCGGTCATTATCCGTGAACGTATTTTATCTGGGCTTAAGGCACGCTCTATTTCCGCCGAAGCCCGCATGTCAGCTAATATCATTTCATCGCTGCCCGTTGTCCTTGTGATAGGCATTCAGATTGTTGCACCCGGGTATCTCAAGCCCTTGGTGGATGGCAGCAATGGCTATAGTTTAATCAGCTATGCCCTTGGTAGCTTTGCGCTTGGTATCTGGTTGATCCGGTCCATGATCGGCCGGCTTCTCGTGAGCTGAGCGATGGTGGAATTCCTTCCCCTTCTGCGCGTCGCGATTATTGTGCAGGCCGTTCTTTTAGGCGGTCTTCTGATCTACCTGGCTGTGAGCCGGGACAAAGCGCGCATTGCAGGGCGGATCACAAAATTGTCGTCCGTATTGCCTCAGGAACATATGGCGGACGCCGCCCTGCCCGCTTGGCAGATTTGGTTCAGCCGATTGGCGCTGCGGGATATTCCTGCTGACCAGCATGAGAGTCTTGTTCAGACAGCACGGCGCTTTGGTGCGTCAGAGCGTCTTGTCGGCTTATATTTTGGTGGGCTGCGTCTTGCTGCTATGCTGACTCTATCTGGCGCGACCTATCTGCTTTTGCTCATTACAGTAAGGGCCGAAGTGCCGGCATTTGGGATGAATGCGGTCGCACTCTTTATTGGCATAGGGGGCGGCATTATTGCGACGCGGCGCTTTGTTGCGACGCTCTCTCTGCGCCGCCGGGAGGCTGTGACACGCAAAATTCCCTATGCGCTAGAGTTAATACTGATTTTCCTAGATTCTGGCCTTGGACTAACAAATGCGTTCGAACGTGTCGCTGAAGCGTTGGAACATCGGCAACCGGCGTTGCATGAAGAACTTAAAGCCACGATCGCAGATCTGCGCGTTTTGGGCAGCCAAGACTTGGCTTTCAAGAATATGGCGGAACGAATTGATACGCCCAATATGCATTCCATCGTCAATATTCTGCGCCAATCTATCCAATATGGCTCCCCCATTTCCGAGGCGATGCACAATGCCCTTGATCTAATGCGCCGCACGGAGATTTTGCTGCTGGAAGAACAGGCCAACAAGCTGCCATCTAAAATCACATTGATCACATTGCTTACCATCTTTCCGCCCTTCATCATTGTGCTGGCGGGCCCAGCGATGATTGGCTTGACGTCGGCGCTCACGAACTTCTGATCTTGAAAAGGCTGACTGGCTTATGTTGCAGCATCCCGGTCATATGATCCGCCGATTGGCGATGGAGACTTCGGGCGCGATTGCCATTCAAATGGTAATCGCGCTGCCTGCCCTCATTGGCATGGCAGCATTAGGTGCTGAAATGACAACATTATATGTCCATCAAAAACGCATGCAGCAGGCTGCAGATCAGGCCGTGTTAAGTGCAGGCGCTACGGGGTTGTCCGATGCGCAGCGACTAAACGCTGCAAAAGCAATGGCGGCAACCAACGGCTTTGCTGACGGGGTCGGGGGCGTTTCAGTTACCTTGAACACCCCCCCCAAATCAGGTCTGCACGTCTCCACATCTGGGGGGCAAGAGGTCATCATTAGCCGTCCTTATGATTTACATTTGGCGCGCCTTTTTTTGCCTAGCTCAATCACCATCAAGGCCCGCGCCGTTTCTATTCCTGGACGTCAAAGCACAGGCTGTGTGCTTGCCCTTTCTCCGACCGCCGCAGGCGCGATTACAGTCACCAACCAGGCGTCGGTGTCCAATGTAAACTGTGAGGTTGTCTCCAACTCAAACAGTGCAAGTTCACTCACAATGTTGAACGGCACGACCATATCTGGTCCGGTTTATCTTGCGGGGGGGGCTGATCTTTCTGGTTCTGCCGTAGTGCTCGGAACGCCGTTTGTGCGCAATGGCGTCCCGCTTGACGATCCCTATAAGGCTGTGACCATCCCTTTGCCCAGCGCACTTGGACTTAAATGCACGAACCAAACCAATTCAAAAGGGGAAGTCTTGGCAGCCAACAAGTCCCTGAGCCCTGGTCGCTTCTGCGATGGCTTAGTAACCGGCGCTAAAGAAAACATCGTTATGGCGCCTGGAGTTTATTATATTGAGAAGCAGCTTTCCTTCAACAATAACTCAACTCTGACTGCAACGTCTGGCGTCACGGTCATTCTGAGTTCCGGAAGTTCATTTGGCATTGGTAATGGTGTTATTTGGCGCATTACAGCGCCAATTAGTGGCGATTTTTCTGGCCTCGCATTCGTCAGCAACAGACGTGTCACCGGAACCGTTACCGTTGAAAACGGTGCTCGATTGATCATCGAAGGCGCAATCTATTTGCCATCGATGAACATCACCTTCGGTACGAATGCGGATACATCGGGGGCCAAGTGCACCCAGCTTATTGCGCAAACGATTACCATTTCGACTTCGTTGCGTTTCGAAGCCGACTGCTTGGCGAGCAATGTGAAGAAAATTGGTCGATCCCAACCCGTTTTGTCGGAATGATCTAAACCATGACCGTGCAGCGTGACTGGTTAGGTCAACACGCTTTTGGCGCCAGATCTTTTGTGCCGAAGAAGGACCCAATATCCGATCCAGCAACACCCTGGCCAAATAAATAGCCTTGGAACAGATTGATATTGAGCCCGGCCAAGAGCGTCCGAACTTCTTCTGTTTCTACGCCTTCAGCGACGGTTTCAACCCCAATGGAATGGCAAATTTGGGCAATGGCGGCGACCATGAAGCGCGCAAGACGATCGTCAAGAACGCCCGAGATAAAATAACTGTCGACCTTGATCCGATCAAAATCAAATTCCCGAACGTGCGTTAGGCTGGAATAGCCTGTGCCAAAATCGTCAAGCGAAATTGTGTACCCCGCCTTGCGGAGTTTATCGAGTGTGGCGCGCGTTTTGGTGGCATCTGCCATTAAGGCAGCTTCAGTAATCTCCAGTTCAAAGCTGCACAGCTTAGAAAAGCGGTGACGAATGAATTCGATCAAAAGGTCTTGAAAATCAATTGAATGCAGCTGCGTTGCCGAAAGGTTGATGCAAATCCGGACGTCCGAGAGATTTTGCGTGTCTTCCGCAATTTTCTCGAGAATGAGCCGACCCAAATCAATGGCTTGGTGGCTTTCTTCGGCAAGGCGCATAAATTCATTTGGGCTGATCGCGGATCCGTCAGGCGCGCGCCAACGCGCCAAGGCTTCCAGCGCAACGCACTGCCCTTTGGCGTCAAACATGCCCTGATATGCGATTGTGATGGCACTTCCAGCAATGGCCTGACGCAAAGCATTTTCATGCGCCTTGCGCAGCGTAATGGCATGATCCAAATCTTCGTTGAAGAAAGTGACTGTGTTGCCGCCATCTGCTTTTGCCTTGTACAACGCGGCATCCGCTTGAAGCACAAGGTCATCTGGCACTGCCTTCACGTCGTCCGACGTCACCGTTCCTATGGAACAGCCAATCTTAACCGAGCCAAAGTTCAGCAGGAAGGGACGCGCCATTTCTGCAACCAGCCTGTCGGCCAGCCGTGCCGCCTGAGCAGGTTCTTCGACCACTTGAATGACAAGGAATTCATCTCCGCCCAGCCGACACACCGTATCCGTGCTGCGGCACAGGGACAGCAGGCGTTGCGCAACTGCTTGCAAAAGCTCATCCCCGGCAGCGTGGCCATAGGTGTCATTCACTGTCTTAAACAGGTCTAGGTCCAGCGCATGGACGGCCACCCATTTTTGCTGGCGCCGCAAAGTTGCAATCATCTGGCCCAAACGGTCAAATGCCAACGCCCGATTTGGAAGCGTTGTCAGCGCATCGTGAAAAGCAAGAAAGGCCACCCGATCGCGATTGATCCGAAATCGCCGCTGGATTTGGTGGGTGCGGACGAAGAAAATGGCAAATAATGTCGACAGGATAACGATGATAACGGCCATTAGGAAGATGGTGCGTTCTACAAGCGAGACGTTTGTCACGCCTTTCGGCCAGGTCACTGCAAATGCGGGCGAAGCGTTAACCGATTTTCTTTCAAGACAGTTCAGGTCAGGCGCTGCGGATCGGCACGAAGCAGCCAATGCAATTTCGGCGCCGCTGCTCAGACGCAGAGACTGAAAATAAGATTTATCGATCTGTGTGAAAGCAACAAAGACAGCATGGGTGGATGTCTGGGTGCCGGGCGCGCCTGACAGGGTGGGAATCAAGACGGCTGTCACAAGATAAGGCCGGCTGTTGATCCTGACATAGCCTTGGGTCGACATAGCGGGCTGCAAGTTATCTGGATCTTGCCGCCCCGGTGCAGCGTCTTCGCGCTCCTTACGCCGGAGCTGCTCGATCACGGGGCGCGCATACACCAGAAGAGGTTCGCCAAGCCTTGGCTCTATGATTGCGCCGTCTTGGGTCGATAGAATCAGTTCATCCCGCGGCGAGAGCGTAAATGCGTAGGAGAATTTCTGGATTTCATTAACATAGCGACTTAGAATTACTGGCGTGACCCGAGCATCCGACGCCGCCGCGCGCAGGCTCATTGGGGCGTCCAGAGCAAGCGCCGTAGCAATGGTATCGCGCAGCCGATGCTCTTCTGCGGTTAAATGAACATCGATGCTGGCACGCTGACCTGAGGAGGCCTGTTCTGTTAGCTGATTTATGGAAATCCAAATAACGAAGGTAACGGCGCCTATCAAAACGACCGAAAAGGCGACCAGCAACTTGATGACAAACTGGGGATAGCCGTAGCCCTTCGGCTCGTTGACATCTTCAAGTCTATCTGCTGCTGCTTCGGACACGTTTTCCGCTCATTGAGACAATTTCAAAACTGATATCTTTTAAGAACGATTTCCGCAAGGAATTAGCCCGTAAATAAGATGGAATTTTAAAATAGTAATAATATATTTTTTATACTAGCTTTTTGATCGACATTATAATAAGATCGCGTTTTTTTCAGATTTGTCGGATTTTTGCCCGGATCAAATTCGAGAGCGTAACGAAATTTGTTAGAAAAATAAGATAAAATAGATGTAAAGATTAATTTCAAATATCGGTATCGATATGAGATTAATCCTGATATAAAGAAGGTATGTTTTATTCCAAATCTGGAAAAATGCTATTCTAAGGTAAATGAGTGCCGCTCGAAGAGCGAACGCCGCTGAGGATTGTCTTCTGTTTATTGATAAAGCGCTGAAGTCCGACCTATTTGGTGCATTGGCCCGCAGTTGTTCCGGCTATGTTGGTATTCTCTGCGCGCAAGCTGTGCTGTTTGCGCTAGCAATTCTTGGGGCTGACCTAGCCAAATCTCCCGACAGCCTTTTGGGCTGGATCATATTTTGGTCATCCACATTTTCCCTATTTTTGGCAACGGGCGCGTGCCTATACGTCGCGCTAACGACCCGTGAGCAGCCCGCAAATTATATATGGTTCGCCAGCGGCTTGGCGCTTGGCAGTATGTTAGCTGGAGAAGTGCTCGAGAATATCGATTATCTGCGCAATACTGTCGAAGATTTTGCCTATAACGATATCTTCTTTTTTGCCACCAAATTTCTGATCGTCGCTCTCCAGTTCTGGGCTCTTTACCGGCTGATAAAACGACAAAAATTAAGAAAGATGGTGTTTGATCTAATCGCCTCGATTTCGGCCAGCGGAACCATTTTGTGGTTTGTGTTTTTGTCGGGGAATGCGACGGTCATCGCCGCTCTGGATCCGCTGGACCTCGTTGGACTGCAACTATCTGCGATTTTGGATACGGTGATCATTTTCAACGTGTTCACGCTTGCCATGCGGCCGGGACCGGAAGGCACCACCCTGAATTATGGTGCGCGTCTATCGCTGTTGTTGGCAGTTCTATTTCTGTCGTCCGGAGAACTGCAATGGGTTGTCGATAAGCTGAATGGGCGGTCGATTGGCGTTAGTTCCATCTCGTTTTTGTTTTCGCATCTCAGTTACATGTTTGTGAGCATTTCGCTGTGCCGATTCACCGCCCATCCGCGGCCAGCGTCTGCTCGGTGGACGCGCCTGTCCGAAACTTTTGAAGACCTTGCCCCATTCATCCACGTTCTGGTGGCTTTGGTCCTCATATTCCTCATAGGATTTTATTATTTTCAGCCCGGTGGTCGGATCTTGTATGTGGCGCTGGTCTTCACCGTTGTCATGTTGATGATCCGACAAGCGATCAGTTTCCGAGAGCGGCTCAACTTGCAAACCCAATTGGCAGTCAATTTCGCTGAGGCGCAGTTGCATAGCTGGTACCAAGCGTTGCAACCGGGTCTTCCAGCACAGCCAAGCGCAGCCATCGACCCAAGTCCACGCGCAGCAACCGTGCTGACGACCAGCCTGTGGCTGTCTGACAATGATCGGGCGCGCATCCAAAGTCAGCTGGAAACGGATCCAACAGGCGCTGCAGTGTCGTATGATTTGTTGACCGCTCGCACACGGAATTTGACGGCCGCGCTTGAGCTGGGTTGGTTTACGCCTTGGTACCAACCCATTTACGATGCTGCCGCTGGCAAAATCTCGTCGCTAGAATTGCTCTTGCGCTGTTCTCACCCCGAACATGGCCTGCTTGAACCCAAGAGCTTTATTCCTGAGTTGGAAGCCGCGGGGCTCAGCGGGCAGGCCATTCGCCGCGTATTGCCGACCGCCCTGTCCGACCAGCGGACGCTGCAAGACCATGGCGTGATTGATCGGCTGACTACAATGGCCGTGAATATCACGGCGCGTGATCTTGAAGACTTTCGCTTTGTAGATGATCTGGCGCGCCTGCTTGAAACCCACGAAGTACCCAATTCGCGCCTGTGTCTCGAGTTGACTGAGCGGATGGTTGCAGATTTGCCAATTGTGGAAAGCATGGGCTTTCAAAAGCTTCGCAAAGCCGGGGTTCAGTTCTGTATCGATGATTTCGGGACTGGCTATTCGTCGCTGGCGTATCTGGACCGTTTTCAGCCGGATATTGTGAAGATTGATCGATGCTTCGTGACAGATATCGAGGCGCGTCCCGGTTTGGCTCAACTGGTCCATACAATTGTTGACATGGCTGGCCGGCTTGGCATCAGGCTGGTTGTAGAAGGTGTTGAAACGCCCGGCCAATTTGCCATTTTGCGCGATATGGGCTGCCGCTATTTCCAGGGGTATCTTTTCGCCCGCCCCATGCCGCTCGAAATGCTACTGGAAAATTTGCAATCCAATGCGGAGCTTGCAGCGCTGCAGGCAGGCAGCGGTGCACCAAAAAACTAAGCCTTCTCAGGACGAGGCAAATAGCCGGTTTTCAGCGGCCCTAGGCCTTTATCCTGATCTGCCCCCTTCTGAGCTGTCCAAAATCTGTTTTAGAGGCAGCCGCGAAGGAGGAGTGAAATGGCGAGCTGCCTAAAGCGGAGATTGTCCTCGCATAGGGCGGCACGGTTGCTAATGCCTGCCGACGGATCGGTGTTACCGAACAGGGTTATCATCGCTGGCATGAAGAATATGGCGGCCTGAAAAGGGACCAGGCCAGGCTCTGACGATCAAGAATAAAGGCCTTTCGAAAAACTGAAGCGGACGAAGGTCGGCGAACCCTCGACCCCACCCTTGGGACTATTAAGGTCTATGGTTTTAACCTTTTATATCATACATCGCGGATCAAAAGCGCAGTCGCGGTGCGCCCTCAAACATAATAGCGCTTATACCAGTTCCTAAACTGCGGGATCGGCCCGTCTCCGTCACAGATGATCGGGTTGGCCTCAAACTTCATCCGAT
>JACCDK010072679.1_pt1 | contig 27514 bp, 28 predicted proteins | sample 7445871 | NCBI WGS metagenome assembly JACCDK01 (sample SAMN15323436, study PRJNA562643) | freshwater metagenome | isolation source: river surface water | place: USA:Blue River Watershed | collected 2017-08-15 | reverse complement strand
TCAGACCCAATGCTCCCGGCAGCACCCGTGATCAAGATGGTTTTCCCAAACAAAACCGAACTCACATTTTTTTGGTCTAACACGATGGGATCCCTACCCAACAATTCTTGCACGTCCAAGGTACGCAAGTTGTTGCTGGTCACCCCTTGTGCCAACATGTCTTCGAGTTTGGGTACCAACTGCAATTTGACCTCATGGGTCATGCAGAGCTGGGCAATTTGTTTTTTACGCTCTATCCCCAATCTGTGAACCGCCAACACCATGAGGGAGGCCTTTCCGGGCTCGATGAATTCCTCGTGCGCCTTTTCCAAACTTAGGATGCGTTTGCCCTGGAAGCGCTTGCCTTGTTTGCTGCGGTCATCATCGATGAAGGCCAAAATTTTGTATTTTGCTTGCAGGGCATTGAAGGTGAGGTTTCCGGAGACACCGGCCCCATAAATCAAGACGGAAGTCTGGGGCGTCGAATTTTGATTGAATATGGCAAACAACCATTTCACCACCAAGCGCAAGGAGATTAGGAGTAGCGAACTCAACAGAAAATCGACCACCAAAATGGAGTAGAGATAGTCCGTTTTGCCTTGACTGTGGAGTTCGTATACCCAGAGGATGGATAGTAACAGGACCAGAAAACGAACTACAAGTAATTTAACCAAATCGTAGAGGGCGGTTTGGCGAATAATGCCCATGTGGGGGCGGATGAGCAAATGAAATAATACAGTGCTGGGAAGAATAACACCCGCATGGATCTCTAAGCGATTGACAATAAATAACGCGGATTCGTGATAATGAAACAGTACTGTGGATAATACCACGGAACACCCACACAACATGATATCCAACAAAAAAACCACCCAACGGTGGTAATATGCCGATTTCCATTGAAATAGATTCATGCTCATACAAAGATACTACAAGAAAAGCAGTTGCTGTCTTCACCCACAAAGACAACCTAGAAACTCAATAAGAAATGGGAAATTTACGGGGTAACGATGCGGCCCCCAAACCCCTTACCGCAGACGGTAAGGAAGATGTACTTAAAGTAACCAAGGGTATTCATCTCCTGAATCATTTTGGCATCGGTTTCTGCCAAGAGTAGAGGTGTGGACATGTCAATCTTGTTGATTTGTGCCAAACCGGTAATTCCTGGACGCACGGTATATACATCACGGGCATCGCGCTCATGTATCAATTCTACTTGATTGAACAAGTTGGGACGGGGACCCACCAAACTCATATCACCCACAAAAACATTCCAAAGTTGAGGGAGTTCATCTAATTTAGATTTGCGCAAGAAACTACCAAATGGGGCGGACATCAGGTGCCAATAGAACCGGGCAGAGTGAATCACCAACTTTATGGCTATCGAGCAACCCAATTTGGGAAAATACCGCTACAAAATTGTATTCAGATGGATTAAACACTCGAAAATTATCTAAAAAGGAACAGCATGAACTTTTGGGGCTTGGAAGAATAGAAGTTGACACACAAAACATCTCATTTTTCACTTGGAGTACTTTTGTGAAGAACATTGCTGCAAAACGACATATAGCGAGGTCAATGGAAGTTTCAGGAAGAACAAGCGGAGGGAATCCCAATCAATGGTACGATTCAACTAAGCCAATCGGCAAGGAACATTTTCTGAGCGCAAAGATTTGGAATGGGGAAGAGTGGGTCGTAATTCAAAATGAATTCTGATGTCCACACTCACCTTTCAAATCAAACTCATCGGTACCGACCCATTGGTCACCCGCACCTTCAAGGTGTCGTCGGAGAGTTCCATGTATGTATTGCACCACATCATTCAAGTGGTGATGGGTTGGAAGAACTACCACCTGTACCAATTTGAGGTTGGTGATTTGGTGATTGCCGATAAGAGGTTGTGGGATGAAGAGGAAATGGGACCCATAACCGACGTTAAAGAGGTGTCGGTGGGCGAAGTGTTCACCAATGTGGGAACCACCGCGGTTTACGAATACGATTTGGGGGATGGTTGGATGCACCACCTAGATTTGGTGGACCGATCCATTCACCCGACGCAAGAGGTGTCACCTCTGGTTATCTCGGGTGAAAACGCTTGTCCACCTGAAGATTGTGGTGGCATACATGTTATAAAGAACTACTAGAAGTATTGAAGAACCCCAAACACCCTGAGTACCGAGAAACCAAAGTTTGGGTGGGTTCAAAGTTCAATCTCACAAAATTCAGTGTTGACGTATGCAACAAAGAATTGGGAAAACTGAACAAGTATATGAAGGAGTATGAGGAGGGGTTTAAAGAATAATCGTACTCATTTCAATTTACCCTTTACTTCAAAAGTTCTTTCTGTTATGTTTTGACTGGGTTAACCCCCATAATAAAAACATAATATGAAAGAAGTATGAACACAGAAGTAATGTTCTCATCGGCATCAGTGAATTGGTCCACGCCGCAGTGGTTTTTTGACCAATATAATCAACAGTACAATTTTACCTTGGATGTTTGTGCACTTCCAGAAAATGCAAAGTGTCTGGAGTACTTTACCCCCGACGACAACGGGTTAAACCAAACATGGGAAGGGACCGTGTGGATGAATCCACCGTATGGTCGGGCCATCAAAGGTTGGATTGTAAAAGCGTTTCAGGAAGCTAACTTCACCAAATCAACCGTGTTTTCATTGTTACCGGCACGGACCGATACCAAATGGTTCCACGAAAACATTTACAATAAATGCGGCGTGGAGGTTGAATTTATAAAAGGGAGGTTGAAATTTGGCGATGCGAAGAACTCAGCACCGTTCCCATCGATGGTGGTGGTGTTTAAACCCTGTCCTCACCCATCGATTCAGTATTGTCGAGGTGGCAGTATAATTACTACCTAAAACGGACAGGTAACTATTATTGGGACGATTTTGGAGCAATCGTCCCATTTTTATTTTCTTTGACGATTCGATCCCCAAACCCCTTACCAAAGACGGTAAGGAAGATGTACTCGAAGTAACCAAGGGTATTTAAATCCTGAATCATCTTGGCATCGGTTTCTGCCAAGCGTTGGGGTGTGGACATGTCAATCTTGTTGATTTGTGCCAACCCAGTAATTCCTGGACGAACTGAATACACGCCACGGGAATCGCGCTCCTGAATCAATTCTCCTTGGTTTAATAAATTGGGACGGGGACCCACCAAACTCATATCACCCACAAAGACATTCCACAATTGGGGGAGTTCATCCAATTTGGATTTACGTAAAAAAGAACCAAAGGGTGTTATTGAATTAGCACTCGCCAAATGTGTCGCCACGGATGGTGCATTGATATTCATAGAACGGAACTTCATCAATCTGAATGGTTGCTTACCCTTCCCTACTCGTTCTTGCTGAAAGATAGGAGAACCTGTGTCAAAATACCCAATGATAATTAAGGCAATTAACACTGGGCTTAAAAGGACTAAACCAATGAATGAAAACAAAATATCAAATATCCGTGTCAAGAAATATCAGTTTGAAAAGTTCTAACAATCTTATTTAATACATAATTATTCAATTCTTTGGCACGTTGAATTGAATGTGATTCTGTATAACATCTCAGTTCTGGTGCATTTCCAGACGCTCTCAAGTGCACAATATCTTCATTTGTAAAATAAAACCTACACCCATCAGTGGTATCCACTAATTTTATTTCTTCCAAAAAATCAGGACAAAATTCAAAGATCTTACTATTATCATTTATCAGATCAGTTATTAACATAGTGCTCCAGATATTATCAAAGTTCTCAATTCGATTACTTGCGGTGTAAATACTTGGAAACTCGTTCAGCAACTGAGAACCTCTTAAATTCCGGGATCTTGCCTCAGACATTACAACTAAAAGTGGTAAGATCGCATCTCGTGTTTTTAAATTTTTGAGGAATCGATTATCCATTGTCAAATCTGATCCCAAAAGGAAACCACCATTTGCTTCAAAACCAACTATGCGGTCTGTGGGAAGTCCTTTCATAGCTTCAATTACGAAAGGTGACCCAATTTTTGTTCTAATAACTTTTTTAAAAAAGTCTGATTTTTCCAAAAGCGACGTCGTACTTACAGGAGTAACGACAACATCAGCATCAATGTAATTTGCCGACAACATACCCAATATATCACCTCTAAACCAAAATCCATTCTCGTCGGCAAGCATCGGTCTATCAGAATCACCATCTGTTGAAACTAAGAAATCAAATTTATATTCTCTTGCCCATTTCGCTGCCTGTTCATAATCTAAGTCACTAACGGCCTCAGTATCTACCGGGACAAAATCATTGGACCGACCTAAAGGAATCACAAGAGCTCCAAAAGAGGAAAATAACTCTACCATCAAATCTCTAGCGACACTTGAGTGTTGATACACTCCAATTTTCAAATTAAGTAATGCGTTTTCTTTAAAAAATGTCGTATACCGCGCCAAATAGGTTAAATACAAATCATCATCGACATTAGGTAATTTAAAATTCAATACAGCCTCAAATTCTTTATAATTCGATACTATTCTAGTTTCTTCTTCTTTGGTAATTTCACCTCTTTCTGTATAAAATTTCAATCCATTTCTATCAAAAGGTATATGACTCCCAGTAACCATTATAGATGGCAACTGCTTCACCTGGCCGTAATATGCCAATGCAGGTGTTGGAATTGCTCCCCCATAAATTACATCTAATCCAAAATTAACCGCTGCGTTATAACAAGCTTTAGCAATTCTAGGGCTGCTTGGTCGTAGATCGTGTGCAATTACTATGGATCGAGTTTCATTTTTTAATGAATCAATGAATGCTCGCGTATACGAATAACATACATCATCGTTCAACTCTGTAACTAAACCTCTTAAACCACTGGTACCAAATTTCATAATTCCAGTTTATCTTCCAAAATCGTCTTGTACTCTCACAATATCCTCTTCATCGGAGGGATGACTTGCATCCGTATGTTGCCAAATCTCAGCAATAACACAATACTCTTCCAAACCAATTAAACGATGACGATCACCTTGTTGCAAGGTAATCGTATCTCCTACATTAAGTAGTTCCAACTCCCCTTCAGTATCGTTTTTACTTCGTTTAACTCCAGCCTGACCTTGAATGACACGCCAAATTTCAGCCCTCGTGTGATGGTATTGCCACGATAACCTTTTAGAAGGTGCTACTATCAATATTTTTGGACTCTATTTGCCGGATACTTTTAACTTTGTCACATCCAGACCAAATTTTAGGTCTACTTACACTTGTTCCCCTAATTTGAACTGATATGAATTGAATATTGAATTTGATATTGTTTTATTCACTTTATTGTTTAATTAGTTCAGATATTGAAATTTCGGATCAGCTCAAAAAAGACTGGAAAGTCTTCATCAAACCTTCCTTACTAGAAATTGGCAGTGGCTTTCCAATTGCTTTTTTAATTTTTGCATTACTCACCACATACGAAGATGTCAATTTATGCAAACGGTCGGTATTTAAAGGTAAATGAAGTTTGTCCCCAAGAGATGCAACACCCTCAATAAACTTCTTTGAAATACTCCACAGCTTCGGACTCCTATTTTGTGTTTGTGCAATCAATTTAATCAGTTCATTTGTAGAAAGTGGTTCATCATCTGCCACATTATAAATACCTGACGGAATATCCTCCCTTTCTATGAGCTCCTTAAAAATGAACATCAAATTATCAATACTACAAAACGAACGCTTGTTTTCAAAAGCTCCTAATGGCCAAGGAACATTCTTTGAAACGAGTTTATACAATAAATTCAAATTCCCTTTGTTGCACGGCCCATGAATCATACAAGGCCTTAATACATACACCCTTTTACCATCAGGGATTTCTTCAGGGCAAATGTATTGTTCAGCTAATAATTTGCTCTTACCATAGTGGGTAATTGGTTTGGGAATATGATCTTCTATTAGAAAACCATCAACTTCATCTGCAACCGCTTTTACAGAGCTCAGAGTGATAAATACCTTTGCTTCAGATGCTAGAAATGCATCAAAAACTTTTTTTGTTAGCTCAGTGTTGATTTCGTAATATTCTTGTGAAGATGATATTTTTTTCAGATCGTGGGCTTTGCCGGCTAGATGGATAACGACTTCAGCATCATCAATTTTTGACTCGTGACCTCTTGAAGAAACACGAATGTTATCACTGTTAAAGTATTTCAAAAAGGAAGCGCCTACAAAACCTGATGAGCCCGTAAGATAAATCATCTTCCAAAATCATCTTGTAATCGAACAATATCTTCTTCATCTGACGGATTATCTACATCGGTATGTTGCCAAATCTCAGCCACGACCGTATAATCCTCTAAACCAACAAGACGGTGACGCTCACCTTGAAGTAATATGACCGTTGCGCCAACATTTAATATTTCTAATTCATTTTCATAATCGGTATTACTTCTTACTACTCCTGCCTGACCTTGAATGACCCTCCAAATTTCTGCCCTTCTGTGATGGTATTGCCACGATAACCTTTTATCGGGTGCTACTATCAGTATTTTGGGACTCAACTTGCCTGATATTTTCAAACTTGAAACATCCAAACCATTAAAATATACATCCGCAAAACGTTGAGCCTGGTCTTCGGCAATTACAAAAAAACCACCCCAAGGACGGTTATGGTCTTTATCAACAATTATAAAATGTTGTTCATCTAACGCGCTTTGAACTGAACTAAATATCATAGAAATTAGTACCAATTATTCTCTTTTACTTCATTGTATACTTTCCCTATCCCATCTTCCAGTGTAATACCAGAACGCCAACCCAGGTCAGCTAACTTAGAGACATCCATTAACTTCCTTGGAGTCCCATCAGGCTTAGTAGTATCGGTCAAAATTTCACCCTCAAATCCTGTAATCTTCTTTACTAAACGTGCTAAATCAATAATTGATATATCTTCACCTACACCAATATTGACCAAGCTCTTTTCATTATAATTCTCCATTAAATACAAGCATGCTGAAGCCAGATCATCTGCATGCAAAAACTCTCTTCGTGGAGCACCAGTACCCCAAATTGTTACTGATGATTCACCGTTTCGCTTAGCGGTTATAAACTTTCTCAGAAGTGCCGGCAGTACATGTGAATTACTTAGATCATAATTATCATTAGGCCCATACAAGTTTGTTGGCATTACCGAGAAAAAATTACAACCATATTGCTCACGATAGGCATCGCACATTTTAATTCCAGCAATTTTTGCAATTGCATAGGGTTCATTTGTATCTTCCAGTAAACCCGTCATTAAATATTCTTCTTATAAAGGTTGTGGCGCTAATTTGGGATAAATACAGGAAGACCCTAAAAACAATAATTTTTTCACTCCATTTTCGTAGGCAGCGTGTATTACATTATTCTGAATCATTAGATTCTTGTGAATAAAATCTGCTCTGTAAGTATTGTTAGCTAATATACCTCCCACCTTTGCAGCTGCTAAGAAAACATATTCCGGTTTTTCATTTTCAAAGAATTTCTGAACTTGTATTTGGTTCGTTAGATCTAATTCATTAGAAGTTCTATAAATCAAATTTTTAAACCTCTGATTCTCTAAAGCTCTGACAATAGCAGAACCCACCATTCCTATATGGCCTGCAACATATATTTTTGAGTCTAACTTCATGATTACAAATGATATCCTGCGGCAGTAAGTAATTTTCCTCTTTTGGCATGTTCAACATCAGACAAAATCATTTCTTGAACTAATGTCTTTAAAGTATATTTTGGAGTCCAGCCAAGTTTGGACTTTGATTTCGTCGGGTCCCCAATTAAGATATCAACTTCTGTGGGTCTGAAATAATTCGGGTCAATGGCAACGACCTGTTTCCCAATTTCAATTTGAAATTCAGGATTTGAGCATTCAACAACATAGCCCTTTTCATTTACTCCTTTTCCCTTAAAGTCAATTTTGATACCCAATTCATTAAATGCCATTCCAACAAAATCCCTGACGGACGTTGTCTCACCCATAGCAATTACATAATCTTCAGGAGTTTCTTGTTGTAAGATGAGCCACATCGCTTCAACGTAATCTTTTGCATGGCCCCAATCGCGTTGTGCATCTAAATTCCCTAAATACAAACAGTCTTGTTGTCCCAAAGCTATTGCTGCCGAAGCCATCGTAATTTTACGCGTGACGAAAGTTTCACCTCTGCGAGGCGATTCGTGATTGAACAATATCCCATTACAAGCAAACAAATTGTAGGCCTCTCTATAGTTTTTAGTTATCCAAAAACCGTAAATTTTTGCAGCGCCATATGGAGAACGGGGATAAAACGGAGAGTTTTCATCATACATACCCTTCTCATTTTTATTTTCAGCTAAACCACCATAAAGTTCAGATGTTGAAGCCTGGTAAATTCTAGTTTTCTGTTCTAAACCCAAAATTCGGACAGCCTCTAGAATTCGTAATGTGCCAATGCCATCAACGTTGGCAACATATTCTGGCGAGTCAAATGAAACTTTCACATGGCTCATGGCACCTAGGTTATAAATTTCATCCGGACGAACCTCTTGAATAATTCTGATGATATTTGTTGAATCAGTTAAATCACCGTAATGTAATCTAAAATTCACATTAGCAATGTGTAAATCCTGATAAAGGTGGTCTACTCTTTGAGTATTCAAAGAGGAAGCTCTCCTTTTTATACCATGTACCAAATATCCTTTTTCTAACAGAAGCTCTGCAAGATATGAACCGTCTTGTCCAGTAATTCCAGTTATAAGTGCTGTTCTCATGTATGTAATTTAAATAATTAATGTGTTTAATTCCTAACAAAGATTTCCCAAATCTTCCAAAATATTCTCATTTTAATTCGAAATGGTGAGAATTTAATGTGATTCATAGTGAGCGCTTTACATATTTCAGAAGTTATTAATCTATATGACGATAGTCCAGAACTACTGAGTCCACCAACGAGCATTGATGTTGTTACTACACCATTGTACCCCCATGTGATGTTGTTACGTAGAAAAAAACGTGTAATTAATTCATAATCCGCACCTATTTTAAATTCTAAACTATAATTACCGTAATTATCAAATAGTTCTTTCTTAAAAAAAACAGAAGGGTGGGGCGGCATAAATCCAATTCTAAGCTTCTCAGGATTCCAAAACTTAGACGAATAAGTTCTTACTAATTTACCATGTACGTCATGCTGAATAATATCTCCAAAAGAAGCATCGATTTCATTTTGACTATGAAAACCAACAATTTCTTCTATAACTGTATTTGAATGATAGGTATCATCAGAATTAATAATCCCAATTAAATCACCTGTAGCTAACCTAATTCCTTTGTTCATAGCATCATAAAGTCCTTTGTCAGGTTCTGATATCCACTTAGCCACAACTTTCTTATTTCTTCTAATAATATTAATACTATCATCTTTTGAATATCCATCAATGACAATGTACTCAATATTATAATAAGTCTGGTTCGCAACCGAAAGTATAGTACTCTCTAATGTTGCTTCGCTATTATAACAAACTGTAATTATTGAAACCTTCACAGAAATCTTTGACTCTTCATCCAATCTAAAGTAGCTCGTATGCCCTCCTTTCTCGTATATGGCAAATGTGGTACCATATCTTTCGTATTACTTAAGTCCACAACATTGTTGGTTGTCATATTTCGAAGGCGAAATGTGTTCAAGGGTAAAGATATCTTTAATAAGTTAAAAAAATCTCCAATAAACGCTATCATTAAAACGAAAAAGTATGGTATTTTTGCTAGTTTATAACCTAACTCACTTGCAATCTGATTGGACCAATCCTCAATATTAGTTTCCTCATAATCGCCAACGTAAAATATTTTATTTGACTCATTAAGAGTATCTGCAAAAAGAATCCCAAAAATTTGATGAACTGTATTCCCAATATAACCATATGTTTTGACACAAGATTTATTACCAATGTGAAAGTACTTTTTAGAAATTAATAATTCAAAATAGTTTCTGTAAGGTACTTCAAACCAGGGACCCCAAATTGAGGTTGGTCTTATAATTGCCCAATCACACGTTGGCTTATTCATCCATACAATTCTCTCAGTCTCAACCTTACTTAAACCGTAAATAGTGGTCGGGCAATAATCGAACTGATTCTTTGGAACGTAACCTGATTTACATACAAGCATTGAGGATGCAATTATAATTTTTTTGAGTCCAATTAGGGAATTAACAGATTTCATTAAATTTGATACTCCTTGAACATTGGTTTTGTATTCAATCATTGACTTTCCATTCAAATCAGTTCGTGCACTCAAATGTATAATGTAATCAGGTTGGAAAGAAATTAAACAACTATTAATATCTTCAAATATATTGATATCTATATTTCTCCAGTAATTTAAATGAGCTCTATCCTTAGGTATTTTAATATCAACATTGAGTACTTCATGACCTTTATTCAACAACTCTCCAATGATATTTGTACCAATAAATCCAGAACCACCAGTTACCAATACTTTCATTATTTATTGAGATCTTTTATTATCAAATAATTTTCTAGGACGAGCACATCCATATTTGTTCTGAAATAACAATTCAAAGCATGTTCAGGTATATTGACAATCGGTTCATTTTCATTAAACGAGGTATTTAACAATATAGGAACTCCAGTTAGTTTGTAAAACTCCGAGATTAATTGATGATACTTACTCGAATATTCCTTATCAACAGTTTGAAGTCGTCCGGTTCCATCAACATGTGTTACCGCAGGTATCAAGTGTTGAACATCCGGTTTGATTGGGAAAACCTTTTCCATAAAAGGCACGGAATCCTTAACTTCAAAAAAATCATCTACATATTCTTTTAGAATTGAAGGGGCGAAAGGGCGAAAACTCTCTCTACGCTTTATTTTAGCATTTAACAATTCTTTGGCGTCACCCCTTCTTGGATCGACAAGAATTGAGCGGCCACCCAATGCCCTAGGGCCAAATTCAGCTTTACCTTGAAACCACCCTACAACATTTCCATCAGCTAATAATTGTGCCACTCTATTACACAACTCATAATCTTCAAAATACTGATATTCCAATCCACTTACGCTAAGTATTTGTTTAATTTTTGCATTACTAGTATAGGTTCCTAAATAAGGATTAAACATTGGTTCACTTCGCTTTTGTGATAAAATGTGATTATACAAATACAAAGCAGATCCAACACTCGTTCCAGCATCGTGTCCAGCTGGCGGGACATATAAATTTTTAAATTTAGTACTTCTGGTAATTTTCCCATTTGCAACAGAGTTTTGTGCAACCCCGCCAGCAATGCATATGTTGTCTGTATTAACTATCGGATGCAATATTCTTAATATATGAAAAATTGAATTTTCACAGTGCTTTTGAACTGAAGCAGCCAAGTCAAAGTGCTTTTGAGCTAGTGGCTCATTAGGCAACCTTGCAGGGCCAAACAACTGTTCAATTTTTTTCGAAAATGTGATACTTGGCGTGGGGTCATTTAATTCTTCAATTTTCGTATGAACACCTTGAGTATGATGTGTGAAGTATTCCAAATCCAATCTGAATAGCTTTAATTCCTCAGAACTTAATTTGAGTATGCATTCCATTTCGGCCATGTACTTAGGAATGCCGTATGGGGCTAAACCCATGACTTTATATTCATCACCATAATTTAAAAATCCTAAATATTGTGTAAATGCAGTATAAAATTGTCCTATACTGTGGGGAAAATTAACTTCTCCCAGTCTATTGATTTTATTGCCTTCCCCAATTGCAACAACCGTGGATGAAAAATCACCAAATGCATCCACTGATAAAATCGCAGACTTTTCAAACGGAGAAGCAAAAAATGCACTAGCTAAATGTGAGGAGTGATGCTCGATAAATCGTATTCGGGATTCATAAAATTCTCTCGACAAACTGAAATACTTCGTAAAATCAGAGGACAAATCTTTTACAAAAGACCGATTCTTTACTCTGTTCCAAAAATTAAATGCCACATGGGGTCTAGAGAGTATAAATTTGATTTTTTTTCTGAAGTTGTATTTCGGATTTCTGCTGACCGTAATGTAATCTAATGTTTCAATAGTAATACCACCTTCATCCAAACAAGCGTGAATCGAATTAACTGGGAATCCTGCCCAATGCTTTTTTCTCGTAAAACGTTCCTCCTCAAAAGCACAAATTATTTCACCATTTTTTAGCAAACAAGCAGAAGAATCTCCATGGTAAACGTTAAGTCCTAATATATACATATTTTTTTGATTTTTTTGTAAAACTTAAATTTTCGGTGTCAAATTACTCTATCATTTAGAGCTATTCCTATTAAAATTTCTTAAATTATAAAGCCTATAATATAACTCACTATATTCATTAGCTATTAAACGAGGATCAAAACGCACATGATTTGAAAATCCATTTTTAATTAGACCAGCACGAAAGTTAGAATCGTGTATGATTTTTAAAAATCCTTGCCTAATTGAATTCGCATCAAATGGATCAACAATGAGTGCAGCATTATCTGCAATTTCTGGCATAGATGTCACGTTGCTTGTAATCACTACCCTTCCAATAGCATTCGCCTCAACTATTGGCATACCAAAACCTTCCAATGTTGAAACGAAGCTCAGAACATCACACTGTTTGTATTGGTCCAATATCTCCTCATCCGATAGCTTCCATTCTAAACATTCTGCTTGAATTTTGTTATCCCTAATCAAGTTTTTAATGTCCTGATCCAGCTTACCAACAATAACTAGGGTACATTCTATATCCTTTAACGCTGGGATAAGTCGACGCAAATTCTTGTTGGGTGCAGTACCAATTTGCAATATCCTGGGACTCAGTTCATTAAACTGCCTGTCAAATGGCCGAAACTGCGAATCCACAGAAACGTAAATTATAGAAACTTTTTCTGAAGGGCAACCGACATATCTAAGCAGATCCATTTTAGTGGCCTCCGAAATAGCAGTTACTAAACTCGCTCTTTTAATAGGCAGTGTGAACCAAAAATACTTAAACACTTTTTGTTTGAAACCTACATAGTCGTGTAACAAACCACAATCAAGTATTGTAAGAATCGTTCTTTTTTTTCTTAATAAAATCCCAACATAGTTTATGTCACCCGTGATATGATTTACATCACCCTGGTGAAAACAGCAATATACAGTATTAGCTATCCGCCGCCAAATACCAATACTTTCGAATGGCATAAAAACAGTTTTAACCTTGATATCACTATTAAAATTCTTTCGAACCTGATTAAAATATCTTTCAATACTGAAATTACCGTGAGCGCGTGGTTTGCGCTGAAAATATACAACCTTCATAGTTTTCTGCTCAATTCCCAATTTATTAAATTTATTTCATCTAAGATTAATTGATCAATGAGCTGGTCTAAACTTAGTTCACACTTCCAGTCAAGTTCTCTGAGTGCCTTAGAATTATCGCCATAAACGACCTCCAAATCAACTGGTCTCCACAAATTTTTGTCCAATTGAATTATTTCATCGTAATCCAGACCCAGTTTAATGAGTACCTTTTCAATAAACACTTGAAGTGAGGTGGATTCTCCGGTACAAATTAAAAAGTCACTAGGCAACTTTTGTTGAAGTATTTGCCACATCGCTTCAACGTATAACGGAGCGTAACCCCAGTCTCTTTTAATTGATATGTTACCAACCTTTATTGGACTTTTGCACAATCCCATTTTTATTTTTACTGCAGAATTGATGACTTTTTTGATAACAAAATTTTCACCCCTTAGACAAGACTCATGATTGAACAAAACTCCACAACATGCAAAAAGTTCATATGATTCCCTATAGACAACAGTCATCCAATGTCCTGTGGCTTTTGAAACACCATAGGGACTTGCAGGCCTAAAAATATTATTCTCGCTTAGAGGCAGTTGATCTGGCCTCACATTGCCAAACATCTCACTACTAGATGCTTGATAAAATTTAATGTTTTTATTAACCTTAGTTATCGCTTCTAACCATATCAATACACTCATAACATTAAATTCCACTGTCCCCAAAGGATTAACAAAGGAATATCCTACTGAACTTTGAGCACTTAAATTGTAAACCTCATCAATTTCATTTTCAGACAAAATCAACATTGCTTTTTTCAAGTCGACATTTGCGAATTCAATTAGTTGAATTTGTTTCTCAATTCCGAGAAATTGCAGATTCCTCATGCTTCCATTTCGTAAACTACGTGTAATGCCGAAAACACTATAATTTCGACCAAGAATAAATCTACTTAAATAAGCGCCATCTTGACCCGTTACGCCAATAATCAGTGCGTTTTTCTTTACCATCCTATCTCTAATATTATATTATACTATTTGTGAGTATAATTAAATCTTGAACCTACGTTCGCCAATTTTAATTAAGGCAATCAACTTTCAAAGACCACAGAATTTACATATACTATTAATTCGCTCTGATAAATCATGAACTTTTGGACTACTTTTCACTTAAACGCTAATTTCCCCATTAATATGTTTATAAAAGTCAACAGCGCGCTTTCCATAGTTCTGCCATGATAATGTGTTGTTCGCAGCAATTTTAGCCATTTTTCCCATGTATTTAAGGCGTTCTCTATCTTCATAGAATAATTCCAGTTTTTCTTTGAGTAAATTCACATTTCTAATAGGGAGCACGAAGCCACTAACACCGTCATCGATTAAATCGCCACCTCCAGTATTTTTTGTACAGATAATAGGTAACCCGCAAGCCATTGCTTGAGCTTGAACCATTGCCATTCCCTCTTCAATTGAACAAATTGCAAATACATCACACTGATTGTACAACAAATTCAAATTCCTTTGAGAAACTGGCTTAAAATGCTTTATTTTATCCGATTGATATTTTATAAAAAAGGACTCTACTTCTGCTTCTAAATCACCAACTAACCATAATTCCGAATTAGGTAAATTCAGACTTTTAAAGGCTTCTAGAAGATAGTGTATTCCTTTCCGTATACTAAGAGCACCCACATAAACTATTCTGAACGTGTCGTGAGCCTTGGGTGCGTAAACAAATTCAGTAAGATTTGTCCCATAATGATTCAAAAACAATTTTTTTTGATCAAACCCTTTATCTGTGAAAGTTCCACACACAAAATTGGAAGGTATACTAACAATATCCGCTAAATCATACTCCATAAGTTCTCTTTCAACACGACGCTCAGAAAAGCTTTTCTCAATTTTTTCAGTTGGCAAATTTAATATGCCGTACTCTTCAAATAAAATATCCCTTTGAAATTGAACATGCGAACTTCCCCTTTCTAAAACTACTTTGATACCTAATTCTCTTGCACGCTTAATTATAGGCAACGCCTGAATTCCCCATGTAATCACGATATCTTCTTCCCCCAATAAACTAGCTACCCAATTACCAAAACAATCATCTACTTCTATAGAATTATTGCGCATTAAATAAGTCTTGACTGCGCTCAAAAAATGTGTTTTAACAGAAGAATTCCTTATTGTGAAACCTGAGTCGTTTCTCTTTCCAAAAAAACCACCATAATATGACGTATACAAGGAAGACAAATACCCGTGACTACTTATTTCTTGGGCGAGATTAAAACCATGAAATTTTTGGCGAACAGCTAATGAAATTTTCATAATTATTTATATACATCACTTTTCAAATCCACCTTAAGGATCGTAGGTGTACAATTGCTGGGATATTGTGAACAAGAAAGATTGTATTTATTTGATATAATAGCAAAGTGGATAACAATTGACATGGGCTTAACCTTCAAATTTAAGTTGATTGTTGATTATGCTTAATAAAAGTATAATCCAATCTCCGCTTGTGTATAATCCTGTAGCCGTGGCTCTTCATTAAGTTTATCAATTCCCTCGTTTTAGCTTTCGGAATACCTTCAAAAAAATGATGGAATTCAACACAAATTTGTTTTATTTCTATCTCGGAATTTAAAACATCATGCAGTACTTCATATTCAAAACCTTCTATATCTAATTTTAGAAGGTCTAAAGAACTATGATTAAATTGCTTGGCAAGAGAGGACACCGCCCTCACCGGAAATTGACATGTTTCTACATTCTCGTTTGATTGTAAATAGGTATACGAGCCCTCCTCCTGAATTTTCGGCAGAGCAAATAGACTGATTCCATCAAATTGAGCCAAGCCTACCGGAAAAAAAAGCAGCTTTTCATTTTTTACCAAATTTTTCATTGTCTTTATACCAGTTTCACTGGGGTCAAACAAAAAAACATTACAACCAAATTCCTTACATAAGTCCTCTTCAAAGGAAACATCGTTCCCAACTCCAGCACTATAAACAACAGAGTCAGAGCTCAAATAACTTGCATCAATAAACCAACTACAATCAGAACCAAGTTCAACCTTACCTCCAATTTGCTTACAATAAATGGAATCAAACAAGATTCTCAATTTTGACCTTATATATGTTACAACCATAATTTAAAATTTAATTTTTTGGTAATTTACAAATTTAATTTTTCATTTAACTGCCGTACAAAAGACATCATCATTTTACGTTCTCAAAATATTTTTTGCATTATTATTTATTCGTGTTTTCAAATATTTACTCCAGTTATTTAATTCAATCTTATTAAAGAAAAACATTAAAACTAACCATAAAAACACCGACACCACCAACGACAACAATGAATATAAAATAAAATTACCCGTTGAATTTGTTACTGGAAAGTCAAAAGTTAACAATAAAAACGAAATTATATATCCGCAACACATTGTTTGAATAGTATTTGTTCTTAATACCCCCATTTTTAACAGAACAATCGAAAATACGAATACCTGAATTAAGGATGAAATAATAGACGCAATGAGCAACCCTTTCAATCCCATATCTACTGATAAATATAGAGATAGCACCACTTTTACTATTGCTTGAAGCCATGATAGCTTTGCTGAAAAACTAACCATTCCCGAAATATTCACAAAATTCCCTAAGGAATTGCCTAATATACGACCGTAAACTAGACAGCCTAAAAAATAAGTAATTAAAGAGAATTCAGAAACTAGAAATTGACGGCCAACCCAGAGACTAACCAGAGAAGGTAGTAGAGTAGATAAATAAATTAATGCAACAAATCCCATCCCACCCGCTAGAAGAGTGATTGAATTGAACATTTTGTGGGCAACCTCCTTAGAGGTCGTTATTGATCCCGAAATAATTGGTAAAGAGCTACTCGAAAGTCTTGTAATGATATCAAACGACATTTGAGGAAACTTCCACCATACCGCGTAAATTCCCACATAAGACAACTGACCCAAACCATTTAAAATAAAAACATCAGAAGTCGCTTCTATAGTCCAAGCCACCCCCCCAATTGAAGCGTAAATCGCAAATTGAAATAGACCTTTGTAGTTTTTAAAAGCAACACTCTTCACTGCACCAGGATTTAACCAACGAGTACAATTTAGCAGAGCCATTTTTTTTAATCTGTAGAAATTATAGGCATTAAACAAAACTAGGGATAACGGCATTGAATAAATTCCAATTTGTGTACACTTTAATATACAAAATGCGAAAAGCGAAGTAGCTAATGAAATAATAGTATTATTCAAATTGACTTTCGCTTGCTGGTTGTTTCCTATCATCGCAACAGTAAAAGGACTACCTAAAAAATTGATTAAGATAGAAAATCCAAAAATTAAAAATAATTTACTACCTTTTTCGTAATCATAATCACCATTTAAACCATATCCATAATAAAAAAGACTTGAAATAATAATCACAGATAAAAATCCAACAAAAAATAATTTATTATTAAACAACCTAATAACTCCAAATGATTCGTTAGCTTTTTGAAGCCTTTCGGACCCTAAATGAATAGCAATATCTCGCGATACTGAATAATCTAAACCTATTTGAAGCACATTGAGTAACGAAACTAATTGGAATATATAAATATAGAGTGAAAATTCTAGACCACTTATGGAATTCGTCAATTCACGAATAAATACCAACTGGGTAATCAAGCCCGTGAAAACCATCAATAAATTAGTGGAAAAAGATAGAAATAGTGTCTTCAAATTAGTAAATTTTTCACAGAATATTGAATCACTGTATTGATTTTTTTAAAAATAATTAGACTCAAAAAACTTTTCATACAAACCAATTTTACTAGTTTTACTCATGAAGTTTTCATAATAATCCCTAGCCCTTGACCTTGCCAACTTGTAATCTGTATCACTTTGGTTGATGAGCTCTTGAATTGTCGATACCCATGCTGAAAAATTCTCTAATGGCAGTGAAAACAAACCGCTACCTTCGTTAAATACCCAAGGAGTGCAATCACTGATTACTACCGGCAAACCACATCCTAAATTCTCCAGCACCGCATATCCAAAATTCTCCCCTTTGGTTGGTAAAACAAAATAATCATATTCTTGACACATCTTGTAATAATCCATAAAAAGCAAAGAACCCTTATAACATACTGAATTCTTTAAAAGTGTGGAGTTACTTATGTTTTTATTACATCTACTCCAATAATTTTCGTCTTGGATTGGTCCAAATATTGTCAACTTTACAGGTCCGTTCACTTTTTTCATAACATCTAACAGAAAAATTAAGTTTTTCTTTTCACTAATCACTGAATAATATACCAAGTGAAGTTGACCTCGAATCTTCTCTCTTGATGTTACAACCATATCTATAGTACTTAATGGTAATGGAATTACGGATGTTTTCACATTTCCAAAAAAGTATAGTACCTCATTTCTTTCATTGCTATCAGTTACAATAAAATGACTGTTTTTAAATTTTAAAAAAAATTTCAATACTCGCAAATAAATTATTTTCACTAACTTCTTTTTTGTAATTGCACCTTCTTGCAACATCCCGTGGGGAGAAACAACTGGTTTAGAACCAATTAATATTGGTAAGATAACATTTCGAAAACCAAAGACACCTTGAATATAATACACTGTATGTCTATTTTCCCACAGAAAAATGATCAGTTTTAACAAATTAAATCTCGAAACATCCATGAAATCGATGCCACATGAAATTGATTCCCTAGACCTCGTTCTGGTTGAATAATTAACAACAGTACAACTTTTCAATTCCAATTGCAACAAATGAATAAACTTTGCAATACCTCCATCTGTCTGTAAATTCAAATTGTTAGTCATCACGAAAATAGCGCTACCTAAATTTTTATAATTCGAACAAAAGACTTGCAAAGAAGATAAGGGAAATTTAAATTTCATCCAAATGTTTCCTCCAAATCTCGAATTGACTCTCACTGTTATATTCAAGCTTTACTGTTTCGAACGCTTCTGTCACTATCCGGTTTTTCTCGAAATAATCCATATCAAGCGCTTTCATAAAATTATTATATAAATCAAAGACAGAATCCGTTTCAAACAATAAACCTAGTGTACCGCTTTTTAAAAGCTCAACATGAGGAGGGATGTTACTACAAATCGTTAAACAGCCACAACTCATCGCCTCAATTACTGAACCTGGCAAACCTTCCAAAGAGCTCGCACTAACGTACAAACTGCTCTTAAGCAAAATAGCGTTGACGTCCTTTTGATATCCTAAAAAGGTTATCTTTTCTTCTAGATGATGGCTTTTTACCAACTCCCGTAAATCATTAACATGCTCACCATCACCAACTATTTTAACGTGGAAGTCTCTCCTTGATTTCGATAATAGAGCGATGGCTTCTATTATTACGTCTATACGTTTCTCTTTGACAATTCTCGAGACGACAACAATATCTTGTACATCCCCATCGCATTTTTGAATGGCACGTAATTTCTCTAAATCGGAATAATGCGTTAAAATACTTCTACCATTATTAATGTGTTTTATATTCAAATTCGCGGAAAAATAATCAGCAAAATCCCTTCTCATACTTTCTCCGCAAAAAACAAATCGATACTTAGACTGAAAAAATGTAAATATCATTTTTGCCAATTTCCTGTTACCAAAGAAAATATTATAATCGAGATTTGACCGATAGGCAATTGTTGACTTCTTCTTCTTGGCGAAATTACATATTTGCAAAATTCTATTACTATCAAAATGGTGACACCAAAAAATGATTTTAGAGTCGTTACAAAATATTTGAGCGTTCTTAAGTATAAAGACAAGAACCCTAAAAAAATCTGTCACTAACACCGCCCGAGGAGCAGAAATAATTTTATACCCAGTAAAGTTTGAAATGAAATCATTTGATTTTGCTGAAAGAATAAAGCTAACTTCAAAATAATCTCGTAAAAAGTGAACGAGATTCAATAAATCTATTTCCGAACCACCTATGTGTTCCGAATCTAGGAAGATATATAACTTTTTCTTCAAGTTAACAATCTATTTATTAGCCCAAAAACTGTAAATGCCTTTCTCCAATTCATATTTTTCCCAAATAAACTGTCCCCTATCAGGCTGCAATTTCGCCCAGGACCACATGTCTTCTAAACCATCCTTCATACTTGTTTTATGTTCAAACCCCAATATTTCAACACTTTTTTGATAAGTTGGAATGGAATGTAATACCTCATGCCTTGCCTCTAAATGTAGAATCCCGCCGTCATAACCAACAACTTTGCACAATTCCTCAGCCGCCTCCCTTATTGAAGTTGATACTATACCGCCTAGATTTATAATCTCTCCCGAAGCATTAGGTTCCTGTGAAGCATTCCACAATGGCTCCAATGAATCATCAATGTAACTGAAGGCCCTTGTTTGGCTTCCGTCACCGTAAATGGTCAATTTTTTACCATTTAAAATCTGATACATCCAAATACCAAGCACGTTTCTGTATTTGTCCCAAATATTTTGATTTCTCCCGTACACGTTGTGAGGCCTGATAATACAATAGTCCAAACCATGTTGTTCAAAAGCTACTTTCAAGTCCATTTCACACCCATACTTCGCGATTCCGTAAGGATCTATTGGATTTGGTATTTGCATCTCATCAAACACACCACCATTACCATGACCATAAACAGCCAACGTTGATGTAAATACAAATCTTTTAATGTCGTATTTTATCGACTCATTAATCAACTTAGCTGTTACTATAAGATTATTTTGATAATTAAATGTCCTGATGAACGGAGATAAGCCCTCCGCTGCATATGCTGCGAAGTGATAAACAAAAGTAAAATTATGTTTATCAAATATTTCACTGATATCATCAGTCACCAAATTTTTCTGGTAAAAAATAACTCTGTTATCAATATTGTCAAGATAACCACCAGAAAGATCATCGATACCCACCACTCGACACTCTGGATGATTATCGAGAACCCATTTGGAAAATCTAGAGCCAATCAGGCCCGCTACTCCAGTAACTAAAATAGTTGTCATAATATAATTATTTATTTTTAAAAAGTGTCAAACCGGTTCTATCAATAAAGAAAATAAGGCAAAAACTATAAAACATGTTAGAAAAGAAAACAGTCAAATTTACTATTTCAAATAAAGATATAAACAACACAGCCGCATACAGAACTTTATACTGTTTTGTAAACAAAACCGCGAGATATTGAAAAGCCCAAAAAAAGAAAATGTAAAAACTCAACAAAGCAAATAAACTAAAAATACTAAATCCAAAATTAAGATAGAATTCTGTAAGAAAATTAACAGACCAACTCGTATTGTCATCAAATTCGCTGACCAATCCAATGTTTCTCGCAACGTCCCAGCCCAAGACCTCACCATTTCCAGTAGACTTCTTATAAATAAACGATGGGACAATTTCAATAATAGCTTCCTCAAACGAATATCCATTCAATAATGATTGATCTCCGTTCTCTATGGCTAAAGATGCATATGCATTTTCTCGAACGAAATTTGAGCGCACCCCAAAATCATAGAAAAATGTATTCAAAGTCTCTAGAGCAGTCTTGTTAAATTTATCAGAAGATTTTCGTACAAAAAAGTAAAGGAAAACCGATATAGTGCACGCCAACATTAATATCTTCCTTACATTAATTTTTCCGTAGTTCAATATACGTATAACTCCAAACATCATAAAAAATAAACTCGTACTTCGCCATGGACTTACGTAAATACTCACCAAAGATGTAAGCACTAACAAAATGAGCGCCTTTTTGCTGCTCTGGGTGGCGACGATTAGAGTTAACGGATAGAACAAATTACTTATTATATAAAAAACAACCGCAAAAAATCCTGAAATATTATAAACTTGAAAAAAAAATAATTTTAGAAGGAAACAAAACAAATAAATAAAATAAAACAAATTGTTTACACAGGCTTCTTCAATATTCAAATTGATATTTTTAAAAAATGTTAAAAGCACTATGCTTGGTAAAAATATATATATCGAGTCTTTTAACCAATTTAATTCTAAATCAAACTGAAGGGTCGCAATAAAAATAAATAACGGACCCAAAAGTACATTCAATAATAAGGAGGACAAAAGTCCATAATAAAGTGGTTGCTGAAATATTTTACTCGCAAATGTCAAAACTAGATATTTCGTATTTCATTAAACTTCTCTATCAATTGACGCACTCTACTTTCATAGGTATAATTTGAGTTCTGTATCCATTGTATTCCATTACATCTGATTTTTTCTCTCAATTTTTCATCTTTTAACAATAACAACAACTGCATTGAGAAATGTTTTGGATCAGTTGGATCAAACAATAAACAAATTTCTTTTCCTTCGAACAAAGTCAAATGAAAGTCGGTTTTTTCCGCTAATAGCACACCACCACAGGCAAGAATTTCAAAAGTTCTTTGAGTGTATTGGTCTCGATTTTCTTTACGTAGAAAGCCAATACATACTTTTGATAACTGAATCGCTTTTGCCATTTCTTCACCCCACAAGCCCTTACCAGCAATATAATTCCTTAAATTTGATGTTCTCGCCAATCTATGCCATCCAGGTCCGTATACTGCCAAATTTAATTTGAAGTTATCAACAAGAGACTCTAGTAATCGAGCCCTGTCTCTTTCATAAGTACCAACAAACAAGACATCACTTTGATATTTGCTAATATCAAGATCTGAAATGTCATATATCTTATGAAATGAAGGTAAAAATGAGAACGGGAAAAAACTTACATTTTGATTTAGTTTTTTTACTTCCTCAACATTTATCAAACGCGTTACAAATACATGATCATAGTGCGGAATAGCACGATTTTGATAAATACTAACATTATTTTTGTTTAAACTAAAAAAATCATCGTGATTAAAGATGAAAACTTTAATCCCGTATTCTTTTATTCTTATGATAAAATCATCATCAAGGTATAGCCCTTTACTTACAACAAGTAAATCTGGAAGATAACTACTTATTACATCCGCAACAAGCCTAGCATGCTTTAATCTATCGTTCGCTAACAATCGACCACCATTAAGTTTTCTGACGGCTTTAAAGAAATAATTATTTTGGTATTTTTTCAATCCCAACTCACAAGAAATACTCTTGTGCGTAACTCCGAGTGATTGCAAAGCCTGAAGGTAACACCATATCCCGCTTCCTTTCAATGGTTCTTCACCGTATAACAATAATTTAAAATTATCCACCATTTCTTTTAGATTTCATAAGAAAATTAAGACAAAAAACTCTAAAAAATACAAATGCATCAATGAATCTACAGTGTTTCACTAGTATAACACAACTCTTAATCATTTCCATTAGACCACGGTACATAAAGTGCGGAGGGTCCTTAAAATAATAATATTTGTGATACCTACGAATGAGTTGGATAGTGGACTGATAGACGCCAGAATTTGGAAAATAATACTTATGTAAAATATCTCGCTGCTTTAACCGAATAAGGGGCTCATCGATATATCCTATTCGATATTTCACACCAATTCTTAACCACATTTCTACATCACTTATAAAACCAAAACAACCGTCAAACTTTCCCATTTCACGATAAACTCTTTTTGGGACCATCACTGTACCCCAAGGAGCAGATGAAAAATTAGTCAATAAATAATCAAACAAAATACGACCATCGTTAATTAAACTAAAATTATGACGAATTTCCTTAGAGTTACCATCGTTATAGATGTAATAATAACCATTGAATACCATTCCCACATTTTTATTGCCATCCAAAATACTATACCATTTCTCTATCAAAGTGGGATCATAATAATCACCATCATGAACATTGGCAATATATTCACCACAACTTAAACCTATTGCTACATTTAAATTTCCTGGCATTTTCAAATTCTCCACATTCCTATGGTAACGCAATCGCGAATCTGTCTTCATAAAACTTGTAACAATTAATTCAGTACTATCCGTTGAACAATCATCACAAATAATTAATTCCCAATCAGAAAATGTTTGATTAATAATACTCTCAATCGTCGAACTCAATTCGCTCGACCTGTTGTATGTAGTCAAACAAATGCTTACTTTAGGCGTGTTCATGTTTAAATGGTATGTAATACTTTCTTAAACTGCTTCTCCCAATAGTGTTCAATTGAAAAAGTCTCAAATGTTTTTGTACTCATTACCCATCTCCTTAAGCAACATAATACGTAGAGTGGCATCTGTAAGCTCAGAACAGAAATAATCTTCGTATTAAAAGTCAAAAAAATCTGTATCAAACCAATCCCCATTAAGTCTTTCGTTTAGATTACACAAAATTGGTAATTTAAAATATGCATACTGACAGGTACAATTTAAAGAAAGTTCACTATTATTATTCTAAAATAATCTGTCTCGGTAATTAGGAGGCCTAAAATGAACAGCATGTCCAATATAGCTGGTGATTAAAACATGACTTCCTAAACCAAATTCTCTCACTAAATCCCGTGTAAAACAGAAAAAATAATCCGGTAGATTGCCCATTAACACAAAAATGACATTTTCAGGTAAACTTATTAAAAAATCAATGATCACCTCGATACCAACATTTTCGCCAAATGCTCCTGTCCTAGTGATTACCAAATCTGTATCTAAATTAACCACCTGAAATCGTTCATTTAATAGTACTCTCGACGACTCTTTGGTAATTCCTGTCGAAAATGTTTTTCTGGACAATTTCTAATTACTAAGCTCTTATTCAATGATATCTCTTCCAAAAAGACTGACCGTTTTAGTTCTTAACTGAACCAAACAACGGTTCGCGCTTATTTTGGCAGGAATTCAAGTGATACTGCGATTTTCACAGAATTTAATAGCAAAACTAAAGCTTACATGGGATGCCATAAAAAGTTGATACTGTAATCTGGTTTGAACTTAAAGAATACATTAATCATAAAGCATCCCATTTTACCATTCAGAGTTAGGGCTTACTCCTTAATTTATCCAGAATTCCCTGAAATTGAAACTCCCAATTATATTTTGTCAAAAATGCTTTTTTTCCTTCCGCACCTAATAACTTACGCAACTCATTATTTTCATTTAATTCTTTCCACCCTTTTGCAATATCATCTTGGAGACTCGAGACATCAACTACGTAGAAGCAATTGACATCCTTGTGCATTGCGTCAAGTCTCAAATCATTGTATGATAATATTGGCATTGCCGATGCCATATAGGAAAAAAGTCTATAATTTGAGAGAGATGAATTATACTTGTATAATCCAGCATGTATTGAGTCTTCTTTGGGAGGTGGTAAATGAATCAAATGCCCGATATCCGCACCTTCAATAGCTAATTTCCAAGCATTATCATCAGGTTTGTTCCATAAAAATGCTTTTTTACCAAGGCCTGATTCCTTAATTAGTGAAATTAAATAATTTCGGTATTCACTTGTTGGTCTACCCATCATCAGGAATAAACAATCATCCGGCATACTTTGCATGGCAGATAAAGTCTCTTCAATTCCCCCATAAGGGCCAATAGCTCCTGCTCTAATTAAAACAGTACCAGATTCGTCACTTATATTGGCTCCTGCATCTCTTAACTTTTGTCTTAACCATAATTTCGAATCAATTGACATTTTATTGTAATCAGCCAAAGACGGACAATTATGACACACTAAGGGTAATTGCCTAAGTCCTGCAAATTTTGCTGCAAGTTCCGATTTAAATGTATCGCTGGCCCATATAATGTCCGCCAATTTAAGTTTTTTAAATCCATTTTTGTTTATTATCCTGTCCAGTTTACCAGATGTTTTGGGATCCGGAATATCGTAAATACAGGATACCAAATTTACAACATCAATTTTTGCCAGAGCAGCCAACGGTTTCAACATAAATGTAATAACTAGATCGGGCTTATATTCTGAAATAAGTCTGCGAGTTTTTATTCGGTATGCTATCCATACCAAAAAAGTTTTTAATCCATAGAATCTGGGAAATTTGTCGAATTGATAGGTACGTTCTACTCTTATATTCTTCGATTCAACTGAATTATATATAGTCCCACTATTTTCCTCCACCACTATAATATCATCATATAATTCGCTTATAGAATTTATTGTATTTCGGGTTGTCGGATCAGACAGAGAATATGTGGCAAATACTAGTACAGTTGATTTTTTTCTTGTTTTCATTTTTTTTCAAGGTGAGAATTTTCCATCATTATCTTATAAAATTACGAAATCAAGTACTTAACTTCTTTATTCAAACTTGGATTTAAATATTTGAACATTTAATGAATTATCAGACACTTTATTTTCTGATTTTATACTTATTTAAAAATTACTCATCTTAAAAAGGCAATTTAAGCCATAATACTTTATTTAAATCCAATTAGGTTAGTTCGTCCAATGCTATAATACGTATACCCACAATTGCTAACAGTATCCAACTTAAAGATATTTCTACCGTCGAATATGACTTTTTCTTTCAACAACGCCTCAATTTTTGCAAATTCAGGGGTGCTAAATTCAGGCCATTCTGTGGCAATCACCAGGAAATCAGCGCCCTCCAGGGCATCATACATTTTCTCAGCAAACACCACACTATCGCCTAAAACACGCTTCGCATTTGGCATCGCTTCTGGATCATAGCACTGCACTTTGGCACCTCTTTGCATCAACGCATCAATCATTTCCAATGCAGGTGCTTCACGAATATCATCGGTATTGGGTTTGAAAGCCAATCCCCACATCGCTACTGTTTTGCCACTGATATCACCATAGTGTGCATCAATCTTTGGCAACAACGCCTTCTTTTGATCGTAGTTAACCTCTTCAACCGCTTTCAAAATCTTGAAGTCGTAGTTCACCTCTGCTGCACTGTGCACCAAAGCTTGTACATCCTTGGGAAAGCAACTACCACCGTAACCAATGCCTGGGAACAAGAAACGCTTTCCGATGCGGTCATCGCTGCCCACACCCTTGCGCACCATATCTACATCCGCACCCAACAATTCGCACAAACGGGCAATCTCATTCATGAAAGAAATTTTGGTTGCCAAGAAACTGTTGGCCGCGTATTTGGTCAATTCCGCACTGCGCGTATCCATATGCATCACGGGGTTGCCCTGACGTACATACGGAGCGTATAATTCATCCATCACATCAAAGGCACGCTGACTTTTGGCGCCAATCACCACGCGGTCGGGCTTCATGAAATCGTCTACCGCCACACCCTCACGCAAAAACTCGGGATTGCTCAC
>JACCDK011956653.1_pt1 | contig 27517 bp, 35 predicted proteins | sample 7445871 | NCBI WGS metagenome assembly JACCDK01 (sample SAMN15323436, study PRJNA562643) | freshwater metagenome | isolation source: river surface water | place: USA:Blue River Watershed | collected 2017-08-15 | reverse complement strand
TAACCTGTTATACACGCACAAGCTGACATAGTTCCCGCTAAAGGGTGGACGTGGGCATGTGAATGTCCATATAGGTGGTAAGCTCCACGGTATTTACCATTCCATTCGTAAAGAGGATAGTGGAATAATACAAATCGCTTAAGACCCCATTCACTATCATCAGCAATCATAATTTCTTTATAGTTTGTAAATTCTACAATATCCATTACCTCACTTAGATTATGAAGCCAATTTTGATCAATATGTAAATCGTGGTTTCCAATAATCCAGTGGACTTTACCTGGAAGTTTTCCAAATTTTCCTAAGTTTTCGCGAATATGTTTGAACTTAGTTCGTTCCATTGCAAGATCTCCTAAGAAAAAAACGTGATCTTCTGGACCAACTGTCTCATGCCAGTTTTTGGCAATTGCATGATCGTGCTCTTTAATATCTGTAAAGTTGTGTAAGCCTTCTTCAAAACGTAAGACATTTCCATGCCCTATGTGTAAATCGCTAATGAACCAAGTCGTGGCTCTGTCAAATGTGTTTTCTGCACTAAATATTTGTTCCATCTAATAGTTTATTACTAACATACTCGAATGCAGTTTCAGCATCATGCATTACTTTATCTTTCTGTTGGTTAGCTAAATCAGTCAAGGCTTTATCATATTTAGATGAAGTTCTGTGTTTATGTAATTTTTGTCCATAAATCTTAACAACTTCTTCTAAAAATTCCTTTGAATTATTATACTTAAAATTTGGTAAATCGTATGTGCCAGTTTTTTCAAGAGTTCTGGCAAACGCTAAGATTCCATTACAAATTTGTTCTAGCGAAAGCTGAGTTACATCAATTCCTGGATGTTCATTTAAATAGTCATCAATAATAATTTCTCGTTTAGTTCCAGCAAACTCATCAACAAATTCGGCAAGGTGTAGGATAAATTTAGAAAAATCCCGTGTAATAATCTTCTCCTCAACGTCCTTACGCATATTGGGTCCAACTAATTCTCCATTTTTAATTTTAGCAACTACTCCACGATCAGTAACGGATACGTCTAGTGCATTACCAAATGACTGATATAGAAATCCTACGACAAAACCTTTCATGCCTCTAATTGGAGTATATCGAGCCTTTGCCCATTGTGCTGAATAAGTAAAGGTTGGAATAATATCAACTTGAACAGGGCCATCTGTTAAATTAATTACAAGTTTAAGACTACCATCGGAAATTGCATCGCTCTCTTCTGCATCAATTTCGGGTTGTGGATTTTCCTGCATCCATTTTAGCATAAGTTGATTGTACTCTTTCATTGTATCAATTTCAACTCGTCTAGATTGAGGTTCAGTTAATGGATATTCAACTAAAATATCAACATCGCCATATGCCTTTTCTGGATTTTCCGCAAGGTCTTGTTTATAATAAACACCAGATCCACCTGGACCAAGTACCTTTAGTGGAGCCATTTCCAAAGAAGCTGCGTATTGATTAAATTTAGAAAAAATATTTTCTAGAACTGATACTGCCTCTTCTAATACAGCCGGCGTAATTTTAGTCCCCTGAGTTTTAGTTGTTGCCCAACCTCCCATTTCCTGTATTTTTAAAAATCCCTGAAAAGATTCAATAATTCTCACAATAAATTGATGATTTTAGTTATTTATCGAAACCAAGCTTCTTTAGCTCTGCAATAGTTTCTTTAGCACTGGTATGTAAAATTCCAGTTCCGCCTGCTGCAATCCATGCATCCAATTTTTTTGGAGTATCATCGATTAGGATATCGCTAGGCCCAGTAGCAAATTCAAATTTATTACCATAAAAGATGGTTTTTTCTTGGCCAGTCCAGTCTTCCTTTTTTGTAATATATGGAAAATCCCAATTTAAATTTTTCTTTAGCCACTTAGCTTTACCTGTAATTGACTTTGGATCAAGCGAAGGAGAAGATAGGATAATTGGATTGTATTTTCGAATAAAACTCCAAAGATCGATTCCATCTGGCATCCATTCCATATTTGCCCAAAATGCCTCGCCGGCCTTTCCAACAAGTTTCCAACTTGCATTTTTTGAATTTTCCTTTTGAAACTGTTCAATAGACATTCCAGCCTCTCTTTCAAACTGAGAATCCCAATCTGAAAGTACGCCATCCATATCGCAAAAAATTCGCATAGTTTGGGCACTCTCAGTAAATAGTGTGTATGGTTTAATGTGTTGCATATAATATTTATTGTTGTAGACCTGGAACCCAATGTGTAGTTCGACCGTCTGCAGTTTTTTCTCTAATTACAGTATTTCCATGAGGATCTTCTCTTTTACCGTATACTTCAAATTCAAAAACAAAGTCTCCAGCTTCTCCAGCCACCTGTTGATAATTTCTAATACTGGCTCCGCCTTGTAAATATGAAGACCTGCTTATCAATTTAGAATAGTCCCACAATAATTGAATTTCATTATCAGTAAGATCCTTAACTAATCTGTATGGAGAGATCTTTGTTCTATACAACATTTCGCATTTAATATAGTTTCCTATTCCTGCAAATAGCCTTTGATCCATTAGGGCTTCAACAATAGTTTTATTAGGGACCCTTTTAAAAGATCGTATTATATCAAACACAGTTGCAGATTGGTCATTTAACGCATCAACTCCTAGAGTTTTTAATTTTGCATCTAATTCAATTTTAGTTGCAAATTTAAGTGTGCCAAATCGTCTCTGATCAATAAAGAATAGCTCTAATCCATCATCAAATACTAGTTTAATATGAGCATGAGGTTTTTGATATATTGACCAAAACCCGCTCATACCCAGGGTAATCCAGATTGACATCCCTGTCTCTAATTCAAGCCAAATGAATTTGCCTTTAACCCCGCCTCCGACTACCTCCAGGGGCAGCTCTAGGGCATCCAGGCCACTCGGTGGAGTCTTTAGGAAACGTCCTCCAAGTATTTCAACTCTAGTTAATTTCTTGTTGATGCTATAATTCCGCAAACCTTCATATACTCGTCTGCACTCAGGTCCTTCTGGCATATCTTTCTTTTTTGATATTATACCTAATTCGCGCAAATAAATAACTACAAAATAGATCTATTTAAAATGATTTACAATTTCAAAGATTTCGTTACTAAGGTTGACGAAAACGTAAACTCAGCAGAGTTTTTAAACAAGTTCGGTTTGACTGAAGAAGAAGATGCCGCGGCAGCAGATGCTCCAGTTGAAGACGATATGCCTAAAGAAGATGAGGCTCCATCTGAAGATGAAGCGTTGGAAGCTTTCAAAAAAGAACACCTTGATGTAATGTTCAATGAACTTTCATCTGACGATTTCGATTCATTCTACTCTAGTGAATTTAAAGAGTGGAAAGAAATGGAAGATGGTGAAGAAAAAGAAGCTAAGAAAGAAGAAATCCTTAATAAAATCAAGGATATGTTCCAATTAAGCACTGAAGAAAAAGAAGAGGCTCCTGCTGAAGACGAAGACGCACCGGCTGAAGAACCTGCTGCTGAAGAAACTCCAGAAGCATAATTAAATTTTTCCTATGAAATCTCAACAAAAAGCAAAGCTTAAAGAAGAGGGTATCAAGATTGTTGAATTTGCAAAAGCAAATAAAAGCAAATGGCGCTATATTCTATATGTAATAGGCGGACTATTTGTTTTGTATGGATTAATTTATGTTTTTACTCCAAAGCCCCAAATGCCAGCAGAGTATAAAGCAATAATTGATTCATTAACTGTTGCAAATAAAGAGTTAGAAGCAAAGCAACTAAAAATTGATAGTTCTATTCAAGTGTATGAAACTGAAGTAAAGGCTATTGATTTTCAAGTTGATAATATCAAAGAAAAGACTACAATTATTCGTGAATTTTATCATGAACAAAGTGCAGCTGCTTCTAATTATAATCCAACTCAAATTGATTCTTTCTTTAAAGCTAGATACAATTATTAATATGAAGAAGTTACTTTTTATAATTGCACTATTTCCAGTTTTTGCATTTGCTCAAACTGCACCGCAAGACACAGTTAAAATCCCAGCGCCTGTTGCAAAACAGATTGTTAAAGATTTAATTGGTGGTGATAGCGCAAAGGCTGAACTTAAGCTAGCAAATGAACAGCTTGTTTTGCTTAACCAAAAAATAGTACTTAAAGATAGTATTATTTCTGGTCATGTTCAAAAGGGAGTTATGTATGAAGAGCGTATTAAAAATGAGCAATTGAAATTTGAAACTCAGGGCTTATGGGTTAAAGATCTTCAAAAGCAAAATAAGAAACTTAAAACTAAATTAACATTCACTAAAATTATTAGTGGTGTCCTAGTTGGTAGTTTAGGGTATCTTTATATTATGAAATAATTCAAACCTTACTAAATTAAAAAAGGGACAGCTTTTCAGTTGTCCCTTTCTTTTTTACATGGCATGCAAGATTATTCGATAATTCCAAGAATTTTAGATTCTTGAACAGATTCAACAGTCATTGCTGAAATACCGTCGCCGAATCTATCTCGGATTTTTGTTTCTGCATCAGATACAGAGTTAGCACTTACAACATACAATTCCTTAATGAATTTACGTTTGCCGCTTTCAGTTTCGGTCTCAAATTTGATTCTTACTAAATAATACATAGCTTTTAATTTATAGGTTATTCTACTTTAACATTGATTTAAGTTCTACCAAAACTTCTTCATTTGTATGGCCGGCTCTAACCATTTCATACATTTTATCAAGCATTTCTACAGAAAGGCTGTCGCCCATTACTGCATCAATTTTCTTGATTGCTACAAACTCACGGGGACCTGTAAATTTTTCAAGTCGATCAATAAAATCCGCTGGATCTGGAATAAAATATTTGTTGAATCCCATACTTATGATTTAAGGTAATCGTAAGTTCCTTTAATATTGGCATTTAGAAATTTGCCAAAAGATTCGGCTTCGCATAATTCAGCATAAACTGATTCGGAAACTCCAACATAGGTATAGGTTGCTCCACTTTTAAATTGAACATAAAGTTCGTTTATGGCAGGGTCGTAGCCAAACGCATCAATTGTGGATGACGTTACAGGGGTTAATTCTACATTCATATTAATAGGTATTTGTAATTTGCATTGTTAAGATTCTCGAATCGTCTTCATTCGATTCTATTCCAAGTGAAACTGATTTACCATAGCCAATTGCTTTAATAATAGTTTCTCCATATTCATCAATGGTAGAGGTAAATCGAACAAAGCCTGCACTTGTTGCTTTTTCATTATATCCAACCATATCTTTGTGTTGGATCGCCGCTGAAAAGATGATTGCACATCCATCAACTATTACATATTTTGCGGGTGAAAGCATAGTATTATCTTTATAAGGATAATATACTAAGAATGTTTAGGGTTTTCCCTAAAAAATAAAAAATAAAGTCCAAAAAAGAATGCCGATAGGCAATAGAAAATAGCGTCCGTAATCCAATAGGAACCGGTCCATTTCATTACCAGAGCAAAAAGGGCATCGAATCCAAGAGGGTTGAAGAAAGTCGCCAGGATCAGGATCCAGGTCCCCATTAGCTTCTTTTTCTTGGCTTTTAATTTGGCAAATACTGTCACTATCCATGATGTTAAGAATTTTCTCAGTAGAGAAATGGATTAATTGAATAAACTGAGGATTTGTAAAAATCTTAATTATTTATTACCACTTAGGCTCTTCTAATGGGCACGACTCCCCTTTAGTTGCAGTCTTTGCAAAAATATAGCAGCCGCATTCTCCGCACTGTCCGCTTGCTCCAAGAAATTTATCGCACTCATAACAAATAGAAAGTCTTTCATTACGAATATCATCTCCAACAAATAGGTCGTCAAAGATTCCTTTAATTTGAGTTCTAACCTCTTTGGATTTACAGTTCTTGCAATCGCTCATGCTCAAGTTGAATATAATTTTCTAATAGAGTATTATACTGCTCACGATACTTTAGAACAGCCAAGTCTTTGGCCTTTGCCTCGACTTCAATATCTAGAGCCAAACCATATGGATTAATTTTTTCATAAATATAATCAGCGTGCGATCTAGCAATAACTGAAGAATCTTCGAATGTTTTCTTTGAGCTAGAATAGTGAGTTAGTGGGGTACAAGACCAGGTGGAGGCTGCAAGTTTTAGAGCAGATTCTTCAGTTAGACCGCCTGTATTAAATCGATGGTGATGAAAATCAAATGTAATTGGGGTTCCAATACGAGAAGTAACTAGGTCAAATAGGTCTTGAACTGAATATTGAGTAGCTTTATCGTCATTTTCCACAACAAGTCTTTTTTGTGCAGATTGGCTAAGCAAACTGAAATTTTGACAAAAACGGTCGGCTGCTGCTTCTTTATCACCATAGGTTCCACCTACATGGATATTAATTGGAAATTGATGAGTAATTGGTAAACCCATAAGATCCATAATTTCAGCATGCTGATTTAGATCCTTGACCGTTTTTGTAACAACACTTGGATTTGGTGAAGGTAGAACATCAAATTGGCCAGGGTGCATAGATAGCCTGATATTATTAGCAAGCACAAATGCACCGATTGCTTGCATATCTGGTAAAATATCCTGGAAATTTGGCAGGTCTTGGATTTCATATTCTGACATCCATGGAAAAACATCGCTTGACATACGATACACATAAATGCCATTTGCCAAATTCCATTCTAGGATAGTTAGAATATCCTTGATATTTTGATGGGCCAACTCACCGCAATATTGCACACCCTTTTGCTGAAAGGTTTTTTTAATCATTCCACGATTTGCAGTAACTTTTCTATCTAGTGATAGGTTAATGCAGCAATATCCAAGACGAGTTGTTTCATTTATCATATAGCTAATATACTAAAGATTTTTCATTTTTGTGAGCTCTTCACACTTTTCAAATTCTTCTTGACCCTCAAAGTAGTTTATCATTTCTACTAAAAGATCTGATTTTTCCTTTTCATCAAATGGAATATCCTCTGGCCAAGTAAAATTGTTAGATAGAAGGTGTTTGTACATTTCTTCCATCATATCTATGTACATACTTTCTAGAGCAGCGGTATAATCAATAATTCGCATTCTGATAATTGTTTGTAGCTTTACGAATAACTTCAATTACATCAATTGCATCGTCTACTCCATCGTGTGCAACATGATTTTCAAGACCAATTCGCTCTTTACATTTTCCAAGACCTGGCAAAGACTCGTCATTTTTCCAATCTGTAACCAATACAGCTGGATCGATAATACGGTTACGAATCTTAATTTTAGTATTCCAAGTTGGAATTAGGGTCTCTAACCAAACTTTATCAAACGATGCAAAGTTTTTTCCAGCTGCATTAATAACTACTCTGTCTCCATCAACTTCACAACCATGAAATTGTAACCAATTTGCAAATGCAGTTGCAACCATTTGCGGAGTTAAGATATTATGCTTTTTACGATAATCTCCACGATCTTCCTTTCGAATCTTATCCATATCTGCGATAATCTTAATAAGATTCATATTCATATTAATAGCGTAGGCCGAGCCCATATATTGAGGATGCTCAATTACACAATTAAATTTAGGCAATTCGGAAATTGGCTTAACGTCATTTGTGTCCTCAATTACTGCACCAATCTGTAGGATCTGACATGTTTGTGGATCCAATCCAGTGGTTTCTAAATCAATTGATACGTATTTCATTTCTTAAATTTTATTATAATATACTAATCTAATATGTCCCATGGTAAGTCATCATCTGCGATTGGCGTTGACTTTTTTGGTGTACTTGGAGCATCACCAAAAAGATCATTCATAATTTCATCATCAGTCATGTCCTGCTCGTCCAAAATACTATTTGATTTTGTAACGTGAATTTGAGTTGCTTCAATTGTATTGAAGTATTTAATTTGGCCGTTTGGACTTTCCCATTTGCGACCAGCTAATTTATATCCAACTTGAATTTGATCTCCAGCATTTGCAAAATCTAGCATTTCACATTTTTCTTGAATTGCAACAAATGTTACGTACTGTGGGTACTTATCATTAGTTCCAACTACAAATTCTCTTTTCTTAAATTTTGCTGATACAAATTGGGTTTCGTCTACCTTAATTAAGGTTCCACTAAATGTTGACATATTAAAAGTTTGGGTTTGTTATTTTTAAATCGTAATTATTAAATCCAGCAAAGAGTTCCCGGTCTGCTTCTAGTCTAGCATCGACTGTATGACCTGGCATTACTCTTTCTTCAAGCCTTTGTCGACGAACTTCTTCATCAATATCAAAAAATATTACAAAAGATTTTGAGCGATCTTCAAGCGAAAGGTGAGATAACCCGCTTGGTGTCATAATAAAGACATCGTCTCTATAAAATTGTTCCAGGGTTGTGCCATATGACCAACCATTAAAATCAATTACTTCATAGAATTTGCCTCCATCAATCATTTTTTGACATTCTTCTTGACTTAAAAAGAAATAATCTTTTCCATTCTCTTCTCCAGGTCTAGGAGGTCGAGTTGTGTAACTTACTGCATAAGTCATTCCTCTTTCTTCAAGGCGCTTACGCATAAAATCTTTACCTGATGCACCAGGCCCTACTAAAATAATTCTTGGCATTATATTGTTCTTGTTTTTTCGTAAATTGCTTTAATAACTGGAAATCTTAAAGAATTTTGACCGTGTTGATCGGTAGTTTCTTCAAAATATTGAACTGTAATTGTTTTACCTACAATTTGATCAGGGTTTTTATAAAATTGTCGACGCTGCTCTATTGAAAACCCTGAACCAACTCTAACCTGATTTCCTTTATGAGTAATAAAAACATTACCTAACATTTCTTCTTCAACTTCACGCCCATCTTCAATGACTCTATGTGTTGAGTTTTCAACTCCTTCTACAATGTATTCAGCGTCATAGAATTTTTTAACTTTAAGAATCTCATCACTACGCTTTCCAATATATGGAGTGTCTTTTCTTAGCATTAGCCCTTCCCAACCTTGAGCAGTTGAGTTAGTAATTTCAGTTTGAAGTTGCTCTTCAGATTCAATTAAGGTTTGCTTTAGGATAGTAGTATTCTTTAATTCAATTCCACTAAATAGCAAAGCAGCAATTGTAATACGATCCCTAAATGTTCTTTCAGTTGATGAAGTTTGGCTATTAAATTCTTCCAGAGTTAGGCAGTCAAATACTAAATATTTTGGATTTTTAATTGTGTGATTTTTTCTACCGATCTCTTTAATAATTCCTTGAAAATCTTCTTGACCTAAATCATTCATCATACAAACTTCACCATCAAGCACAGTATCAATTAGATTTAATTTTTTAATGTCTTCTCTTAGGGTATCTAGCGTTAAGAATTCATTGCCGCCTCTCGAAAAGAATTTAATTTCTCCCTTATCGTTAATTATGGTAATACATCGAACTCCATCGAGTTTACGGCTCATATACCAATGATCTTCTAATTTGACCTTCTTTTTAGTCTTATCATCATATGGTAAAGCTAATGCAACATCAAATGTTGGAATAGTTCCAGGTAATACTGAATTGATTAAGGTTGTAGTTGCACGAGTTTTTAAGTTGCGATCTAAGATACTATAGATCACTTCTGAGAACTCCAAATTTTCTGCTATAAATCCATTCACATAGGCAATTGCAGTGTTGCCAGTGATACGCCTGTCATTCAGGTCATCTAGAAGAGAGAATATATCAGTATAACCTTTGGTTAATAATTCTGAATGTTTTTTTAGATTGGCTGGAGTAACATAATACTGTTTAAATGGAGAATAGGTATACTCCAAAATCTTTTTGAGATATTGGCTGCTAAATTGCTGAAGAACTGCCTTTTTATCATTGGTCGATGAGGTTACATTCATTGCCTCAATAAAGTCCTGGATTGATTTAAGATTATTCATATACTTATTATACAAAAAAGGAGACCAAAAAGGTCTCCTTTAGCTATATAAAAGACGCCAATTAATTAGGCGGGAGTTTCTTCAGTTTGAGGTGCCTCAGCTGGAGTTTCCAAAGATTTAATAGCTTTATCTAATTCATGCACCTTAGAATAGGCATTATTTAATTGGAAAGAAACTTTGAATAGAGCTTGTGCATTATGCAAACCTGTGAATTTTGCACGGTTTAGGAAATACAAACAAGATTCAATACACGCAGCTGGCAATCTAACTGGACTAACCTCAGAGTTTTTACCTTCGCCTTTGTGATTTTCAATTTCTCCCAATAACATGTTGTGATTTTGTAGAATAACGAAAGCTTCGTTGGGTCCAGTAAATTCAACATTATTTTTTAAGAAATTTCTCAACCACTTAAGATCATCTTGTGTCATTGATGGAACATCAAAATGACCACGTCTTTGTGCTTTAAGTTTTTCGATTTCAGATAATTCTTGTTGAGGCGCTTCTACCTCTGGAGTTGCATCAGTAATTTGATCAACTTGTTCTAAAATTTGCTCGTCTTGAGTTACAGTTTCGTTTGACATAAATATCTTTGTTTTGTTAAGATATTATACCAAACTCTATTCGATAGTTTCAATTAAACGCTGAGCAATTATCTGTTGGGATCTTGATAATTTGCCGACAGCTTCTGAGATTGTGATAAAGCCGGCCCAATCTACCTCTTCCTCTTGTAATTGTTCCTTAGGGACTTTAGGCGAAGCCAAGCCAATTTGTTCAAGACTCTCAATGTGTACTTCAAAGTAAGCGCAGCGAGAGTGAGGAATACCGCGACGGTAAAATACAAAATATTTCTCATTTTTATCAATTAATTCTGGATCTACCGTAATCCCGGTCTCTTCTCTAGTCTCACGAATTGCACAAGTTAGAAGATCTTCACCCGGTTCGATTCCACCTTTGGGAATTCCAAATGGCTGATTCTTCCAACTTGCATTCGATGGATGAATTAATAAAATTTTACCTTCCCAGATAATAGCCAGACCGGCTGCTTTAATTTCAAGCTGCTTTTCGCTTTCTGCTAAATAATCTGTGAATGTAAAAATCATTTGTTTAAGTCATCCTTCTTTTTTTGAATATACTTGGCTTTATTAATTTCAGCTCTTCTTTTAACACTAGGCTTTACAAATTCTTTACGATCACGTAAGATTTGAGTTTGCTTAGTATCAATAGTTTTTCTTTTGAGTATTTTAAGAGCGCGCTCAATTGAATCCGCGCCTTTAACGTCTACTATTAACATATTATGAAAGTTCAAGCATCCTCTTAGCACCTTCTGAAGGAGTTCCTCTAAGAGCAGCTGCAAATCTTTTTACTAATTCACCGGCATCAGGTGAATCTACTTCATCCGCGACGGCAGCATCTATTCCAAGATTACTATCAATTATTCCAAGCGATTGTAAATCTTTCCATGCAGCATCAACATTTATTAGACCCTTTGGAGTCAATACTAAAATTGCTAAAATTGCGTTAACCTCTTCGTCGCCTGAAACCCAAGTATCATCAATTATACTCCAAACAGTCTCCGCCCATTTTTTAGCGTCATCACCAGAAGGTTCATATGATGCTAATGAATTTGAACTTGGAACTTTACTAATTAAATATTTAGTGTCATCATCATTTTCTGAAGCCCAATCCGGCTTCCATTCTAAAATTCTAGACATTACTCTTCCAGCTGGGTTATTTCCCATAAATGGCATATACCCAAAATCTGACCAGCTAAATCCTTCCATTTCAGCATAGGTTTCAGCGGCGTCTTTTGTAAATGCCTTTACAATAAATTCCTTTGCTTTATCTGATGATAATTTGTTTTTAACAATCCAATAAAAAGCAGCTTCAGTTGCATTATAGACAACATCTTCATTAGAATTGGCCCAATAGTTTGAGTTGGCCTTTATTGCAGCAGCAACAGTTGAAGCAACATTCTTTTCCTTTTCTGCATCACTTTCATTTGACGGTAAATTTGAACGATATTGCTTAGTAGTTGGATCTACCGCTAATTTACCAGATGCAATATTAATAACTTCAGTTACTTTACCATCTGTACTTTTTGTTGTAATTTCAGTATCAGTCATTGTGTAAGTTCCAGTGTATGCAACCGTGCCACTTCCATCATTAACATAAACCACTAATGACAGTGGCTTTGATCTAAAATTATAATTTCGGCCGGTTGCTGGAATAACAATTGATACACCATTTTCAATGGCTGGCTTTTCTTCGCTTCCACTATACATATGAGAAGCTCTAGACTGTGGCATTTTTAATAGTTTATCCATAACTGCTTGGTCTGGATCAGTCGAATTAGTAACTGGGTCTTTGACTGGATCCTTAACTGGATCTTTAACTGGATCCTTTGTTACAGTAGCCGCTTGTTGAGCTTTGACAAAGGACGGTGGATTTTGTTCAAACAAAATATTTGTTAATTTCCTGAATGATTTCATTTATTTAATTGAAGATTTTTCAAATGCAGATTTAAAGCCTGCTTTAGTTTTTGGTCCATACGTTCCATTTTGATTAATTGCAAAAAACTGAATATTCTTAAATTCAGCCAATGACGTATTAGTAGTAGAGTTAAATGGAAGCTTTGCAACAATTTCTTCAAATTTCTTTGAATATGTATTAGGTACGTATGAATTCCATTTAGCTTTAACTTTATCCACAGTATCAACGTCGGCAGCAGGTGTTCCATATCCAATTAACCCGCCAGATATAATTTTAGCAAGATCAGTTTCATTGGAAACCACAGTTCCGTCAAATGTAGAGCTGGCTGTGCCAGATGTCCCGCTCACAGTTTTAACTATTTTACCAGAGTCATTTAGTGCGGCTTTAAATGGGGCATAATACGGAGCGCTAGTTAAGTTTTTAGTAAAGTCTAGAGAAGTTGTATCAATTTTTCCAGCGTTTAATCCTAGAATAACTACTGCATAAAACATGTCAGCATATAGATCTTGTGTTAATACATCAGCATCAACACTTCCAAAATTTGATTGATCGTATTTAGCAGCAGCTTCAAATAGTTTTAAGATTGCTGACTTAAGATTAGGGGTATACGTGGTAAGTTCTTTGGCATCAGCCGGTTTAGCAATAGCAAGACCTTCTGGTAAATTAGACATGAATCCCCAAAATATTTCAACGATATCTCCGGTTGTTGTAATGGGAACTTTTGTATCTCCAATTTTTGAATATACTGGGTTTAGATATTGTATACGTAAACCTTCTGTAGAATTAAACCAAGAATTTGCAGAGCCATCTGCTAGCGTAATTGATGCTAATTTAAATACAGTAGGAGACGACGTAGATTGATCTACTTTTTTATCGCCAGTTTGTGCAGATTGGCCCTTACCTGGAGCCTGAAAATATTTTTTAAATTCTCCTTTAGCATCAAGCAAATAAGTCATTCTGCCTGCGATTCCAGGCATTACCTTTTGATTATCTGGAACTGCCTCTTTGTTAATTGTATCAGGATAAAATAGATAGATCCATCCAGTAAATTCTCCTAAATCCTTTCCGAATAATCTATTATTTTGTGTTGAAGCCTCAGCTCTAAGAATACCAACTTCATGTGTTCCGTCAGATCCCTGAATAGCAGATAATACTTGCTTTGCGTCTCCATCTGTAGAGTTATTAATCGTATTGATTAATTCCTTAACATCGCCCAGTAGTGGATTTTTAGAAGGCCAGCTAAATCTATATTGCCACTGAATTCTAACACTACCTGATCCAGCAGGTTTCGTTGTGGGCTGGGCAAGGAGCTTAAACTTAGTTTCGTTTTCGGCTTGCTCAAATAGAGCATTTATTGTTTTTAGGTTTTTCATAATATTAAGGATTAGAACATTTTAAGTAAGTCGCTTGCCGATACTGAACTTCCAAAAAAGTTTGGGCTATATGATGGATCAGCATCTAATTTTTCAAGCTCAGACTTAATTAATTGTGCTTCGCCTGGAGATGGATAAAAACTAATAGCGCCAGTTGTTACTTTATTACCAGATGTTCTTTTATAATTATTTTCGTATTCTTTAAGTGCGCTTTTAATTTTAGACTTAACTGAGCTGTATTCTATATCTCTAGTCATTACGGCAGCTAACATATACCATAAACCTCCATATTGCCAATCTGTTCCAACTCTTTCTGCAACAACTTCTTGAATTGTTGCATCAGCTGGCAAGCCACTCATCATTCCAGCATCTGAAATTGGAGGAGTTATTCCCATTTGAGCTAAAGTTGCATCTACTGCTTCTTGATTAGAAATTGTTGCTTCGCTATTAACTCCAGCTGCAACGAACTCTCGTTTTGGGCCGGTTTTAACCAATGAGCTATCGGCTGGCGGAAATGTTGCAGTCAGCGCAATTTCATCAATTGCTTTATTTACGTGACTTTGACAAATATCAACGTAGCTTAATGGTCCAAAAATGGCATTTCCACGCTTAGCATTTTTTAATTCTGCATCAAGTTCAGCAGAAGGTGTTGTTGATTCAGTTGGAGTTTCGTCGGCCTCTAGTAAAAATTGATTTCTACTTAAAATAAATCTGGTCGACTCTTTCTTTAAACTAAATGTACTTAATGCCTCAATGCCGCCTATATTGCCTTGGCCCAACTCTGCAATTGGACATCTAAGCGGTGCACCAATTATATTTTTGGCAATAATTAATTTATTACGTACAAGTCGGCTTTTTCGTAGAGCCTGTGACCATTTTCCACCAACTTTAGCTAAATCATCAAAACGTTTAATTGCGCCAGATCCAGCCTTTGCAATATCTACGTATACTTCTGGATTTTTTGCAAAAAGTCTGTACATTCCAACTACACCTGGGCCAGCCTCCTCTAATTTTGCTAGGGTTTTTGGATTAGCTAGGATTCCATTAAAGAATTTACTCAACTTAGCTGGATCACCAGAAATATCTGCAACCAATCTAGCGCTAAAGTTTGCGCCCTTCTTAGTCGATACTTCAGCTGCATTACCAGTTAATTTAACCAATTCCTCGGCTGGAATATCATCGATTTTCTTCATTCCAGCAAATAGTGCTTCAGCTTTACGACCTTCTATCCAAAGAGTTTTAAGCTCTTCAATTTTATTAAGGTCACTTGCAGTAAGCGGAACGCCTTCTACCTTTTTAACCTCTTTCCATACAGAAATATAATCTTCCCAGCCCTTTTCTAAATATTGTTCTAGCTCTTTTCCTCCCTTTTTAAGAAGATCGTCGCTAATTTTAAGATTTGAATTTACTACATCAAGTAATCGACCGCCTTGAACAAATCTACCTGCTCCAGGTAAACCTTTTTCGATTCTAGTTTGGAGAATACCTTCGATTCTTTTAACCTCAGCGGTATTTCCAGCAGCTTTGGCTGCAGCTAAATCGTCGGCTAATTCTTTAACAAGATCCGTACCGGTATCTGCAACCTTTGACGCATCGCCACTCTTGACTGCAGCAGTAATATCGTCAGATCCTTTAGAAGTAAGGGTCGCCATATCATCAATGGCAGAGTCTAGGTTTTTTGTAATTGGTGTAACAGCTTCATCTAGCCATTTTCCAAGTCTTTTACCAAGACCTCCAAATAACATGCTCACTGGCCAAGATCTTAATAGAGCCTCAATGCCTCGGCCTACTCCTTTTACAAGGTTTACAAAAAATGCAATAACTGGTTTTGCTCCAGAAAAAATATCTAGAAATTTAGCAAGCGTTCCTGGATCTTCTTTTGAAAGAGCTTTAACGATTCCTGCATCGGCCTTTCCGGTTTTAAATGCAACTTCAGCCAAATTGTTTATTTTCTTAAACCCTTTTGCTAGTTTTAAAGCTTTAGCTGCATCACCAATTCCTGGAAGAGCTGCTGCAATTGCGCTAATTAAAGCAGATCCATATTGTCCTTCAAATAGGTAAATTATTGCATTTAATCCATCTGCTGCAATATCGATTGGTATTCCAATGTATGTTGCAGGAATAAATCCAATAATATCTAATATTAAGTGTAAAATTCCAAGCGGTGAACCATTTTCAGTTAGTGCATTCCAAATTGATCTAAGTGTATCAAAAAAGTCTTCATTAATAGAGTAATAGTGTTCAATTACAGAATCCAATTTAAAATTAGATTCTGTAAATAATGTAACTCCACTGGTTCCCATAGCATATAAAATATGCTCTAATTTAGAATTTTTAGAAAAGTTGGCTTGATCTAATGCGGCAGAGTATCTTTGTGAATTTTCAATAAACTCATCCGATACAGACTCCGGTAAAACGGGTTTAATTTGATCCAGCATTTCCATTAGCTCTGGACCAACTTCATTTAAGAAGTTAAACAGTGGATTAGAGATTTCAGATTCATTAATTAAGAACTGGTCTCTACTTAAAATATATTTTGATGCCATTTAATAGTAAGGCCATTTTTCTTTATTTATCTAAATGGAAACAAGTTTGAAATACACTTAGAATAGATGGAAGCTCGGTCAGAAGGACTGGAGTCTTTAAAGAATGCTAAGATTTCTTCTAATTTACGTAAATCTTTAAATCCTAGGGCCTCATGGATACGATAATCCATATAAGAAACTGGAATTGCACCAAATATAAGACTTTCATATACCCTGGCTGGATAGAATCCGCGTTCAACGTATAGATCCTTTGAGATATTTAAGCTTAGGGTTGCATCTGCATATTCATTCCAAATGTCAGCTCTGTCAAACCTATTAATTAACTTAATGTGCTTTTCCTGGAATTCTTGGGATAGAGTTGGGTCTAGCTTACCGGCAATTGAGACTTCATATTTTTTACCAGTAAAGGATTTAAAATCTGAAGCATTTTTAATTGCATCAACTACAATTGGATTTTTTGCATGTCCTACTTTATAATTGCCAAATGAAATATTTCCATAATAGAAAACTTTATTATTGGTCGCAAACCTATCGGTTTCTTCTAACCAAACCTTTTCACAAGCTTTAATAAAGTCTTTTGATACATTTGGATAGTCTATTGATGGAATTTCAAATGTTACTCCTTGGGATTTGCAAAAATCAACAAATTCTGGATCAAGCGAAAGATCCGTATCTAATATGACTACTTTATTGGCTTGACCGGTTTGAATCGCTGCGCTAATTAAAAGTTCAAACTGTTTTGCATCAGTTAGTTGTTTAGTTAGAGTAGAAAGATTTCGGAATCTTGCCTTTAGGAAAATCTTGTCATATCGACCTTTTTCAATATTTTCTGCAACTTTTGCAAAACTTAAATTATAGGATCTGATTCGCTCTTTAGTAAATCTTTCAAAAACTGGAGTAACTGGACTTTTTGGCCAAATTGGAGATTTATGGGGCTCTCCAACTTGATCATGCGATAAGTAGGAATAAAAATCTACTTTATCGACATGGTGGTGATTACATAATTGGTCGATTAAGCCAATTTGATAAAAAGTATGCCCTGGAATATCAGTGGAAAAATCTCCAAGATATCCAAAGTATGCATATAGTGCAGCTGGAGTATTCATATTTTTATTATACAATAATTTCATCATAAGATTACAAAAAAGGCCGAGTTTCCTCGGCCTATGAGTCTAGATCAAACTTAGATTAGCCTCTCTTTACCGCAGCAAAGTGAGTAATCCAAGTTTTAGTATTTTCAACGTTAGGGCAAACATAAATATCGTCAAAATTTGCTTTAAAAATATCTAAGATTTCATTGAATTTTTCAACACGGCCTTTTGATAAGTTGCGATAATGGAAATGATATTCAACAATTGCAATTCGGATATTTGACCAATCTTCTACAGATTTAATCAAATCATATTCAGCTCCTTCGACATCCATTTTTAGACAAGTTGCCTCTTTAAGAGCTTCACTAAAGTTTTTAGCAGGTACCGTAACTTGAGTACGACCTCTAACTGGAAGTAGCGAGTGTTTTCCTGAATCCCAAGCTAAAAAGAAATCAACATTTTTTGTATCTTGATCTGGGACTAAGGCTGCTTCACGCATTTCACAACGGTCGGCTACTCCATTTTCACCAAGATTAAGTTCAGCAAACTCAATATTATTGCGAAAAGGTTCATACGACAAAACTTTCTTGATTCTAGGAAACTGTGTCAAGAGTCGAGTTGCAAAGATTCCAATATGTCCACCTGCATCTAACCAAACATCTTCCTGATCCAAGTTTTCTAACTCAAATTGATGGCCATTAGTATTCCAATCGGTTCTAAATAATGGACTAAAGTATTCACCGCCTGTAGCAGTTTTACTAATATTTTGGTTAATATTGTATTTAACTTCATCTTCTGAACGTACAAATAAACTGTAATTAAAATACGGTGTGTCTTTTTTGGTATGGATTAGGAGCCCGCGCTCTCTAGCTTCGTCTAGACTAATCAATACGTCTGCTGTTTTTTGTTTTGCCATGTAATTACTTTAAGTATGTTTAGAATATTATACTAATAAAAAAGCCCGAGTTACCTCAGGCTTTTAAAAAAATATTTAGTTATTCTAAAAATTACATAGTTTCAGCATCTGGCATAATCTCGTCTTCTTTAACGGTTTCGCCATTGCTTAATTGATATAAACCCTCAGCTGTAACTCCGCTAATTTTAACGGGCTCTCCGTTATGCATTACGCTTTGACCTACTGTATATTTAGTACCATTTGAACCTAGCATAGGGTCAGTCTCTAAACTATCATCTAGTGAAAGATATTCATTTTTAAGACCTACGATACTTGAATTGATTGTATGCTTAAGAGTTTCAAGTTGATCTTGAGTTTCTTCGTCAGCTTCAGCAATTACTGAATCTAATTGAGAAATTGACTCTTCTAATTTAGCAATATCAGATTTAATTACAGCTTTTCTTTCGTTAACACTCTTAATGAATTGTTGTCTTTCTGAAAGTTGAATTGCAAAAAGATCACTTACATCATATTTAAAAGTTTCAGCAACATACTTATGGAAACCTAGTGCATCGTATTTCTTAAGACCAAGTCTATCTAAAACAAAGATACCAGATTTTTCGGTATTGATTGCATAGCTTTGAGCACCTTCAGTAACAAATCTTTGAACAAATTCAAACTGAGCAATCATATTTGCATTTTCTAGGATCTTTGCAACGTTTTGCTTAAATGTAATAGTTTCAACTACTAAAGTTTTGTAAATTTCTGAACTATTTAGATCTTCTGCAACTTTACCATTGATTTCAAAAGAAACTTCACCTTCTGGAGAAACCTTAAATGCAATTGTATTTGCTTTACCTTTAGCTTCAACTCCATGTTCAGTTGGTTTAAAACCTAAATCTGTGTAAGCTTTTGCAGTTTTAGTAAATTCGTCTTCTTGTGGAAGAGATGAGAAAGGAACCATTTCAGCTTCTTCTTCATCATTCATATCGATAATATGGTTTTCAATTAAAACTCTAACTCCATTTTCAGTTCTAGTATAAACTCCAATTACTGGATTAATTTTAGTAGAACCATTACCTGAACCTAAGTTAAATCCTCCATTTTCAGAAGATTCAAATTGAGCAAGTTTATTGAATAAGCTTTTAATAACTGGTTGAGAAGTTGCTTCAGCAAGAATCATAGTTAAAGCATCAACTGAAGTTCTACCTTCAAGAATTGCTCCTTCTAATTTTTCACAAACTTGAGCATAGTATGCATTTGGTGCTTTCTTTAAATCTGCAATTGTATTGAAGATTGCAAGAGTTGCTCTATTTTCAGCAACGTATTTAGTTAAGTCTGCAACTACAGATTTAACAGTAGAGTCAAATGAGAATGGAGTAAGTTTTGCAATAACTGACTCGATAATAATTGGCTCTGGATTTACCATCGCATATTTTTCAAGTCCAGCTACAACCGTTTTGAAAATAGGATCTGCATAAGCAGCAGACTCTTTAATTTGAGCGATCTTAGGAAGAACCGCTGCTCCATTTTCAATCATTTTTAGCTTTTTAGCTGGGGTATTTGACATTTCGTTAAATTTCTTAACGATCGCATCTAACTCAGTATTTTGCAGCTTTTCACTAACTTCAGCTAGATCGGCTAGCGCCTGCTCGATGTTTCCAGAAGCGGCAACATTTGCTTCAAGGCCAGCGACGAACATCTGTAGCATTCTGCTCTCAGATACAGCTTGAGCTGTTTTTAATTCTTTGATTAAGTTTTTTGTTAAGTCGTTCATTATAGACGATCTATTTTTTGTTATTTATCTGTGTCTTGTAATACGAATACCTTATTATAGCATCGGATTAAAATTTCCTCCTGATCCGCTAAAAGACCCTCCGGCTTCACCGTATCCAGACTTAATACTCTTAAGTTTATACTTAATTTTATCAATTGGCTCTCGAACTGGAGCCTGCTGTCTGATTGGGTTAACATTGGTTCTTGGAATAGTTTCAACATCTCCTGCAGGTTGAGCTAGGGTTGCTTTAAGAGTTGCAGTTTTAAGAGAAGCATTTTCAGATTCCAATTGAGTAATTCTAGTTTTTAGAGATTCAACGGTATCTGCCAAATCTGCTTCAGCTTTAGCTTTACTTAATTGTTGAGCATTTTCGGTATCTGCAGTTGATAGCTCATCAGATTTATACCATTTACCAGTGTATAGGGCAGATCGACTGCCATCCTTTCCAATAGTAACAATATAAAACTTAGAATCATCTAAATTTTGAATTTTAGAAGTGGTTGTGGCATCAACTTTGAATAGGATCTCTCCAAGATCAGCATTAGTTTGAGCAGGATCTGTAACATTAGGAATACTTACTTTAGATGCAGCTGAGCCAAATACTAATTCAAATCCACTAAATTGGGTCAAATCCATATTATTTAATTTAACTGCTCCTTGGTTAGTAGTAGATTCAGTTTTTACCTGAAACATAAATGTATTATCAAATGGAGTTACACCAATTGATAGTAAACCTTGGCCAAATGCTAAATCTGATTTTTTACCAGATTTAACTAGGTGATTTCTTTGAGATATTGCAATTGAATTTCTAACATAGAAAACTGGAACATATTGAGTAACAGTATTTGTTACAACAACTGGTTCTGGAGCTGGGGTTGTGGTCGTAACTGGGGCAGGCGTCGCCTTAACCATTTCTGGGTCATTAAATACCTGAACAGAATCAGTTAATTTCTTAACAATTACATTTGATATTTTATATGAGTTCGGTTTGTCGGCAAGATCCAGTTTAAGTAGAGATTTTCCGTATTTGTTTGGATTAACTACCGTTAATGAGGCTGTTCTAATTATTTGTTCATTAGTTACTCTATTTACAAGTCTAACTGAATAATCAACTACCATTGTTACGGCTTCATTTGCATTCTTAAGAATTGGCCTAAATATTAGAGGTTCATCAAAATTGGTTTCTTGGAAAAAGGTAGCATCTCCGCTTTTAATAAAAGCCGATCCAATTTGTTCAAATACTGTTAGTTGGTGAAAAATTATCCAATTTTGGCCAGTTCTTTTTTCAAGAATTCCTATAAATTCTTCCGGAAAACCCTGGTCCCAAGTTGCAAAAAATTCTAAATAATCTCCGTCTGTTGCCTCTCTAATTTTTGCTCCAACTAAATCAAAATCGTTTGCTTGAGAAATTTGAGCAGTATACGCCTGAGTAATATCAATCGTTGTATAAATTTCGTCCTCTGTTTTTAGATCTGGACCAAATGCACATTCAAATAGATTTACTGTAATTGGATTGTCTTTAACTAAACCAACACCATTTGTAATTTGATAAGCAAATGTATTTGCTTGGTTTGGTGAAGTATAGAAGGCCTCATCCATATTTTTTATAGATGGAACAATTATATCAACATATCGATCATATAGTGTATTTCCAATAATAAGAGGACGTGTTGTATAGAGAAGAATATCACCGATAGTAGTAGCATTTAATAGGATATTTGCTAAAATAAGTGAATTTCCGTTATTCATATCTTGTCTAATTGACAAGACCATATTAGTAAAATCCGTAAATTGGAATCCAGTTGCAATATAGAATCTAACTTTATCTGCAATAATTGATCCGCCTGGAACAATGGTCTCAGTTAAAGTTGTATCATATTCTGTATAATTAGGACTGTTTTCTGAGTCAAGATATACAAATCGTCCGCCATTTGCCGCTTGCGGAATAACAGTTAAGTCTTTGATATTACCAGTTTCATATAGAGCAGAATCTGGATTATACATGAATATTTCGTTATCGCCATTTTTTAATGTGTAAAATGGTGAAGTTATTATAATTGGATTAGATGGTGACAGAGACTCGTATTGATACTCCAGCAAACAATATTCCGTTAACTTAATAAATCTAGATTGCATTCTTGCTCTATTCTAATTTTTTGTGGTATTACGATAAAAGCTCTTCTAGCGTAATTTTTTTATCGACTTCTCCTATATTATCTATTAGCAAGCGTTCGCGATCTCTTAGCGACTCTAGCCTGCTTAATAGTAGGTCTTTTTGTAATTCTAGGTTAGATGCCATCATTTCAAGCTTTTCTAATTCCCCAAAGATTTGAGAATATTCTAAGACGATTCCTTTGGCTTCAATTTTGATATTTGCTGGTATTTCCATATTATTATAATTTAACTCTAAGTTGGCCAGATTTCATTAGGTTTAGCATTTGCATAAGATACACTGCTGAATTATCTGGTTGATTTCCTGGCATCATAACGGTTGTGTTACCTCCGCCGCCTTCTGCCATTTCCATTCCAGCTTGAGGCTGGCCTTGATTAACTGTATTTGTGTTAACTTGAGAAGTTGTATTTGTTATAAAGTTTGATGAATTAGTTAGGGTCTGTGTATTATCTGCCATTTGTTTAAGTGCAGACAACGAGGCCGCTCCAAAATCTGGTCTCTCAACTTCTTTTGTAATTGAAAGAATATTTTTGGTTGGTTCGTTTAGCGGACTAATTTGACCAATTGCACTTATGTTTGACGTTGCACCATTAAGTATGTTTGTAGCAAAATTAGAAATAGTTTCAGATAGATTTGAAATGTTCTGTGAAGTTTGGTCAAATCGAGTCTCTTGAGAATTTACTAATTGATTGGTTGTAACTCCAGGAATATTTTCTGCTTGGACTGGAATAGGCTTTTCGATCAAATCTGTAACTAGTGCGCTAAGCGTGTTTGTGATTGAACTTATTGAACTTTCTTTTTCAAGTTCAGTAGTTTGGGTGAGCTGATTATTTACAATTGATTGGATATCTGATAATTTATTATCAAATTGACCTTGAATTAATTGCCCAATTTCGGTTTTATCGTTAGCAAGTGAACCTATTTTATTAAAACCTTCTTCTAAATACGATGCAAGAGAATCCAGAGCAACTGTTGAATTTTGCTGAGCAGCTTGCAGTATTTTAGAATTGTCATTAATTGAAAAAGACTCTTGAGCTAACCTAATTTTGTCAAACTCTGTTTGAATTTGACCAAAATACTCTAATGGATTAAAGTTAGGTAAAGAGAGCTCAGTTTCAGTTTTTAATTGACCTTGTGCAATAGCAGGGCTCTCATCTGACTTATTAAAATTAACAAGTCCAGCAAGATTTAAATCTATTCCAGGTAAGCTAGGTTCAGGCAATCCCTCAGTAATCTTTGCAAGATCAATAAAAATTTCCATTTATGCGTCTTTTTGTTATTTATTGAAATTTTTTAGAAAATTGATTACGCCAACTTTCCTGGTAAAATTGGAGGACCTTCATTTAGTTCGGCTTCGATTCTAGCATTATTATCAGAAATTTGCTTATTTGTGATAGTTAAGTAAATCGAGTATTCATAAAATGGAAGACTGTACAATACATCTAGAGATTGGTTCAGCTTCACTGCTAAGAACTTGTTAGTTTCAAACAAGTTCACTAAATCCAGTTGAAATAAGGAAAAGATCTTTAACAGTGAAGCTGGAGTCCAAAAAAATTCGTGAGTCTATTTTAGATCCACACAAAGGACAATCAGCTTTAAGTAGTTGTCGTTTAGCCTTTTGTATTTCATCTGCAAACTTTGAAATGAAAGTAAATTTTGGGATATTCCAAGTCAGAGTATCTTGATTTAGTGCAGAATAGGTTGCTAGGTTTAGAGATTCCCAATTTCCAATTAGGTATGGAACAATTTTTACAAAGGCTTTATCAATTTCTTGACCCTTTGCAGTTAATTCGATTATAATTTCTCTAAGTCGATTCATTGTACCTAGAGTGGGCATGTATAAATTAAATTCAGCATTCATTTTTTCGGATTTAACCGAATACGCTCGATCCTCAACTGAATAAAACTGGTTTAGCTCTTCAGGAAAATCAAATATTCTAAGCATTGAACTTTCGATTGCAAGTTTTTCAGAATATTTAGACTCACTACAATTACACTCAAATCTATGGGGTAATTGATTTTCACCATTTGGAAAAGTTAACTCCTGAATTTTAAAAATAATAAAAAATCTGTCGATCTCCAAGATTTCTTTCCATGAAACAATTTCACCATCTATTCTAACCTCAGAGCATCTTTCTAAAATATAGTTTAATTGATCATCAATTGATAACATATCAGTTTCATCAATAGTTGACCAGTGTCTAATTTCAGCAACAGTTGCTGATCTGATTGCTAGACTAAATGTATCTACGTAAAATTTGCCTTTACTTGGAAGATTTTCAAGGGGAATATTCTTTAATCCCAACTCATTTGGTTGAGATAAAGCTTCCTTTGCTTTGGGCTTAGCTTTAGCCAATTTGCCAGTATTTACACCTGACTGATTATCTATTGAATCTAGATATTCTTGGGCCTTAATTGGATCGATTTCTTGCATTGTATTAATACAGACCTTTTCTAGTCTTGTATTAAAAACTGCATAAAGGTTTTTGTGTGGCTTGATGCCGCTTCGTTAACTGTCATTAGAGAAGCTGGATAAACTTCAACTCTTTTATTAGACTGGGAATCTCTAATAAATGCTCTAATTACCTGATGTTTTCTATCAAGTTCAAACCCCATAAAGCGACCAAATATCTTATTAGACCCGCCCTTTTGGTGTTGAGAATTTACTTCAACGCCGCTTAGTCTTTTTCCTGGTCTAAATTGATCATTTAGGTCTCTAACTAATTGGTCAAATTCTGAAATTTCAACTTCTTGTGGAAGAGATAAGTCAGCAAGCGGTAATAATTTAATTGTAATCCCTGGAGTAAAGCTTGACTGCGATGCAACAAATCCATAATCGCCTCTTCCCTGAAAAGGGATACTGCTTACAAAACTATTCTTTTGTCCAAATGACATTACTGGTCTCATTAGCAATCACAATTATTTGGATCAGCATCAGTTTTGGTTTTAATTAATAAAACGCTAACTGTAACGCTGAATTTTGAGCTTGGGTTTAAAAGACTTAGGGTATTTATGATTTTAGTAGGATCAGTAGTTGCCTCTGGTGCAAAGTACATATAAGCTTGACCAATGCTAAAATTAGACGAGCTATTTCCACCATTTGTAAAAATTGATGAAATTGATCCGGTTAACATATATTCAGATGGATCAATTTCTGCACCATCTTCATCTAGCGTTGGATAGTTTACGTAAAGAATAACGCCCTTTATGTAAGCTTTATTTGGATTTAAAACTTCAACAAATGTTAAAACCGTGCTTGCATTAGCAGCAGTTGCAGGAAGAGATAAGGTTACGGCAGTTCCATTGATTGCAGTAACAGTAGTTCCGGCCTGAATCCCAGTTCCAGTTACCTTGCTACCAACCCTAAGTAAGTTGTTAATTGTAGCCAGAGTCACAGCTGTACTATTAAGTACAGTTGCGGCAGTTGCAGTAGTTCCACCGACTAGATTGTTTGAAAATACAACTGCATTTTCGCCTTGACAGATTTCCAATTCCTGTTTAATATAGGAGTCTGCTGGATATGCAAGTTTTCCAAAGTCACATAGATCAACTTGGCTAATATTTTTATCTACTATTGAAAAACAGTTATCAATAAGTCTAAGTGACTTTTTGACAGGCACAGGATCGCATAAGTTAGCCATAGCAGAATTAACTCTTTTATAACTTGGATCACCTTTAAATTTAATGTAGGACATTAGCCGAAGTTCTTTTTATTATTTACCTCTGTCTTAGGAAATAATTCCTCTAGAGATCTTTTCATCTACTGAAAGTCTTCTAGTATCTCTATCTGGAATTTCCAACAAATCAATGTGCTTAGGCTTAGTTAAGTCAATCTCAATTGGTCCAGTAGATTTTTCCGGAGCCGCTTGAGTCTTTTTTTTAACCTGTGGGGTCTTAACCTTTTCAATTATTGGAGTAGGTGCTTCGATAATCGGTTCAGACTTAGGCTCTTCTATAATAGATTCATCTGTTACTTCAATCGGAGCCGGTTCAACTTTAATAGTTTCTTCAGGCTTAATGTAATCAACTAGTGATTTAATAAATCCTAAGGCAACGATTGGTAAAACTGCACCTGAAATAATCGCAAGTATACGTTTTTGATAAATTAAGTCTTCTTCTTGAAGACCAAACAATTCAATCCAGGCTGTAAAATTTTCTAGATGAGAAAAGGCATAATACGTATTTCCCATGGCCTGCATTGCAGTTAAGAGTATAAAAAGTCCCCAAACAATACCCTTATTCATTTTATCTAAAACAATAAGAGATGCAAGAGAAGCAGCTGCTCCAACCTCAAATCCAATTGCAAGAGAAACCGCCAACCACATAGGATTAGACAATTTAAAAAAGTCTACTACGTGGATTGTTGAAATAATTGATACTAAAAGATATAGAGTAACAAAAGAACCAATTATAAAGTAATGGGTTGCTTTAGATTTCATTATTGGGCTCCAAGTTTTTTCAATTCAACATCAATGTCAGATTGACGCTGAACGTCTAGCATTTTGCGGTCAGTCGCTTGAATCATGCGTTTTTCTGCCTTAAGACCTTCAATTTCAAGATCCTTTTTTGTTGCTAGTGAATCTAGTGTAGTTAATTGTTTTTTAACTTTAGTAACTTCACGATCTACTCCACAAGATTTCGTATAGGTTAAAAGTAATAAAAGGATTACTACTTTTATTCCGTGTTTCTGTAAAAATTGTTCTACTTTGTTCATAATTTAATATTATTTGATACTGTTATTTATTTGGAGTTTACAACATTCCAAACATGGGACCAGTCAACCAAGCCAATAGATGGCATTACGATATTAACGATAACAAACGCGGCGATCATTGGATAGGCAATTACATAAAAAATTCGTTCTAAACTGGTTTCCTTAAAATCAAAATCCATCCATACTAGATAGCCGTAAACTTCTGATGTTTTAATTCGTCTAAAGCCAGTTTTAACAAAATCGATAAGGCCGAGACGGGTAATGGGATCATTATAATCAGCAAGGGATTCTTTTACCTGCATAATTTCAAAACCTCTTAGGTCATCAGTATTTAATAAAACTTCTGGTTGAAGGTTTTTAACATAATAGAGTCGGCCAAGACGGGTTCGTCTTAAATTAAGTTTTTCAAGTTCACCGGCTGCCTCTAATTCTGAAATTATACCTAGATATTTTCTAAAGGTAAGTAATTCCCTGATTAAGGATGCTAACTTCTTAATAAAAACGATTGGATTTATGTAGTTCATTAAAAAAGATCCTTTATTTTTTCTATCAATTCCGGATTAGCTTCCAAAACTGAGTCTTTTAATATTTTACGAGCTTTTCGTATTTTAGTTTT
>JACCDK010273998.1_pt1 | contig 27648 bp, 28 predicted proteins | sample 7445871 | NCBI WGS metagenome assembly JACCDK01 (sample SAMN15323436, study PRJNA562643) | freshwater metagenome | isolation source: river surface water | place: USA:Blue River Watershed | collected 2017-08-15 | reverse complement strand
TTCTGGTCCTCGGCGCTGGCATGGTCGGGACATGCACGGCCCTGCATTTGCAGCAACGCGGCCTGGATGTCACGCTGGTGGACCGGCGCACGCCGGGCCTCGAAACCTCGTTCGGCAATGCAGGACTCATCCAGCGCGAGGCGGTGCAACCTTATGCTTTTCCACGCGAGGCCGGCTTTGTCCTGAATGCTGCGCTGGGCCGTGGCGCCGAGGTGCACTGGCATCTGCGCGGTCTGTGGCAGATGGCTCGACCGCTGCTGCGCTACTGGCGTCATTCAGCCCCGCATGGGCATGCCCGTGCCACCGAGGCCTACAGCCGACTGATTGCCCATGCCACCCATGAACATGCGCTGCTGCTGGCCGCAGCAGGTGCCGAGGACATGGTGACGCGTGAGGGTTTCCGCTTTCTCTTTCGCACACCGCAGGCCCTGCATGGCGCCGTGCAACGCGCGCGTGCCCTCGAAGACCAGTTTGGCGTGCGACACCATGCCGAAGACAGCGCTGCCCTGGCCCGAGCCGAGCCGGCCCTGCGCCAGTCGCTGGCAGGTGCAGTGCACTGGCTGGACCCCTGGGCGGTGCGTGACCCGGGCGCGCTGGTGCAACGCTATGCCGATCTGTTTGTCGCGCGCGGAGGCCGTGTGCTCACCGGCAATGCGCACACACTGCAAGCGACCGACACCGGCTGGTCGGTGTTGACCCATGAAGGGCGCATCGATGCGCAGCAGATCGTGCTGGCGCTGGGCCCCTGGGCGGACGGCATCGTCCGCACGCTGGGCTACCGTTTTCCGCTGTTCATCAAGCGCGGCTACCACCAGCATTACCCGGCTGCAGCGACGGTCCGTCAGCCCATGCTGGACGCAGAGCGTGGCTATGTGCTGGCGCCCATGCAGCGAGGCATGCGCTTGACCACCGGGGCCGAGTTTGCGCCTATCGACGCCCCGCCCACGCCCGTACAGCTCAAGAAGGCCGAGGCCATGGCCCGGGAGCTGGTCGATCTCGGTGAGCCTTTGCCTGAACCCCCCTGGCTCGGCGCCCGTCCCTGCACGGCCGACATGCTGCCAGTCATGGGGCCGGCGCCCCGCCACAGAGGCCTGTGGTTCAACTTCGGTCACGCCCACCAGGGTTTCACGCTGGGGCCCGTGGCCGGGCGCCTGCTGGCCGAGATGATCGAAGGCGGGCGGACCTGGATCGATCCCACACCTTATCTGCCCGCTCGTTTTCACTGATTCCATGCTGCCATGAACCTGCCCTAGAGGCAGTTGATCGTTACCGTGCCCAATGGCCCAAATCCGTCACACTCACACATCACGGGCGCAGCCTTCGGTGAGCAGGGTTGACAGGTGTTGGCCCTCGGGCACCCAAAAGCCTAACCCTTGGCACCTGTGGTGTTTCACCGTCTGTGCCACAGTCCCGTACAAGGCGAGTCGTTTGTGCATAGATACTTGGAGAAAAAACCATGGAAGATGAGCGCTGCTGCGGGACCGGCACCTGCATCATCAATCCCGAGGGATATTGCTGGTGCGGCCAGAAGTGGGATGGCGAAAAAATGTGCTTCCCCGATCGCGATGCCCCTGCAAAGCCCGCCGAGCAGGCACAGTGGCAAGCGCCACCCAAGTCCGATTGACCGATCGGAGTGGCCCATGGCACTGGCCCAAGTGCTCCAGGGACTGGCCATCGAAGCCATCGGCCACCGGCTTCGTGCCGTCACGGGCTCGCACGCATCGCTGGAAGACTTCACGGTCCCGCCCGGCGACCCCGGCCTGTTAGGTCCCGAGTCCATGGCCTGGCGCGTGCACGCGCATTTCAGCGCCATGATGGTGGGCGGTCTCTCGTCCTTGATGGTGCAGGCCTTGCACCCCAGGGCGCTGGCCGCTGTCTGGGACCATTCCGATTTCCGGCGCAATCTCAGGGGGCGCCTGGGACGAACAGCGTATTTCGTGGCCGCCACCACCTACGGCGGGCGGCAACAGGCCATGCGCACCATCGAGCGCGTCAATGCCATCCACGCGCACGCGGTGGGCACCGACCTGCAGGGGCGACCCTATGCCGCCAACGAGCCGGCCCTCATCCGCTGGGTGCATCTGGTGGAGGTGACGGCGTTTCTCGCAGCGTTTCAGCACCTTTCAAAAAAGCCCCTGAGCCCGCAGGAATGCGACCGCTACATCGCAGAGATGACCCAGATCGGACACCTGCTGGGTGCCGTCGATTTGCCGCAAACCTTGCAGGCGACCGAGCAGGCCCTGCTGGATTTCCAGGACGAACTGATGTTCGATACACGGGCTCAGGAGATCATGCGGGTCATCCAGTCGTACCCTGCCGATGTTGTCGACAGGCCCTTCATGGCGCTGGTGCTTCAAGCCGCATTCGATGTCATGCCCGACTGGGCCTTGCGCCTGACCGGGCGCTGCCGCTCCTGCGCGGTCGAACAGCAAGCCACCCGGCTGGCACTCAGACTCGGGGCCGAACCGGTGCAGTGGATGCTGGACCAGCAAGGCGTGGCCGCTACAGCACGTCTGCGCGTTCAGACGCACGCCCAGACAGATATTTGAATTCCATTGGCTTTGACCATGAACCCATCTGCTTTGAACGTCCTCGGCCAAGCCCTCGTCGCCTGTTCTTATGACCCCTTGACCGGCTATTTCCGGGACGGGTGCTGCAACACCCGTGAAGACGATACGGGCTCACACGTGGTCTGCGCACGGATGACCAGCGAGTTTCTGCAGTTTTCCTTGTCGCGCGGCAACGACTTGATCACGCCGCGTCCTGAATACCGATTCAGGGGCTTGCAAGAAGGTGACCACTGGTGCCTGTGTGCCATGCGCTGGAAGGAAGCCTTTGACGCTGGTTTTGCACCGCCCGTGTTCCTGGAGTCCACCCACATGCGCGCGCTGGATTTTGTGACGCTGGAGCAGTTGCAGTCCTGCGCCTTGCAGAAGTGAGGTACCGAGCGACCGCCGTGGTGCTGGTGGCCATGGCCATTGGCTTGCCGCTCAGCCATCTGGAAATCCAGGCATCGGATGACAGCTGGCTCCTGCTTGTGGATGGTCGTCCTGTGGACGTCGCAGGCTACTTTGCCGAAAAGCGCACGCAGCTGACCCGCAACTGCAGTCAGGCGCAAGACCTGCCCGAAGCGGATCGGCGGCATGCAGAGGCACTGCGTGCGGTACGCCATTACAGCCCGCCGGATTCCTTGTCCGCACAGCTGGTGCATGCCATCCGACAGGACAAATGGTTGTTGGTCCAGGTCCAATTCAGCGATCTGCAAGCAGCGGTGGTGATGTTGACCGATTCAGGGCAAGGCCTCACGATCCCGGAGGGCGCAGTATGGAGTGGCAGCACCCATCCGCACAGACCCGACCCCTTCATTCGGCGTTACCTGCGCAGCCGGGTGCCCACCGCACCGGCCGATCTGATCGCCTGTTTTGAATCCCGGATATGAAACTTCCAGTCATGAAAAACCGCTGGCTTGCCATCTTGTTATGCCTTTGTGCCCTGAGTGCCTGGGCCGCGGTCAACGCCGCAGAAAACGAATCGCCAGGTCCGGCCAGCGCGCTCAGAGCGATTCCCGCACTGGATGTCCCGCGCTACATGGGCACTTGGTATGAAATCGCCAAATACCCCAACTGGTTCCAGAAAAAATGCAGCGGAGCCACCCAGGCGCATTACAGCCTCCTGGGCGATGGACGCGTCAAGGTCCTGAACCGCTGCCGTACCGCGGGGGGTGAGCTCAGCGAGGCAAGTGGCATGGCCAGACAGCTGGGCTCCAGCACCTCGGCCAAACTCCAGGTCCGATTCGCGCCCGCATGGTTCTCGTTCCTGCCCTTCGTGTGGGGTGACTATTGGGTCATCGAGCTCGATGAACACTACCAGCTGGTCGCGGTGAGCGAACCCAAAAGGGAATACCTCTGGATCCTCTCGCGGACACCCCGCGTGGACCCGGCCGTCTACAACGCGCTCTTGGCCCGCTTGCGGCAAAAAGGGTTTGATCTGAACAAGCTGGAATTGACGCAGCAGGATTGATGGCCTGCTGAAACACATGTGCGAAGTCAGGGCTGCGCCGATGAGCATCGTGTTTTGTCACCGTCTCTCTCGGAGCGAGCGATCCATTGCGTTGCTGTTGTCGCGAGTGCGGCGGATGCCGCCATCCAGATCACCCTGCAGAAGAGGCGGCTTTTGGCCAGAAGCGGAAGTTGACCAGCGTCCGGAAGGCACTAAGATTCACTAAATATTTTCTTGCTCAGGCCGAAAGGGCATCTGCAATGGCCTGAAATCCGCGCAACCGAAGAGGCTCCAGCGCTGTCAAATTCGGATCTACGGCAAATTGGGCAATCATGGTTTCTGCTTTGGGCGCGATCCAGATGCGCTGCCCGTATTGGCCCCGGCAGGCATAGGATTCGTGGCGATCGTGATTGAACCACCATTGGCTACGGTAAGAGCCGCCAGTCGGTACACCGGCTCCTGCGGCAAATGCTTGCTGATCTCCCGCCCTCAAAACCTCTTCGTAGACTTTAGGTGAAAGGATCTGCTGGCCATTTAACTGGCCGTGGCAACGTAGCGCTTCTCCCAATCGTCCAAAGTCACGCAAGCAGGCACACATGCCTCCCGCTGCCCATTCAGTGCCTGCGGCATCAATGAGCATGCCGCCGTCCTGCTCGCAGCCCAGCTTGGACCAGATGGTTTCGCTGATGTGCTTGTCCAGGCTGCTCTGGGTCGCCCGCCTGACAATCCAGCCCAGAGTGTCGGTACTGCCGTTGTCATATCGAAACGCTCCTCCATGTTTCCCCATGGGACGTGCATTGATCAACAACTCATTGGCACCGTTTGCGCCGGTGTACCCCACTGGTCGAGGGATGAATCCCAGGCCCATGATGTAGTCAACCTGTACTTGTCCATCGGCTTTGGGTTTGTCGGAGAACATGAAATGCGCTTGCATGTCCAGGTGTTGTCGAACGGTTGCACTGCCTGCGGGAGAATTGCGCAATTCCGGGATGTAGATGTATGCGGGCGCAGCCGCATCGACTTTCCCTTCATGAATCAATTGCTCCACGAGCAAGCCAATCACGCTCTTTGTGCAGGAAAACATGGCATGCTGGTGCTGCGGTGTCATGTCGCCCAGGTAACTTTCAAACACCACCTTACCGCGGTGCATGACCAGGGTGGCGTCAGCGCCAGTCCTGCGCCAAATCTCCGTCATGGGCAATAAAGTGCCCTCGCCGTCATCCACCGTAAGGGCATCCACCGCCATGCGCTCTCCGATGGGCAGCGCAAACGTAGAGCCATAGCCTCGGGAAATTCGCGCTGTGGGGTACAGACGCCCCGGATTTTGCACCCGCCAACCCAGATGTTCAGGCAGGTGGCTGTTGGCCGTCGTGATTCGCTTGTCTGTCGGTGGCGGAAATCCCACCATCAGTCCGCTCTGGCTTGGTGCTATGAGGCTGTGCATGAGCCTTCCTTTTTTGCGACCTGCTCTGCTTGCAGGCCGTATGGAGCACTGTGCCCGCCGAACAGCGTCCTTGCCTGAAAGCCCAAACCAGGCACCTTGAATGGTGCAGCTCCCGTGATTGTCCAGGGCTTTAGAATGTGGTGCTTCTCAGCTGCCTGCACCGCCTGGGCCAAATCCCGAACCCATGCCGCAGGAACATTGGCGGCGCTCAGTCGCTGTTCCATGTCCAACGCAGATTGCTCAGCCAGCGCCTCCACCAGGAGAGCGCGAATTTTCGCCCCATTCTCAGGGGTCACAAATCCTCGGCTCTGGCCATTGAGCAGTGCCCGCACGGACTGCGATATATCCAGCACTTCGGCCAGGGCCAGCATCTGCTGCGGGGTGTTGGCCCCCAGCGCAAGCATACCGTCGCGGCACTGAAACGTCTCGGCACCCGGACTGCCAGAGTAGCCCACATTGCCAACACGGGGCGGTGGGTTGCCGGTCGCCATGGTGTCAACCGTCATGGAGTACATCAGTTGCATGGCGGCACCCATCATGGAAACGTCGATGGATTCGCCTTCGCCGGTGAGATCGCGCCTACGAATCGCAGCCATGATGCCCAAGGCTGCCAGCATCCCGGAAGCGTTATCCACCACAGGAAATCCCACCTTGATGGGGCCGTCTTCGGACTTGCCCGCTAACAAAGTCATGCCGGACGCCGCCTGAACCACGTGATCGAACGTAGGACGCGAGGCCCAATCGCCATTGCGCCCGTATCCGCTGACGGAGCAATAGATGAGGCTTGGCTTCTTCTGGCGAAGCACTGACTCGCCAAACCCAAACCGATCCAGAACGCCAGGACGCATGTTGTCCACAAAGATGTCGGCCTCAGCAAAGAGCGCCCACGCCTGATCTCTGCCACTGGAGGTGCCTAAGTCGATTTGAACGATCTCCTTTCCATGGTTCACAGACTCAAACGCCTGCGGTTTACTGCGCAACGAGTCGCCGCGATGCGGGTTTTCTACCTTGATGACACGTGCACCCAGGGCGGAGAGATAGTAGGTGGCAAACGGTCCTGCAATGACATGTGAAAAATCAAGCACTACTATGCCGTGCAGCGCAGCTGTGGAAGGAGGCAGGGTGCCATAAGAGGCGGTATGGGTCATCTTCAATCAGCTCAGCTATTGGTAAGGTCGATTTTTTTAGCAAGCGCCCCCATCCATTGCGCCTCTGACTCAATCAATTGACGAAATTCCTCCGGTGATTTGCTGGTCGAGATCAAAACGCCCATCGGCGTGAGCTTTTCCACAATGGCTGGCGAGTGCATCGCAGCAACCAGTTCCTTGTGGAGGCGCTGCGCAATCGGAGCAGGCGTTGCGGCATGAACGACATAGCCACTCCAGGTGTGTGTGGTGGGCACCTTCAGGCCCGACTCTCCGATGGCCGGCACATCGGGCAGAGACTTTAATCGAACCTTGTCTAAAGCAGCGAGGCCGCGAATGCGCCCCGTCTTGATGAACTGCGCGGCTGAAATGGCATTGACAGCGGTATAGCTGAGATCACCCGAAACGACGGCGTTGATCATGTCTGGCCCACCCTTGTATGCGATGGCTCTGGCTTGGTAGCCCAGGGCTTCAGCAAACTGCAAGCCTTTGAGATGTTCCACGGTCCCAATTCCTAGTGTCCCGTAGGTCAATTCATCCGGATGGGCCCGACCAAAGTCCACCAGTTCTTGGATCGTCTTAAAGCGTGAATTCTGATTGACGACCAACACGCCAGGCACTTCGCCAGTCATGGTCAGGGGCAGAAATTGGCGGGTCAGGTCAAAGCGCTTTTGCGTGGCTTGTACCGTCACGAAACTTGAATTCACATACAAAAGCGTGTAGCCATCGGCCGGAGCCGTCGCTGCGGCTTGGACAGCCAATTGATACAGGCCTCCGGGCTTGTTTTCCACCACCACAGACTGCTTCATCGAACGCTCCAGTTCCTGCGCGAGCATTCGGGTCGTGATATCCGCCGCTCCGCCTGCGGGCAAACCCAGCACAATTCGCAGTGGACGGTGGGGATAGTCCACCTGGGCGCCAACAGGAAACGCCGCCCCCAGGGTGGCGGCGCCAAAGACGCCCAGCATTTCGCGGCGCTTGATAGGGTGAGCAATGTTCATGGTGTCTCCGGTGCTGTTGGGTCGTTTGGGCGCATGCGTTAACCCGCACAAATGGCCCTTGGTGAGAAAAATGGTACGGTACATGGGTATATTCAACAATTATTGATTTGCTATACAGATATCAGGTTTTGATATGCCAATATCCAAGTCCACCAGTCCGGACCCTTCAGCCACGCAGCGCATCGACGAAGTCTTCAACAACCGTATGGACAGGCTGCGATTGCGACACCTGCGGCTCCTCGATCTGGTGGCGAGTACCGGCTCCTTGAGTGGAGCGGCCGAAGCGCTTGGCATCAGCCAGCCCGGGGCCACCAAGATGCTGCAAGAGTTTGAGCAGTCGTTTGCCTGCACACTGATCGAGCGCTCAGCAAAGGGCGGTGCGCTCACGTCGGCTGGAAGGCATGTGCTGGACAGAATGCGCATCGCCTTGCACGCCATTCGCAGTGCGCGCAGCGCGGTGGAGTCGCAAAAGGAAAAACCGCTGATTCGACTGGGCATCATTCCCCTCGTGGGCATCCATGCGCTCAGCCAAGTCGTCGCGGGGCTGCAATCTGACAGCGTGCTGCCCAGGCTCCAGATTCAACTTGGAACGGTGGAGGGGTTGTTGCAGGCCTTGAGCGCAGGGCATGTGGACTGCGTGGTGGGATTTCTGGACGAAACCACGTCTTTGAGCAACATCCCCAAATTCAAGATGACGCCCCTGTGGCAAGAGACTTTGGTGGTGGTGGCGTCGAACAGCCATCCATTGGCCACACGTAAAAAAGTAGCTTTAAAGACCGCGCGCGACAGTGACTGGGTCTTGATGCCGAAGTCAAGCTCCAATCGTCGGGCCCTGGAGCGGCTCTTTCTGAGTGCCGGTCTGGCACCTCCAGTTCCACAAATCGAGACCGAGTCGTTTCATATTGGTTTGTCGATTGTTGCAAGCAGTCAAATGTTGGCAGCTGCTCCGCAAAGTGCCTACCAGCAGTATCAGTCGCAGGTCTGCAAGCTTTCGATGGAGGTTGCTTATCCCTCTACCCATCTTGTTTTTGTGACGCTCGCGGATGGACCGGAGTTGCCCGCAGTTGATTTGATCTCGGATCGATTTCAAGCCTATGCAGAAACAATCAGAGCGAATATTTTCTAAATGGCATGCAGCAGCCCAGTGCAGCGAGGTCAGGTATGTGAAACATTCGGAATTCGGCAGTATTCCGTGCAGTCTTCAATGAATAACCGCTATCAGTCGCTGATTTGGTAGTTGGAATTGCGCTTTGGGTCGGTTACCCCCGGTCAAAAGCTCAAGTCGATGGCCTGTTCCAACCATCAAAATGTTTTTGACCAACCTTTCAATCGACAGCCAGCGCGGGTTCAGCACACCCGATAAAAACTCAGAAATACCCCGTCCGGCGCGCGGCGGCCATTGCCGATGAACTGGCTCTCGGCCAGCCATGCCCATTTCTCGTCAGCCGCTTCCAGCTTGGGCTGGCAGCGGAAATAGATGTCAGAAGGGTTCACCGGTGCGCCACGCATGATGCGCTGCGAGTTTTCCAGCGAGGCCACGCGCAGTGCGGTGTTCTGCACAAACACCCGCGTGCCGTCCTCGAGTTCGATCACATAACGCGCGTCCAGATGCGCCTGCGTGCCACCGTTCAGAATCAACTGAAAGTCTGCGCCACCGGGCAGCACCTTGCCGTTCAGGCGCGGGCCTTGAACGGTGCCGCCGGTGATCGGGATCATGCGGCGCAGGCCTGCCGGCGTCTGGCCGACCTCGACAGGGGCTGCGATGGTGACGGCCAGGTCGCAAACATGTTCGAGCAATGGGGGAGGCAGGGTTTCGGTCATGAGAGGCCTTTACACTTTCCGCACATTATCCGGTGAGCCCCATGCTTTCGACCCAAGACAAAACCCGCATCGACGACACCCGCATCGCCTCGGTGCGCCCGCTCATGACCCCGGCCCTGCTCGAAGAGCGGCTGCCCGCCACGCCCGCGCACCTGGCCCTGGTCGAAAGCTCGCGCCAGGCCATCTCCGCCGTGCTGCATGGCCGCGACGACCGGCTGGTGGTGGTGGTCGGGCCGTGTTCCATTCATGACCACGACCAGGCGATCGATTACGCCAAGCGCCTGAAGATCGAAGCCGACAAGCACTCGAAAGACCTGATCGTGGTCATGCGCGTCTACTTTGAAAAACCGCGCACCACTGTAGGGTGGAAGGGCTACATCAACGACCCGCACCTGGACGGCAGCTTCGCCATGAACCAGGGCCTGGAGATGGCGCGCCGACTGCTGCTCGATGTGCTGGATTTGGGTCTGCCGGTGGCCACGGAGTTCCTCGACCTGCTCAGTCCGCAGTTCATCAGCGACCTCGTCACCTGGGGCGCGATCGGGGCGCGCACGACAGAGAGCCAGAGCCACCGGCAGCTGGCCAGTGGCCTGTCATGCCCGGTGGGCTTCAAGAATGGCACCGACGGCGGCGTCAAGGTCGCGGCCGATGCGGTGGTGGCGTCCAAAGCGCCGCATGCCTTCATGGGCATGACCAAGATGGGGCAGGCCGCCATCTTCGAGACGCGCGGCAACCAGGACGTGCACATCATCCTGCGCGGCGGCAAGGCACCCAACTACTCGGCAGCGGACGTGGACGCCGCCTGCAAGGTGTTGCAGGCTTCGGGCCTGGCGCCGCAGGTGATGGTGGACGTTTCGCACGCCAACAGCAGCAAGCAACACCAAAAGCAGATCGAGGTGGCGCACGACGTGGCCGGACAGATCGCCGCCGGCGACCGCCGCATCATGGGCCTGATGGTCGAGAGCCACCTCCACGAAGGGCGGCAGGACCAGAAGCCCGGCCAGCCCCTGCAGTACGGCGTCTCCATCACCGACGCCTGCATCAGCTTCGAGCAGACGGTGCCGGTGCTCGACGCCTTGGCGCAAGCGGTGCGCCAGCGCCGATCACATTGACTTCGGGTCAATGCCCCGGATGGGCGCTTTCCGTTTGCACGATTTTGGGGCGCCAGTCCATGGCTTCACCGCATGCCGGTATTGCAGTGGCCGAAAAACACGGGTTGATGCACTTTTACTGTGCGTTTTTTGAGCTCACATGGTCTGGCATGACCATTGCAATGGTTTCTGAGTCCCTTTAAAAGCACCTGCCGGTGATTCTTTTGTAGATCAAAGCATGCCTCAAACAGGTGCAAATCAGGGAAAACGAGGGATCAGTTGCATCGTCAGGTGTATACGATCTTTTGTACAAAACCTTTTTTATCCACAGGAACAGCCATGAGCCAAAACGATTCGAACCCCTCACGCCGGCAATTTGTCCAGACACTTGGCGCAGCAGCAGGCGTTGCCGCCTTGCCGGTGCTGGCGCAAACTAGCGAGGTGAAAGTGGGCTTCCTGCTTCCCTTGACCGGTTCATTTGCCGAATCTGGCCAGCTGATCAAGCAAGCAGTGGAAATGGCCATTGAAGAGATCAATGCCTCGGGGGGCATCAAATCGCTCAAGGGTGCCAAGATGGTCGGCGTATTTGGCAACTCCACCAGCGTTGACGAAGCCAACACCGAAACCAACCGCATGATCTCGCGTGACAAGGTTTCGGCTATTGTGGGCGCCTATTCATCTGGGGCCACCATCTCCAGCACCGTGATTGCCGAGCGCAACAAGGTCCCCTATCTGGTGCCCAACGCGCTGGCCGACGAAATCACTTCCCGTGGCCTGAAGTTTGTCTTCAAGACCGTTCCCCACTTTTCGCAGTTCGCCATCAATTCCGGCGAAATGGTGGCCCAGCTCAGCGGTGGCCAGGCCAAGACCTGCGCACTGGTGCGAGAGAACAATTTCTTTGGCAACGTGGTCTCGCGCGAGTTCAACAAGCACATCGGCAGCTACGGCCTCAAGCTGCTCAAGGACAACGTCTTCCCCACCAATCCGACCACTTTTGAAGACGTGATTCTTTCGCTCAAGCGCGACAACCCTGATGTGGTGTTTGCCTCTGGTGAACCCTCCTCCATCACGCTGCTGTTCAAGCAGCTGGCCGAGCTCAAATACTGGCCCAAGATGGGCTGGGTGGGCCTGGGCGGCGGCTACACCAACCCCACCACCTGGTCTAACCTGGGCAAACAGGGCGATGGCGTGATCGTGATCAACGACTGGTTCCCCGACATCAAGCTGCCGGGCTCCAAGGAGGTCAACGAGCGCTTCAAGAAGCGCTCGGGAGGCAAGGACATGCTGGGCAATGCCAACACCACGTATGCTGGCGTGCATATCCTGCGTGCTGCGATTGAGAAGGCCGCTTCTGCCGATGGCGTGGCCATCCGCGACGCGCTGGCCGGCCTGGACTTGGTGCTTGGCCCGCAGTCCTTCATGTATGAGCGCGTCAAGTTCGACAACACCGGTTTCATGCCGCGCTCCACGCTGGTGGCCGCGCAGGTCACGGGTGGCCAGTCCAAGGTGATCTGGCCCACTGCCTACCAGACCACCAAGGCGGTCTGGCCTGTTACCCGCTGACAAATCCTCCATTGCGTGTTTGACCTCAGGTGGTACTGCTCAGGCAGTACCACCCAATCCTGGCTTTACCCATGACTTTTGATGTGATTCTCCAGGCCGTGCTGCTGGGACTGTTGCAGGGCGGTGTCTATGCATTGGTGGCCTGCGGCCTGACGCTCATCTACGGCGTCATGAAAATCGTCAACTTCGCGCATGCGGAGTTCTTGACTTTGGGCATGTACCTGGCCATCACGGCCTTCCACCTCGGGGCCTCGCCCTATCTGGTGGCCCTGCTGATTTTTGGCGTGGTGGCGGTGTTGGGCGCAGGCATCCAGAGCGTGCTGATCCGCCCGGCACTGCAGCACCCGCAGATCAACCAGATGCTCATCACCATCGGCTTGTCGACCATGATGATCGGCGCGATGCAACTCATCTGGGGCCCCAACAACCAGGTGCTCAAGCTTGAATGGAGCGGTGAAGCGATGGAGCTTGGCGGCGTGCGGCTGACCTATGTGCGGCTGATCTCTTTTGTCGCCGCTGCGCTGATTGCCGCGCTGGCCTGGTGGTTCCTCAAGCACACCCGTACCGGCATGGCCATGCGGGCCGCTTCGCAAAACCCGCAGTCAGCTCGCCTGATGGGCATCGAGGTCATGCGGGTGAACATGATCACCTTTGGTGTGGGTACGGGCCTGGCCGCCATGGCCGGAGTGCTGATTGCGCCCGCCTTCTTTGCCAACCCGACCTTTGGGACTGACTATTTCATTCTGCCGGCCTTCGTGATCGTTGTGCTGGGCACCATGGGCAACTTTGCCGGCGCGCTGATCGGCGGGCTGATCATCGGCGTGGCTGAAGGTCTGGGCGGCCTGGTGTTCGGTCCGGCCCTGCGTCAGCTGGTGAGCCTGCTGCTGTTTGTGGTGGTGTTGCTGTTTCTGCCACGTGGCTTGTTCAAGGGCAAGGTTTCCTGAAGTACTCACGATCACACCATGAACAAATTTCTCTCCGAATGGAATAACTGGCAGCTGGTGGTGGCGCTGGGCTTTGTGCTGCTGTGTGCCTTGGGTGCCAGCGCGGTCGACTCTGACTACCTGATTCAGGTGATGGTGTTGGCAGCGGTGTATGCGGCCGTAGGCACTGCCTGGTCAATTGCGGGGGGGCTCTCAGGCCTGTTGCTGCTGGGCTACATCAGCTTCTTTGGTTTGGGCGCTTACGTCGATGGCTTGCTGTTCACCAAGATGGGTTTGAACCCATGGCTGTGCATCGTGCTGGGTTTCTTCTCAGCGGCCTTGCTGGCCTGGCTGATCTCGCTGGTCACGTTGCGCTTTGGACTCGGTGAAGACTACTTTGCGATGTTCACGGTGGCGCTGTCGCAGGTGCTCAAGTATGTGTTGCTCAACTGGGACTACGCTGGTGGTGCCACCGGCATCTATCTGACGGTGATCGAAGACAACTTCTGGACCCTGAGCTTTGTCGAGCGCAAGCCCTATCTGTACATTGCACTGGTGATGCTGGTGGTGGTGATCCTTGCCAACTACGGCATCCAGCGCTCGCGCCTGGGTTACTACCTGGCGGCTGTGCGCGAGAACGACCAGGCCGCCGAGGCCTTGGGCATCAATGTGCGAAAGGTCAAGACCCAGGCCATCATCATCAGCGGCGGTCTGGCCGGCAGCATCGGCGCTTTCTATACCCAGTTCGCTACCTTTATCGACCCCAAGCAGGTCTTCAGCCTGGCTACCAACTTCGAGATGCTGCTTGGGCCAGTGCTGGGCGGCCGATTGTCCATCATTGGCCCGGTGCTTGGTGCGTCCTTCCTCAAGCCCACGCAGGACTTCCTGCGCGGCTGGATGGGCGGTGATGCCGATGCGCTGTATCTCATCCTGTACGGCGCGGTGCTGGCCATCGGCATCCTGCTGTTGCCCAAGGGCGCAGCCCACTATGTTCAGATCTGGCATCGCAAGCGCTATGCCACGTCCACCGTCCAGGAGAAGTGAACATGAGCCAGCCTTTGCTTGAAGTGCGCAATGTGGTCAAGCGCTTTGGTGGCCTGACTGCCGTAGACCATGTGAGTTTTGAGGTCATGTCCGGACGGATCATCGGCGTGATAGGGCCCAACGGTTCGGGCAAGACCACGCTGTTTGCCAATGTCTCGGGCTTTCAGACGCCTGAAGAAGGCGAGATCCTTTTTGACGGCCGTGCCATCACCGGTAAACGTCCCTCGGTATTGTGCGAACTGGGCATTGCGCGCACATTCCAGATCGTCCAGCCCTTTGCTGGTCTGAGCGTGTTCGACAACGTGGTTGCTGGTGCCCTGCGCGGCGGGCGTACTGGCCTGGCCGAAGCCAAACGCAAGGCCGCAGAAGTCATCGAGCTGTGTGGCTTGCTGCCGGTTTCTAACCAGCTGGCTGGTGCCCTGCCGATCGCAGGGCGCAAGCGCCTGGAGGTGGCGCGTGCGCTGGCCACCGGCCCCAAGCTCCTGTTGCTCGACGAGGTCATGGCTGGTCTGAGACCCACCGAAGTCGATGAAGCGATTGCATTGGTGCGCAAAATCCGTGATGGCGGCGTGACCGTCATCCTGGTTGAGCACCTGATGCGCGCCGTCATGGCGCTCAGCGAGGAATTGCTGGTACTGCAGCAGGGCAAACTGATCGCCCGTGGCGATCCGCAGACCGTGTGCAACCAGCCCGAAGTCATTCGTGCCTATTTCGGCGAGGCCAAAACGCCCACAGCGCCCGCCAACGCCCAGGACTACACCACCCATGCTTGAAATCCGCAACCTGCAAGCCAGTTATGGCGAAATGACCGCCCTGTGGGGGGTGGATCTCGACATCCGGTCCGGCGAGCTCGTGGCCGTGGTCGGCCCCAATGGGGCCGGAAAGTCCACCCTGATCAATGCCATTTCGGGCCTGGTCGATGTGCCCGACGGCCAGCTGCGCTGGGATGGCCAGGACATCGTGCGTGCAAGCGCTGAAGCTCGCGTGCGCAGCGGCATCGTGCAGTGCCCGGAGGGCCGCAAGCTCTTTCCAGAAATGACTGTCGAGGAAAACCTGCTGATGGGTGCCTACAGCCGCACCGACCGCAGCACGGTTCGCCAGAGCCTCGACGAAATTTACGAGCAGTTCCCGATTCTGCGCGAACGCCGTCTGCAGATCGCCAGCACCATGTCAGGCGGTCAGCAGCAGATGGTGGCGATTGGCCGCGCGCTGATGGCACGCCCGCGCCTATTGATGCTCGACGAGCCCTCGCTGGGCCTGGCGCCGATTGTGGTCAACGAAGTCTTCGAACTGCTGCAACGGATCCACAAGGCGGGAATGACCATCCTGCTGGTCGAGCAAAACGTGCACCAGACCCTGGAGATAGCCGACCGTGCTTACGTGCTCGAAAACGGCAAGATCGCGCTCGAAGGCGCCGGCCAGGAAGTGCTGCACAACCCCCACATGAAGGCCGCCTACCTCGGACATTGAATCTCCGATGGCACGCACAGGATCTGGCGCAGCAACATCGGTATCGGAGAGCCAGCGAAGCTGCTCCAAGTCACGCGGTCAAGGGGTCATCGGATGACTCAGCGGCGAAGCAGACTGGTCAATGCTTCGGCGGGCAAAGCCCAATCCGCGTCCAGGTCGATGGCTTCCTGCAAAAAATTCTTCTGGCTGTCAGTCCAGATTGTGGCATCTGGCAGAGCGCAGCTGCGACATGCGCCTTGATGGCGCGCAACGAAGTCCGCAATGGATGTCGGATCGGCCGGCAGCCCGAGCTGTTTGAACAGGTCCGACATGGTGTTGACGTTGCCGCGCATGGGCACCTCCTCAAAGCTGCCAGTGTGCGCAAGCTCCTGTCCGGCTGGCAATACCCGCTCTTGTGAATGTCTAGGCTTGTGTGACCCAGTCGGCAAAAGCCGGCAGTGCCTGATCGGGTCGCAGGCTGTAGATGGCTGGCAGTTCGTAAGGGTGCAATTCGCGCAGCCGCTGCTCGACCTGCGCGTAGCGGTCCGAGGTGGTCTTGAACAGGATGCGCCACTCGGGTTCCTGCACCACTTCGCCTTTCCATTGGTAGACGCTCTCGATGCGCTCGATCTGGGCGCAGGCGCACAGACCTTCTTGCACCAGGGTGCGCGACAGGTGCTTTGCGGCAGGCTCGTTGCCCACGGTGGTCAGGATCAGCAGGAAAGGCATGGTGTGGGCACTGGATGTTTGGCGAAGTCTAGCGTTCTCCCGGGGGCTGTTACGTTGCTGGCTCGGTGGCATAGCCCGCCAGGGCATCGAGCAGCTGCTGCGCCGCCGGGGTGAGCGTGTCCTCGCCACGGTGGCAGAGCACAAAGCGGCGCCGCGCCCAAGGCTCGGTCAGCGGCAGGACCTTGAGGCCCCATGCTTGCGCGTGCAGGGACGTGACTTCGCGCGGCACCACCGCTATCGCCAGATCGGCACGTACCACCCGCAGGGCGGCCTCGAAATTCGTCACGATCACACGGTGCATCAGACGTTTGCCCAGCAGTCCGGCTTCACGTTGCAGCATGACTTCAACCGCCGAGTGGATCGGCATGACCACGTGCTCGTAGTCCAGCGTATCGGCCAGCTTGACGCTCTCGCGCAAGGCCAGCGGATGGTCGCGGCGCACGGCCACGCAAAGCTGGTCGTGTGTGTAGGTGCGGGTGTGCAGCGTGCCGGTGTCGGCCGCATCCCAGCAGATGCCGATGGCACCGATGCCTTCGCGCACGCCGCGCACCACCTCGGGGCTGATGCGCTCTTCCAGGTCGATCTGGATGTTGCGGTGTGCCGGCGCTTTCAGAAAACGGGCGATGTGGTCGGCCAGGGATTCGGCCATCACCGATGCGGTGGCCAGCACGTTGACGCGGCCCTGCAGACCGGCGGCGTGGCCGGCCATGTCCCGTTCGATCAGCCGGGCCGACATCAGCATGCTGCGTGCGTGCTGCAGCAGGGTTTCTCCGGCAGGCGTGGGCACCACCCCGTGGCGCTTGCGCTGCAGCAGGCGGGCGCCCACGGTGTCTTCGAGCTGGGCCAGCCGTTTGCTCACGGCCGAGGCGACCATGTTGGCTTCCTCACTGGCGCGGCGCATGTTGCCGGATTCGCAGACGCTGACGAACAGCCGCAGGGTGGTGAGGTCGAGGTCGCGCATTCGAGAGTTTCCTTTTTGGAAATTTAATGCTGATGAAATGCCAATATAAAACATTCAAGGAACATCTAAACTCCGGTTTCAAGGAGACATCCAATGAGTGCCTTTGACTGGCCCGAACGGGTCACCCTGCGCGAGGTGGGCCTGCGCGATGGTTTGCAGAGCATCTCCCGCACCCTGCCCACCGAGCACAAGCTGCAGTGGATTCGTGGCGCCTGGGAAGCCGGTTTGCGAGAGATCGAGGTCGGCTCGTTTGTGCCGCCCAAACTGTTGCCGCAGCTGGCAGACACCGCCGAGCTGGTCGCCTTTGCCAAGACCCTGCCGGGTCTGGCGGCGTCGGTGCTGGTGCCCAACCTCAAGGGTGCCGAGCGCGCCATGGACAGTGGCGCCGACTGGATGCTGTTGCCGCTGTCGGCCAGCCATGCGCACAGCCTGGCCAACCTGCGCAGGGCGCCCGACGAAGTGGTGTCCGAAATCGCCGCCATGGTGGCCGCCCGTCAGGCGCGAGGCTCGTCGATTCGCATCGAAGTGGGCATCAGCACCGCGCTGGGCTGCACGATCCAGGGGGAGGTGGCGGTCGACGAGGTGCTGCGCCTGCTCAAGGCGGTGCTGGCACTCGGCGTCGACCGGGTGGGTCTGGCCGACACCGTGGGCTATGCCGATCCGCGTCAGGTGGCCGAGCTGTTCACGCGCGCCCGCGAAGTGGCCGGCGACAGGCTGGCCTGTGGCCACTTCCATGACACGCGTGGCTTGGGCATGGCCAACGTGATGGCCGCGCTGCAGACCGGAGAAACCCGCTTTGATGCCTGCCTGGCCGGCATGGGCGGCTGCCCGCACGCGCCGGGCGCCAGCGGGAATGTGGCCACCGAAGACCTGGCCTACCTGTTCGCCAGCATGGGCATCGAAACCGGCATCGACTTTGACCGTTTGATGGCGCTGCGTGCCCAGGTGACCCAATGGCTGGCCGGCGAATCCCTGCATGGCACCATCGCCCAGGCCGGGCTGCCCAAAACGCTGCGCATGCGGCTGCAAACACACCCAAAGGCGCTGGCATGACCGAACCGAAAAAACTTCCGCTCGAAGGCCTGCGCGTCGTCGAATTCACCCACATGGTCATGGGCCCGACCTGCGGCATGGTGCTGGCCGATCTGGGGGCCGAAGTGATCAAGGTCGAGCCGATCGAGGGCGACCGCACCCGCCACCTGCTGGGCGCTGGCGCAGGCTTCTTCCCCATGTTCAACCGCAACAAGAAGAGCATCCAGCTCAACCTGCAGCACCCCGAAGGCGCCGAGATGGCGCGGCGCCTGTGTGCCACCGCCGACGTGGTGGCCGAGAACTTCAAGCCCGGCACCATGGCCAAGTACGGTCTGGATTACGCCAGCTTGTCCAAGGCCCACCCTGGAATCATCTACGCCAGCCACAAGGGCTTTTTGCCAGGACCTTACGAGCACCGCACCGCGCTCGACGAGGTGGTGCAGATGATGGGAGGCCTGGCCTACATGACGGGCCGGCCGGGCGATCCGCTGCGTGCGGGCACCAGCGTGAACGACATCATGGGCGGCATGTTCGGCGCCATCGGCGTGCTCGGTGCGCTGATCCAGCGCGGCATCACCGGGCGGGGGCAGGAAATCCAGTCGGCCCTGTTCGAGAACAACGTGTTCCTGGTAGGCCAGCACATGCTGCAGTACGCCATCACCGGCGTGGCCGCCGAACCCATGCCCAACCGCATCTCGGCCTGGGCGGTGTACGACGTGTTCACCGTGAAAAACGACGAACAGATCTTCCTGGCGGCGGTGAGCGATGCGCAGTGGAAAACCTTCTGCGAGGTGCTGGGCTTTGCTGATCTGCTGGCCGATCCAAGCTATGCCACCAACAACGCACGCGTCGAGCTGCGCCCCACATTGCTGCCCGAGCTGCGCCAGCGCCTGCTGGCCTGGAGCGCCGCAGAGCTCTCGGCCATCTTTGAAAAGGCCGGTCTGCCCTATGCGCCGATCGCCAAGCCCGAAGAGCTGTTTGACGATCCGCACCTGCTGGCCACCGGCGGTCTGGCCGATGTGCGCCTGAGCGATGGCCCCAAGGCGGGCGAGCACGCCAAGGCGGCCTTGCTGCCCTTCACCATGGCCGGAGAGCGTCTGGGGGTTCGCAGTGACCCACCTGCCCAGGGCCAGGACACCGAGGCCGTCCTCACCGAACTGGGCCTGTCTGCGCATGAGATCGAGCAGCTGCGTCAGGCCGGTGCGGCAGCCTGAGCCAACCCCCGCCATCACAAGGAGACACGCATGACTCACCAATACAACGAAGCGCGCCGACAGACGCTGGGCTGGCTGGCGAGCCTGGCGTGCGGCTGGCCCGCAGCCGGCCATGCACAGAGCGAGCGGCCTGTGAAATTCATCCTGCCCGTGAGTGCGGGCTCGGGCGTGGACGCCATCGCGCGCGCTGGCGCCGGCCAGCTGGGCAAGGCCCTGGGGCAGGGCGTGGTCATCGAAAATCTGCCGGGTGCCGGTGGGGTGGTCGGCGCACAGGCCTTGATCAAGGCCCCGGCCGATGGCCAGACCCTGGCCATGGTGTCCAACAACCATGTGATCTACCCCAGCGTGATCAAGAACCTGCCCTTTGATCCGGTGGCCGACATCACACCCATCGTCACCGTGGCCACTTCGCCGATGGTGTTGATCGTCAGCCCCAGGGTCCCTGCCAGCAACCTCAAGGAATTCATCGCCTTGCTCAAGGCCAACCCAGGGCAATACAACTTCGCCTCTTCAGGCAACGGCACCATCCTGCATCTGGCTGCCGAGCTGTTCAAGGATGTGACGGGCACCTTCTCGACCCATATTCCCTACCGCGGCTTTGGCCAGATGATGCAGGACATCATGGGCGGCCAGATCGACTGGGGCGTGGGCGCCTTGCCGGCGGTGGTGGGGCAGGTCAAGGCCGGCGCCGTCAAGGCGTTGTGTGTGGCCTCGCCCGAGCGCATTGCCGCCTTGCCGCAGCTGCCGACCTCGACAGAGCAGGGCTTGCCGGCGTTCCAGATCGGCGGCTGGTCGGCGGTGGTGGGTCCCAAGGGCCTGGCGGCCGATCAGGTCAAACGCATTCATGCCGCCGTGGTGGCGGCCTACAGCACGGCCGAAGTGCGGGAAGCCATGGCCAGACAGGGCAACACCCTGCTGCTCAACACGCCCGAAGTCACCCAGGCCCTGTTCCGCAGTGAGCTTGCCCGCTATGCGGCTCTGGTCAAGAAGGCGGGCGTGGTGGCCCAGTGAGCTTGACAGCGCCCCAGCGCTGCAACGTCCCAGTGGCACGGGCTTGACAGGGCCTGGTGCTGCAAGGATCATCGTCCCATGTCCATCCAGGTCCTGATCGTCGGCATCCACCTCGCGCGCAGCACGCGAGGCAAGCCGGGCGCGCCGCCGAAATTGTGAGCCGACGGCCTGCGCTGCTGTCGGCTTTTTCTCCCCTTTTTCTTGTTTTCCGTCCTGCCACCGCAAGGGCAGGGCGCACCTTTGCATGGAGAAATTCACATGGCTGATCTGTTTGACAACCCCATGGGCCTGTGCGGCTTCGAGTTCGTCGAGTTCGCTTCCCCCACCCCCAACGTGCTCGAACCCCTGTTCGAAAAGCTGGGCTTTTCCCTGGTCGCCAAACACCGCTCCAAGGACGTGGTGCTCTACCGCCAGGGTGACATCAATTTCATCGTCAACCGCGAACCCCGCAGTCTGGCAGGCTACTTTGCCGCCGAGCACGGCCCTGGCCCCTGCGCGCTGGCGTTTCGGGTGCGCGATTCGCACAAGGCCTATGCCCGCGCCATCGAGCTGGGCGCCCAGCCCATCGAGGTGCCGACCGGCCCGATGGAGCTGCGCCTGCCGGCGATCAAGGGCATTGGCGGTGCGCCGCTGTACCTGATCGACCGCTTTGAAGAAGGCCGCAGCATCTACGACATCGACTTCGAGTGGCTGCCCGGCGCCGAGCGCCACCCTGCGGGCCATGGCTTCAAGAGCATCGACCACCTCACCCACAACGTCTACAAGGGCCGCATGGGTTTCTGGGGCGGCTTCTATGAGCGCATCTTCAATTTCCGCGAGATCCGCTACTTCGACATCCAGGGCGAATACACCGGCCTGACCAGCCGCGCCATGACCGCCCCCGATGGCCTGATCCGCATCCCGCTCAACGAGGAGTCGGGCCAGAACGGCGGGCAGATCGAGGAATTCCTGCGCCAGTTCAATGGCGAAGGCATCCAGCACATCGCGCTGTTGACCGACGATCTGCTCGCCAGCGTGGACGCGCTGCAGATGGCCGGCATCCCGCTCATGACGGCGCCCAACGACATTTACTACGAAATGCTCGAAGAACGCCTGCCCGGCCATGGCGAGCCGGTGGGCGCGCTGCAGGCGCGCGGCATCCTGATGGACGGTTCCACCGCCAATGGCGACAAGCGCCTGCTGCTGCAGATCTTCAGCCAGTCGCTGCTCGGTCCGGTATTCTTCGAGTTCATCCAGCGCAAGGCCGACGAAGGGTTTGGCGAAGGCAACTTCAAGGCGCTGTTCGAATCGATGGAACGCGACCAGATCCGGCGCGGCGTGATCGCCGCCGAGAAAACCCCGGCCTGAGCGCCCAAGCGAAAGACCCGCATGAGCGACCTGCACACCCCTGACGCCACCCACGACCCGCAGCTGCGCAGCTGGGTGGCTTCGGCCAACACCGACGCCACCGACTTCCCGATCCAGAACCTGCCTTTTGGCCGTTTCAAGCGAGCGGGCGATGCCGGCTGGCGCATCGGGGTGGCCATTGGGGACCAGGTGCTGGACCTGCAGGCCACCGGCCTGATCGACCACCCCGACATGGCGCGCCTGCTGGCCAGCACGCCGGCCCAGCGCCGGGCTTTGCGCCAGGCGCTGTCGCAAGGTCTGCGCGAGGGCAGCGCGCAGCAGGCAGCCTGGGCGCCGCACCTGCTGGCGCAGTCGGCCGTCACGCTGGGCTTGCCCTGCGAGGTGCGCGACTACACCGACTTTTACGTCGGCATCCACCACGCCACTGCGGTGGGCAAGCTGTTTCGGCCCGACAACCCGCTGCTGCCCAACTACAAATGGGTGCCGATCGGCTACCATGGCCGCGCCTCCACGCTGATCGCCAGCGGCACGCCGTTCAAAAGGCCCATGGGCCAGCTCAAGGCGCCCGACGCCGACGCGCCGCGCCTGGCGCCTACGCAGCGGCTGGACCTGGAACTGGAGCTGGGTATCGTGATCGGCCAGCCCAGCGCCATGGGCGAGCCGGTGACCATGACGCGTGCCGAAGACCATGTGTTCGGCCTGACGCTGTTCAACGACTGGAGCGCGCGCGATGTGCAGGCCTGGGAATACCAGCCGCTGGGCCCCTTCCTGGCCAAGAACTTTGCCAGCACCGTCTCGCCCTGGATCGTCACGCTCGAAGCGCTGGCCCCGTTTCGCCAGCCCTTTGTGCGCGACGCGGCCGACCCGCAGCCGCTGCCCTACCTGAGCAGCGAGGCCAACTGCCGCGCCGGCGTGATCAACGTCGACCTGGAGGTGCTGCTGCAGACCGAGCGCATGCGCCAGGCCGGGCAGGCGCCCGAGGTGATCAGCCGCTCCAACTTTGCCGAAGCCGCCTACTGGACGGTGGCGCAGCTGGTGGCGCACCACACGGTGGGCGGCTGCAGCCTGTCGGCCGGCGACCTGTTCGGCTCGGGCACGCTCTCGGGCCCGCGGCCCGAGCAGGCCGGTTCGTTGCTGGAGCTCACCGCGGGCGGCAAGCAGCCGATCACCCTGGCCCATGGCGAGCAGCGCACCTTTTTGCAGGACGGTGACACCCTCATCCTGCGCGGTGCCTGCCAGCGCGCGGGGTACCGCCGCATCGGCTTTGGCGAATGCGCGGGCACGGTGCTGCCGGCGGCGGTGTAAACAACCTTCGCTTCAGATGCTGTAGCGCAGCTGAAGCCGATGCAGCATCGCGTGCAGTGCCTCGTGGCGCTCGGGCCCCATGACCTTCAGTTCGAACACCTCGAACGCGCGTGACAGGTCGACGAGCTGGTTTTCGCTGAGCAGGCGTTCGGCCATGGGGAACAGCACCGTGTTTTCCTGTTCGATGTGGGCCAGCAGCAGCGCGGCGTAGCTGCGCGCCGCGTCATGGAATGCCTCGGGCCTGAACGGTTCTTCCAGCGCGTGGCGCATGCGTGCGAGCCAGTGCCGGCCTTGCGCATGCTCAGGCAGCAGGCGTTCGACGGCCTGCCTGGCCTGTCGGTCGCCCGTCTGCACCAGCATCGGGAACAGCAGCTGCTCTTCCTTGCCGTGGTGACAGGTGTCGGCAAACCCCGAAAAAAAGTCCACCAGCGACTGCAAATCCGCCTGGTCCACGGGCTGGTGTGCGATGGCGTGCCGGTCGATCTCGGCCAGGATGCGCAAGCCCATGACGATGGCGTCGTGCTCGCGATGCAACAAGGTGGTGGCGGCTTTCATCGGACCAGGTCCTCCATGGCGTCGACCACGATGCCGGTGCCGATCGCCAGCAGCAGGATGTCGGTGGCCACCCGAACATAGCGGTGGCCTGCCGGTGGCGGGCCCAGCACCAGTTCGAGCGACCGTGGCAGCGCGTAATACATCACCCCGGCAGGCAACACTTGCCCCCGCTGCCATTTGCGCACCTGGCCGGGCGGCACGCCGCCTTTTTTGGCCAGCCCCGGCGGCACAAAGCCCTGGTGCCCGGGCTCGGCGAAATACACCATGGCGGCATGGTGCTGCGCCATGCTGAACTGCGCCACGCCGGGTGCACCCATGTCCATCCGGTGTGCAGGCATGTTTTGACCTGCCGGATGGGGTGACATGGGCAGCATCATTGGCCGCCTCATGGGCTGAGCGTGGTGCGGCGCCTTGTGGCGGTGCTCGATGGGTCCTTTGTGTTCGGGCGGGTTGGCCAGCGTGCCCAGGCTGGGCAGCAGCGACAGCGCTGCCAGCAGGCGCAGGCCGCGCAGGGGTGCAGGGTGCATGAAGAACTCCTTGTGCGACAGCAAGGTCCACAAGGTAGTCGCGGTCGCCTTTCGGGTCTGTGCGCCAGCGACCCGCGTTCAGCTGGTGCGGCAGACCTGCAGCACCTGCTCGCCGTAGGCTTCGAGCTTTTTGGCCCCAATGCCACTGATGCCCTGCAGCTCGCCGATGGTCTGCGGCGCCGCTTCGGCAATCGCCGCCAGCGTGGCGTCGTGGAAGATCACATAGGCCGGCAGGTTGTGCTCGCGCGCCACTTCGGCGCGCCAGGCCTTGAGGTGGATGAAGCGGACCATCGCGTCCTGTCCAAGGCTGGCGGCGGCCACCGACGGTGCGCTGCGGGCCTTGCCTTTGCTACGCGGGGTTTTTTCGGCGGTCACCGATTCACGCAGCAGCACCGATTGCTCGCCGCGCAGCACCGGACGCGATCCTTCGGTCAGCTCCAGCGTGTTGAAGCCGTCTTCGCTGCGCACGTTCAGCGCGCCCATGGCGATCAGCTGGCGCAGCACGGCGCGCAGCTGCTGCTCGCTGTAGTCGGCGCCGACGCCAAAGGTGCTGAGCGTGTCGTGGCCGCGCTGCCTGACCTTGTCGGTGAGCTTGCCGCGCACGATGTCCATGGTGTGCGCTGCACCAAAGCCGCTGCGGCTGGCCTGCTGGCAGCGGTAGACGGTGGACAGCAACTTGCGCGCGGCATCCGTGCCGTCCCACACTTCGGGGGGCTCCAGGCAGTTGTCGCAGTTGCCACAGTACGGCATGTAGATGCCGCCGCCTGTGTCCTGCTGGCCGCTGTAGGCCTCGCCAAAGTAGCCCAGCAATCGCGCGCGGCGGCAGTCGGTGGCTTCGGCCAGGGCCAGCAACGCATCGAGCTTGCCGCGCATGACCTGCTTGAATTCTTCGGCCGCCGGGCTCTCGTCGATCATGCGCCGCTGGTTGACCACGTCCTGCAGACCGTAGGCCATCCAGGCGTCGGACGGCAGGCCGTCGCGACCGGCGCGGCCGGTCTCCTGGTAGTAGCCCTCGATGTTCTTGGGCATGTCCAGGTGGGCGACAAAGCGCACATCCGGTTTGTCGATGCCCATGCCGAACGCGATGGTGGCGACCATCACCACGCCCTCTTCGCGCAGGAATTCGTTCTGGTGCTTTTGCCGCAGCTCGGGCGCCAGGCCCGCGTGGTAGGGCAGCGCACGGATGCCGGCCTGCACCAGCTGCTCGGCCACTTCTTCCACCCGCTTGCGCGACTGGCAATAGACCACGCCGGCCTCGTCGGCATGCTCGCGCTCGATGAAGCGCAACAGCTGGGTGCTGGCGTCTTTCTTTTCGACGATGGTGTAACGGATGTTGGGGCGGTCGAAGCTGCTGACGAACTGCTGGGCCGATTCCAGTTGCAGGCGCTCGACGATGTCGGCGCGGGTGAGGGCGTCGGCGGTGGCCGTGAGCGCCACGCGCGGCACGCCGGCAAAGCGCTCGTGCAGCACCGCCAGGCCGCGGTATTCGGGCCGGAAGTCGTGGCCCCACTGGCTCACGCAATGCGCTTCGTCGATGGCGAACAGGCTGAGCAATCCGCGCTCGCGCAGCGATTCGAGCTGGCCGATGAACCTGGCGGTGGTCACGCGTTCGGGCGCGGCATACAGCAGCGTGATCTCGCCGCGCATGAGGCGCCGCTCGGTGTCGAAGGCTTCTTCGCTGCTCAGCGTGCTGTTGAGAAAGGCCGCTTCCACCCCGGCTTCGTGCAGTGCGCCCACCTGGTCGTGCATCAGGGCGATCAGCGGCGAGACCACGATGGTCACGCCCAGACCGGCGCGGGCGCGGGCAATGGCCGGGATCTGGTAGCACAGGCTCTTGCCGCCCCCCGTGGGCATGAGCACCAGCGCGTCGCCGCCTGCGGCCACATGGTCGATGATGGCTTGCTGCGGTCCGCGAAAGGCGTCGTAGCCAAAGACTTCGCGCAGGATGGGCAGGTGGGGAGACAAGGCAGGCGGGTGTGACAGCAAAACGAAGCCGTATTGTCGGTCACAAACACCCACCCAGCGCCCCCGGTTGGCTGCTTGTCAGGCGGCTGTGCCAGCATGCACGCTCCATCGTTTTTCTCACGCTCGCCACCATGAACGCATCCGACGCCCTGCGCCAGGCCTTGGCCCCCAAAAGCCGCCTGCGCGCCTCCATCAACCTGGGCAACCCGATCCTGGCCCGGCGTGCCCCCGGTGCCGAAGCGCCCACGGGCGTGTCGGTCGATCTGGCCGGCGCGCTGGCGCAGCAGCTGGGTGTGGACCTGGAGCTGGTCGTGTTCGATACCGCCAACCAGTCGGTGCTGGCGGTACGCGAGGAGCGTGCCGACATCGGCTTTTTTGCCATCGACCCGTTGCGCGGCGAGGGCCTGCGCTTTACCGCGCCCTATGTGCTGATCGAAGGCAGTTACCTGGTGCCCGAGGGCTCGCCCATCGCGTGCAACGAGGACGTGGACCGGCCCGGTACCCGGGTGGTGGTGGGCCAGGGCAGTGCCTACGACCTGTTTCTGAGCCGCGAACTGCAGCAGGCCACCCTCGTGCGCGCGCCGAGCTCGCAGACCGTGGTGCAGACCTTTGTGGAGCAGCGGCTGGAGGTGGCCGCCGGCGTGCGCCAGCAGCTCGAAGCCGACCAGGCGCGTTTCCCGGGCCAGCGCCTGCTGCCCGGCCGCTTCATGGTGATCCAGCAGGCCATGGGCCTGGCACGCTCGCGCGGCGACGAGGCGGCGGCCTGTCTGGTGCGTTTTGTCGAAGCGGTCAAGGCCAGCGGTTTCGTCACCGAGGCCATGCAGCGCCACGGCATCCAGGGCGCTTCGGTGGCGCCGGCCGGCGAGCCCCCGGCGATGTGAGTCCGGCAGGCCCTCTGCCACAATCGCGGGCCATGCACACCAGCGCCCTCGTCCTCTTCTCGGGCGGGCAGGATTCCACCACCTGCCTGGCCCACGCCCTGACCCGCTATGCACGGGTCGAAACCCTCGCTTTCGACTACGGCCAGCGCCACGCGGTGGAGCTGCAGGCGCGGCTGGCCGTGCGCGAGGCGATTGGCCGGCGTTTTCCGCAATGGGCAGACCGGCTGGGCGAAGACCACCTGCTGGACGCGGGGGTGCTCGGCCAGATCAGCGAGACCTCGCTGACGCGCGACACCGCGATCGCCATGGAAAGCTCGGGCCTGCCCAACACCTTTGTGCCCGGTCGCAACCTGCTCTTCCTCACGCTGGCCGCTGCGCTGGCCTACCGGCGTGGCCTGCAGGTGATCGTCACGGGCGTGTGCGAAACCGATTTTTCGGGCTACCCCGACTGCCGCGACGACACCATGAAGGCCATGCAGGTCGCGCTGTCTCTGGGCATGGACCGCAAGCTGCTGATCGAGACGCCCCTCATGTGGATCGACAAGGCGCAGACCTGGCAGCTGGCACACGATCTGGGTCAGCAAGCCGATCCAGCCGCGGGAGGCCAAGCGCTGGTGGACTTGATCGTGGAGCACACCCAC
>JACCDK010363239.1_pt1 | contig 27652 bp, 28 predicted proteins | sample 7445871 | NCBI WGS metagenome assembly JACCDK01 (sample SAMN15323436, study PRJNA562643) | freshwater metagenome | isolation source: river surface water | place: USA:Blue River Watershed | collected 2017-08-15 | reverse complement strand
TTGAAAAATAAAATTTGAGTACATCTTTCTGTTTTTTCTAAAATTTCAAAAGTTTTTTAGAAATTATAAAATAAATCAAGAGATGTACTCAAATTTAAAAATGAAAAAATTTTAAAAATCCAGTGTCTCAATAAATGCTCTGTTATTCTGGATTAATCTAAGTATTTTTAATAAATATTGAGAGGCCTATGAGAGGCCTATGAGAGGCCTATGAGAGGCCTATGAGAGCCTGTTTAATATCTTTTCAATATCGTTATAATAGGCGTCATTATAATCACAATAACATATACCGTCGGCTGTTTTTTTATCTGTAAAATATTTATTGGGTTTATTTGCTCTATCAATAGTATATTCTACAATTTCTCCAATAACCGCAATATTATTAGCAGTCAAATTGCATTTTTCTATTATTTTAATATATTCCATATTTCTGTAATTATTAACAAAATACATCTTGTTATAATATATTGTGTTTTCCAAAGAATTTTTTTTATCAGGTATATCCATTAATATATTCTTATCACATAATAAATCCAATAATACCCACGCCAATGATTGAAAATCGATCATATAATCAATTATATATTTTTTATGGAGAATAGTTGCCATATATAGCATTGTACCTACATAACCTTTATGCACCTTCATTTCACGCAATCCTTTTGGATTGATAATATTTTCAGACAATCCGAAATCTATTATTTTAATTTCATTCATATTTTCATTAGAAAATACAATATTATGTGGTTTAATATCTAAATGGATGATTGATATATTTTTTTTTAAATTACAATTATGCATAGATTGTAAAGCTCTCAATATTAATATAAATATTCTTTTTATCTTTGATATATCTCTATCACCTTTTAATTGTCTCAAATCTTTCCCTAATAATTTTGATACCAGAACATATCTTCCAATATCTCCCTTTACAAGCTCACCTATACTACCATAAGCATATACTTTTGATACAATAGCATTTGCACAATTAACATTTAATAATTTCATAATATAATATTCAGTCATTATTTGATACAATATCTTTATATTCATCTTAAGTAGTATATCAGGAAGCCTAGGCTGTATCTTTACTACTACTTCTTCACCAATCATAGTTCCTTCAATTATTTTACCAACATATAGCAAGGAATATATATTTTTATATAATTCTTTGATAATTATAATTTTTATAGGCTTATTATTGATATCGTTGAGTACTATTACATCATTTAAGAATAATTGGGATAATTTGACAATATAATCAGATATATAGATTCTTTTTCTATTATATTTATTTATTATATATCTTAGATTCTCATCATAATTTTTATTTGGCTTTCGCTCAGTATAAAATGGCAAAAACTTTAAACTAAGTTCGGGATTCTTATATTGTGTTATTTTCTTATCAGGCTTATCAGGCTTATCAGGCTTATCAGGCTTATCAGGCTTATCAGGCTTATCAGGCTTATTTTTTTTTATAGAGGATGGTATAGATTGAGCAGCTTTATCGGGAGCCAACGGCGCAGTTTTAACAGATTTCGATACTGGGACTATAGGAGATATTTGGGCGCTTTTGTTTTCGCTGTTAATATTTTTGTTGATATTAATAAAAATTTTGTCTATATTTTTTTTCGATAAACATTTTAAATATGTGCTATATTTTATGTTATCATAGTAGCTACTATTTATTACATCGATAAAATATTTTGCCGTATTGATATCAAAGTGTTCGGCGAGTTTTTTAACAATATATTGTTTATCTCTTTTTCTGATTGTTTTGATTGATAAATCATTGCTTATAGTTTCATATATTTTTAATAGGTCTTTTTTAAGCAAGCATTTAAAATACTTATTGTAATTTATATTATCAATAATTATATTTTCTGTAAAATATTTTGAATTATATTTTTCAAAATGTTGAATTAATAATTCAATTATATATTTTTTTTTCATAATATATATAGTCTTTCTATATTATATATAAGACTATATATATTATGATATAAGCAATAATATGTTATATATTTTATTATTTTGGTTAAAAATTGACAGTATATAAGGATAGATAAATTACCCGAAAAATGGACAGTGCTCTTGTCGCTCAAATCGTCTTTGCAAATGAGAAGGCCTTTGAAGGCATTCGGGACACCAAGGAATGTCAGAAGCTATATTGCGTATGTAAGGCTGCCAAGGAAAATCAGCACATTCTTGATGTAATTAGCAAGAATCGCGCAGAACTGTATGCGATTCGCATATTCAACTGTTTGTTCAAAAAGTCAAAAAGCATTTCAAGTAAAAAGAAAGAGGATATTGAAGATGATAGTAGAAAAATGGCTAGAGCCGTAGATATTATGTTTAACAAAGAAACTGAGAATTTTCGCAACTGTTTCGCGGAGCATATATTGTTGGATTATGTAGAATTATTAAACCACAAGCTGAGATATGAGAATGGTTTTGAAATAAATTATTACAATGCTGAATTATACCACCCTTATATACTCTATAATTATGTGACCATTCTCAAGATTATGGGAATTGATTTTGAAAAAGAGTTAATTAGCCTTAAATCAAGAAAAATGGAAGAAAATAAAAATAATTACAAATATGTAATGTATAAGCTCTGGAATGTTGAGGATATCCTCAAAATACACAACGCATCAAATTGCTGAGGTTGCTAAGAGCTTTTCTGTATCTGGTATCTGTATATATTTTTTATAATTGATTGTTGCTCGTATTGATATTATAATCATCATAAAAATAAAAATTGATAATGTGTATTATTTTTTATAAATCATTAGCAATGTACGAATGTTTTATGAAAGAGGTTGTTCACGAAAGTATTTACGATTATTGCGAGCATATCTACGAGAACATTTGCTATAACAATAATAATTGTCACGATAATCGCGAGATTTTGACATCTGATTTAAATAATTTTATTGAAAATGAAATTGAAAAAATGAGCACATATAATATCAATAATATCCTGTTATCTTATGGATTTGATAAAGCCTTTCAATATTACATTGATAATTATTATAATACAAGACCATTAAGTGATATTAAAAATGTCCATAGCATTAGTAAGACACTTGTATATTTCCTTATAACAACTTCATTTGAAGTTAAATAATTACATATTCCTTATCTTCTTCGCATAGCTCTGCACGTATTTTCTTATTATACTCATCTTTAACTTTTTCAACAGTAGTACTATTTTCTAAATTATAATAAATATTGCCTATTTTTATTAATCGCCCTCCATTTTTAGTCTTATATATTGGAAACTCTAAATCATAATATTTATACTTATCATTTGATAGAATTTTAGGAGTTTTTCTCATACAATCCTATTATAATATAATATTTATAATATTCTATAAGAATACTATAATATTCTATAAGAATACTATAATATTTATAATATATAAAGGGTATTATTATAAATAATGTGTATTTTTGCCCAATATAAGGATATTCTTGGTGTTCCAAGAGAGGGAATACATTCTATACGCGTATATGATTATGCCATAATGGATTTTATTATGACTTTTGTAGGTGCCTGTATTATAGCATATTTCTTTAAAATGAATGTATTTTTTGTATTTCTGTATTTATTTATACTTGGAGAATATCTTCATATCCTCTTTTGTGTTGATACTAAGTTTTTGTCAATTTTTTTCAATTTAAAAAATGACACAAAAAATAATAAAAATTGATAGTCTATATAAAGATTAATTAATATATATATACAACGATGAACGTTCTCCTCCCCAAGCAATTCAATGTCGACAAGATTAAGTATTCTGAAATGAAAGTTATGAAATCAGGTGCTAAGTCTGTTTATCTTAATTACCAAGGTTCCAAAATCAATATTCAAACCCCTGTTCTATCAATTCCTTATGGCGTCAATGATAATACTCAGTTTATCAAGGATGACCCTAAGCGTAAGGATGAAGCTCGTAAGTACGATATTACGGCGTCATTCAAGGGTATGGATGAAAATCCAAAAGTCCAAGCATTTCACGATAAGTTGGTTGAACTTGAAAATAAAATCTGCGAAGATGCCAGTAAGAATAGTGTAGCTTGGTTTAAGAAGAATTTTGAAGGTAATAAGGGTGCTATTGAGAATATGTTTAGTCCTATTGTTCGTCGTGATAAGGATAAAGAAACTGGTATGTATGCTGATAAATATCCTCCTACTTTCAAGGCTAAGATTCCGTATAATTCGGAAGAAGACAAGTTTGACTTTGATTGTTATGATATGGATAATAACGAGGTTGATTTCAAGGACTATGTCGCAAATCTTAAGGGAGGAAAGGCGCAATTTATTATCCAATTGAATGGTCTTTGGTTCTCTGCTGGAATGTTTGGATGTAGTTGGAAGATTGTTTCTGCCAAGTTTCAAAAGGTTAACACTTCAAAGATTACATTTGTAAAGGATAGTGATGAAGAAAATGAAGATGATCAAGATGAAGAAGATATTGATGTAGATACTGAGGTAATTTCAAAAGTAGCAGTGGCAACACCTGTATCTGTTTCACAAGACAAAAAGAAGACAGTAGTAGCAACTTCTGTTGTTCAGCCTCCTGTAATCTCAAAAGATGAAGATGATGAAGATGATGAAGAAGAGGAGGAAGAAGAGGAAGAAGAGGAAGAAGAAGATGATCCTGAAGAAGCTGAGGCTGAAGAACCTGAACCTGAACCTGAACCTGAGCCTGAACCTGAACCTGAGCCTGAACCAGTTAAGAAGGCAGTTAAAAAGGTTGCTCCTACTAAGAAAAAGTAAATAACTGCGTATTCTACGTATTCTATGTTATTTATAAGATAAATAATAGTAATAAAACAATTAACCCCATTATTACTCGTCCTAACGGCGAAGGTTCTTCTGTTTCAAAGTCATATATTTCTATATTCTGTGATATTATTTTTCCTATCATATCTAATATTTTATATGCCACAGGAAGAGATAAAATTATAAATAATAAAAAACCATAGAATGATGTTTTAAACTTGCTTATATATGTATCTATTGTATTTTTTTGTTTTTCTTCCATTACATTTTGAGTATGTATTAGAGATTGAGAGTTTATTGGAGTATAAGCAAAATCAGGAGTATATTTTATATCATATGTATTTGCGTTTATATTCATATAGCAACTTTAAATATATTCTACATAATAATATAATAAAAAATTATTTGCTAATTCAGAAGCATTATTTCTATTCATTGCTCTCATCAAAGTTTCGAGATTTGTATTTATACGAATATTATCAATAATACGACCAATTCCCATATTATCTACGGCTCCACCAGCAACGCCAGCAACGCTAGTAACGCCAGCAACGCCAGTACCATTTGCTAATAGCCAAGCAGGCAAATTATTATAAAAGTTATTAGAACATAATGCCATAGCCTTAATAAAATTACAGCATAATATATAATATTCTTCATTACATTCTTTAAACATCTTTATAGCATCTTTGCAAAAATCAAATATCAAGGTATCTGCTCTAATTTCATTAAAATACTTATTACTTTCTGGAATATTAGTTGAGAATAATTTAAAATATTTTATTATTTTTAGAAAATCCGCATCTTTTAATTTATCAAACCATTCGGGGCTATTGTAAAATCCTCTTCTTTCTATTTCCAATGATAATTCTGTAAAAGCATGCATATTGTTTTCCCACATATATTCATCGTTTTTGATTGTAAGATTATTATATTTTATAAAAATATAAAGATTATCTAAACAGTCTTCATCTAATTTATCGCGATTATAAGGATTATAAGGATCTTGTTTATTTTCCCTACATTTTCTAACAAAATATTCCAATTCTACAGCATCAAATATATACTTCTCGGTTCTCTCGGTTCTTTCCAATGTTTTGTCATTTTTATTATTGCTACATATTATATATAATCTTTTAGGGGGTATATCACATATATTCTCTCCCGTAAAAAGTTCCTCGCTATTCATATATTCATCGCCACTTGAAAGCCCTTTTTTATAATCCTCTAAATTAAATATATTATCACGTAGTCTGTATTTAATCCTATCTTTTATTCTATCTCTCAATCTATCTTTGAGCTTTTGCTGTATCTTATGTAATGTTTCTATATTTATGTGATTCCCTTCTAATTCGTAAGTATTTTTATTAATATTATAAAGACGTAAATATATCTCGTTTTTACTATATTTACGTTCATTTGATATTATATGATTCTTTTGAGCTATATTTAATAATATCTTGAATGGTATGTTTTTTAATAAAGTTATATATAATTCTTTGATATGTCCAATATTATTAATATGTTTATATAACATATATAAATCTCCTATCGCTATATCTTTTTTATCCTTAAATACATCATAATATATCTTGTGTATATAATCTATCTTAGTATTCTTATGATATCTACAATATAATAAATTATTTCCTGTAATACGGTCACATAAATTAAAATTATTATATCTACATATACATCTTCCTGTTCCTACAAAATTACTTGCTACATCAGCAGCATCAGCTACATCAGCAGCATCAGCAACATCAGCTACACCTGCTGCGTCTTCTACGACATCTTCAGCAGTATCTATGACATTTAAAGCATTTTCTATTATATCTGTAATATCTGCTTCATCTCTAATATTCCATCCAGCATTATCAGTTGGTAAGACTTCTTGGTCTTCTCTTAAATCTCTTAAATCTTCTATAACTATATTAATATTTTCCATATTTTCAATATCATATGCTATATCATTTTCCATATTAATATTGTTAATACATCTAAATATTATATCGTTCATTTATATTTATTATTAAAAATAAGTATATGCTTCTTATTTACTATAATTTATTATTTATATGTTTTAGCTAATTGCTATTTTAGGCTAACAATAATATCCCCGCATTTTTATAACTATTGTAATCATATAACTTGCCATTTAATAGCACATATTTTACACCATCTTTTGATACAACCTTGCCTTTATCAGTTTTCACCCTTTCATAGTTTTTATATTGGGTTATCTTTCCATCATTCAATATATTCTGTGTATATGCTAATTTATCTTCCTTCATATTTATAGGCCAGTTATAGCATTTATAGCCATTCTTTAGAGGCTTATTAACATCAGCGTGTATCACACAATCTATTGAAGATGATTTTAACATATCCAAGAAATTCTTAATTAACTCCTCTTTTTTGTTTGCCTTATCATATATATGCTCATCAGTAGATAATTCAGCATCCTTTATTTTAAGTGTCGGATTAGTAATTAGTTGATCATTAGTAAATTTCATAATATATTTATAAACCCCAACATTTCTATCTTCTACCGGCAATCCCATATGACTACACGTGCGAACAGCACGCCCTATTACTTGGTCTATACGGACGGAATTCCAGAAATATTCGGTAATTAATACACGTCTTACATTCTTCAATGATATGCCCTCAGCACCAGATTGTGTAATCATCATAACCCTGACAATCTTTCCATATCTTTGTTCTAAACCTTCACCTTTATTTGGCAAGCTACTTCTTATAGTATCAGGAAGATTAGCAAAATCTCCATTAAATAGATTCATTAATATATTAGTCTTTTCCCTATCTGAATTGAACATAACATATCGCTTATTGTCATATTTTTCATCAAATACATCAGGGTCTTCTAATATATATCCGTATTCATCATTCTTTACAACATTAATCTCTACATATCCATGTTTATTTAGAACTTCCTTGAATATTCCCAAACCCTCTACGACACGAAACTGCGAATACACAAGAACGCTTCCGGGAGATGTATTTACATCTTCTAACATTTGTGCAAACTTAGGGCTATAATATTTTCGCAAGTTATTCTTTTCCAAATAATCACCCTTCTTTAAATCATTTAGTGCCTTCGTTAATTTTTTGTTATATTCAGCATCTATCTCTTTATTGAACTTCTTTTTATCACTTTCGGCATTTTTATCTTCCTTACTATCCTTGCTATTAGCTTCATCTTCTTCATTCATAGCAATCTCTTTTTTCTTCAATGTCCTTATATCCTGAGGAAATTCGCGCGGTATTTCATCGGGAAATGCGAAATTACATACTAATCTACTGAACGCACGATATACTGAGCTAATTTCGGTTGCTCCCTTGTTGCCAAATTTCTTCTTTTTTTCATCCATTGCTATTTCTTTAATACGAACATCTACATATTTTTTGATTTGATGGTCAGTCATATACATATTTCTAATAGTTTCGGGTAATAGTGACGGAAATAATTCAGAACCCGATGTCTTATAATAACTCAATATACCTAATATGCGCCTTTTAAATAAATCCTCGTTAATTACCTTGATATTTTCAGCATCATCGTCATTTATAAAAAACTTGGAAAAATCCTCTTTTTTACTGGGCAAAGCATAATTATGTTCAGTTTCATATTTAGTGCTCAAAGATATAGCTGATTCTTCAAAATTGCCCTTCGCATTCATTTTAACAATATCATATATCATCTTTTCAAACTCAGAATCTGCTATATCATTGTCATCATTGTCATCATATACTAAATTAAAATTAAAATCCTTGTCAGTCTCATATATTAGAAGCTTGTCTATCTTCTTATTACCGCATTTAAAGTATTCTACTTCATTAATACAATTTTTACGCAATTCCTTTAATGTAGCTATAATATTCTTTATGTTATTTCCTAATAATTTTTTATCAAATGAAGGCATTCTCGGCGCATCTTCTTCAGGATTCTTGAGATACTTGTCTATTCTTGCTTTAGCCCGCTTTTTAATAACATCAACAATTTTTTTAATAGGAGCAAGAGAATATCCAAATATAACATTATATTTTTCGGTTAAATAAGGCTGAGACAGTAACCACGATGGAACTGATAGACCTTGAGATTCAAAAATAATATTCCTGCTTTCTTTTAACGCACTTTCCAAGTTGAAATCATTTAATTTATCACAAGAGTTATTGAAACTATCTGTACAACTAATGCCACCCTCGCCCTTCCTTACATCATAATAAGCCTTGCTAAAATCTTCAATAAGTTTATCATCTGGATTATCATATTTTTTAGATATACAAGCCTTATTATTATTACATTCCTTCGCTACCTTCTTGATTATATCTAATATGCGTTTCTTATATTCCTTATTCTTTGATACCAAATCATCTATATTTATCTTTGTATTTGTTGTGCTTAGCTTTAAATACTTAATAATTTCATCAGCCATCTTAGATTTCAATGAACCCGTTGTTCCATTTGTTACTATCAAATAAGGCTTATTTACATCTATTTTATTTCCGTGTTTTTGCTTCGCAGCTTTCGCAGCTTTCGCAGCTTTCGCAGCTTTCGCAGCCTTCGCAGACTTTGCGGATACAGAGTCCTCATCATTATTAATAGCCCTTATTATATCTTTTATAATAGCTCCTTCATCTTTTGCCCATTCCTTTTTAACTATTGAAGCCGAAGTATCATCTTTACGAACATAATTTATAGGCAATAATATAATATTGAGATTCTTATTATCAAGATATAATTCATCGACATAATCGTATAATTTTGCCTTTGACAACTTCTTTATTATTTCATTCTTGTCGGCTACGCCATCTATTATAGGTATTTTGTAAGTCATCATAGGACCTCTTAATAAATTGATTAAAAATGATATTTCATAAGGGTGGTTAATTATCGGTGTTCCTGACAATAATACTAATTTAACATCCTTGGCACTAACAATATTATTGTATATTTTCATAGCTATTTTGGAACCATTGGCTATTCTGCTTATAAAATTATGTACTTCATCTACTATTATAAAGGAATTATCGAAAGATTTATCTCCCATTTCTTTTATCATTTTCATAGTAATGCCATTGTAATTTATAAACTTATACCTATTTCTTATTATATGTGTTATAGTCTTTTTGATATCCTCTTTGTCATTTGAAGTCATATCAGAATATTTAATATTATCAATAACTATCTCAGCATCATCTATATCTTTCTTATATAACGGTACCCATACAGTACCCTCTTTTTTTATCATTTGCTTATCTATAGCATATGATTTGAGCTGTTCCATCATCTTAGCATTTGTTTTAATAACTCTTAAACAAGTCCAAGATTTTTTAAGATTTAACCCTATAGTTGATATCTTCATCAATTCATTCTCATAATTTTGCGATAATGAAGCAGGTGTCATAATAATCACATTTTTGCGATTTATATATCCTTCAGATGCTGCTATTGATGCGGCAGATTTACCTGAACCTAAACCATGATATAACAAAATGCCTCTATAAGGACTATCAAATTGCATATAATCTTTAACAATCCTTTGCTGTGGAAAAAGAGACACTTTGGATACATCTAATTCACAAGAATCTTTTGTACATTCACACGATGCTTTAGCTACTTTCGATACTTTAGAGGCTTTATGATATTTTGAAGGATGGAATATATCATATATTTTCTTGTTATAACCAACTCTATTTGGAAGAACCCAGTCGTTCGTTTTAACTTCTATATTCATACGCTTATCTCTAATATAATAATTCAAATAAAAAAAATATCATATTATTAGATAAACTAAGAATAACCAAAAAATAATGCATAACATTGATAAATTATTGGATAAATGCGAATCTATGACACTATTATGTACTAAGGCATCTTCTCATTGGAGTTTTGTTAAGTTCTGTTTCAATATACCTTTAGTATTAACTAGTTCAACTATGTGTATCATAAACAGTATCAGCGAAGACGCAAATGCCATCAAAATTCCAAATATTATAGTAAATGCCGTCAGTGTTCTTATAATGTCTCTTACAAATAGCATAAAAGCGAGCGAAAAATTTGAAATATTTAAAAAATTATCGCAACAATTTATGCTTTTATCTCAAGAAATAGAAGCGTGTGATGGCACTGTCTCAAAAGAAACATACAACCTCCTATCACTAAAATACGATAATTTAATACAGGATTGCTCATTTGAAGAGATACCCGTAAAATATAAAATAGAAGTTGCCAAATGTTTTAGTGAAGCCGATAGACATATACCTATACAATTAAATGGCATTATAGGCAATACTGGTATTTCCAAAAGACTCAGTGGAAGCAAAAAAGAAGGGACTCTACAACAGCTATCGCAGGTTCCTATGCCATCACTATTTGGACAATCAGAACAAGGATTACAAATGGCACAAACTTCACAGGCTATACATATGGTAGCACAAGGAGCATCCCTTGTAAATATATCAACTGCCCCGCCAAAAAACGATTTAGCTACAACACAGCAGGCTACTGGTGCCGATACTAAAATATTCGGTGCTGGAGAAAATGTATAAGATTACATAAGATTACATAAGATTACATAAGATTACATAAGATTACATAAGATTACATAAGATTACATAAGATTACATAAAAAATAAAAATTATAAATAGTAAAATAGCTTTATTTAATTATATAAGAACCCCATATCTTCTGTGTCCATATTTTCATCATCATCTTCTCTATCATATGTCATAAGCATATTTTCATCATTCATATCTTGTTTTCCTCCAGCGCCTCCCATATTATCATTGAATATTTCATTAAACTCGTTAATCTCGTTAAACTCTTCGTTATTTTTACTTGGTTCTATAACATTATCAATTATTTCTTCTTCATTATCTTTGTTATCGCCGAGTATTTCCTGTTTAAATCCTGCTTTTTTCAGCTCTTTTATTAGAGCATTTTCTTCTACTGTTATTTTATTAAAAGCCTTTATTTTTTCCTGCTTGTTTTTTTCACGCTGTTTATTCAAAAAATCTATGTTTTCCTCTATTGTTGGAAATTTTATTTTGATTATCTCTAAAACATTTTTATATATGCTTGCTGTTATTTTATTTATATATTGACTGCTTATAATATCTGATATTATTTTACCATTTAATGTATTATCAATATTAAAAGGACAGCATAAAGCTCTACTTACAATATATTTATTTATAATATCTATATCATTCTCGATATCATCATTATATATTTTATTCAATTCTTTCAAATCTATTATAATATCCCTTAAATCTTTTATAGAATTAGTAAGCAATACATTAATTTCCTCGCTATTATTATCCTTATTCAGGCTATTATAAAGGGTTTTTATAATAGCACGAATTATATTAACATATTTTATTTTATCATTAGATGAAGCTCCTTTTCCGCCCTTAGAGGTCTTCCTAACATTATTAAAATTATCAATAAACTCATCTCCCGTATTTTTTGAGGTTTTTGTCAATAAACCAACATTAGATATTATATTATTTTTAATAGATTTTATATTTCCATTCTCAAAATCTTTTATAATATTCTCGGGAAAAATACTATTATTCTTTTTCTTCATTTCATTAAGCCATCTTTTAACTATATTAGAATTATTATTTACATAATATATATAATCATCCAAATATATACGCTCAATATTTTCTTCATCGTCGCCCTCTGTATCATCTTCGATAACTACCATTTTTTTAGGAATGAATCTCAAATCACGAGGCTTATTTGTCATCTTTTTCTCGGCATATTTTTTCTTAAATCCTATCAAATCCAGGCGATTCGCATTTTTTAAATCAATATCTTCGTTAAAGCTATCATCAAGCTTCTTTAAGCAACAGCCATTTAAAAATTTATGTATCTTTTTATAATTAACATCTGGCATATATATCAATGCGTTAATATATTGATCTCTACATAATCTCAACTCTCTTCCACATTCTTTATTTTTGAATAAGCCAACTAATTTATCTCTCTCTATTATGCCCCGCTGTTCCTTCTTTTTTTCCCGACATATATCATCCTTCTTCTTCATTTTTTCGAGATTTTCCGAATAATATTTCTCTATTACTTTGTAAGTCATTTTAAACATATTATCGGTTTCTATTAAAAACTCATTATTGCTATTTATTAAATAATCTTCAGCAACTTTTATGAGGTAAGGCATAACTCCGCGATCTTCCTTTTTATTAAGAGGAGAACCACAGTTATCCCAATAACTCAAGAAATTACCATTCAAATAATCAACATCTATGAATATAGAATCATTTAATATCTTATCTTGTAGGTTAATTATACAATACGCCAACGCATTTAAGAACATATCATTAAACTCCTCTAACCATAATTTATTACAAGATACTATAACAGCCTCGGCAGTATCATCAATATCAGAAAAAGGTTTATATCTATTATTTATTAATATCAATATAGATTTGGGAGATAATTTATCCAAATAATTGAGTATTTCCTCACTCATTTCTAAGCCATTAATTTGAAAAACCTTCATATACAAATCCCGTCTTTTTGAGATACTGCGATTATGTTTAAAAAGCTCGCTACATAAACCATCATAATCAAACTCAATATTTGCCGATTTACCAATATTATTTAGGATATTCAACAAATTTGCTAAACTATCTACAAATCCAAGCTCATTCTTATAATTAATATTAGTTATATATTTCTCTATATCATACTTTGTTAATTCATTAAACCCCATTATATATCCTATATCTTCTGTGCCTACGCTGTCTCCGGTGCCTCCCATTCCTTCGCCGACATTGGCATCATTAGCATCATTAGCATCATTGGCATAACCAGAAGCATTATATGTCTCAAACTCTATCATAGGAATTCCCTCATTCTTATCATTATAATGGCTATCTATGATATCCTTGTGTTCGCGATATGATATTAAATATTGCTTTCCGTCCTTGTCATAATCAAATATGTGATTTCGCGAATATTCATTTTCCTTTCGAGCAATTTCATAGCTTTTTACTACAAGCTCCTTCTTTTCATAAGTCTTCAATATGCTATCTATAGATTGTATAGCCTCTAATATATTGCTATTTTTTAATGAATGCTTTATAATATCTAATATCTCTAATATTACCTCGTTATCATCTAAGTTTCCAATACCCATATCTCTTATATTTTTTACTATTTCATAGGTCTTCAAATCAGTTAATGGTTTTATCTTATTAGCCATCATATTATTCTCACGATATTCCTCCAAACTCATCTTATTTTTATCCAAAAAATCTATTACCTTTTCAGATAAGTTCAATAACTGGATACTCTCGTTTAATTTATCAAAAAAAATTAACTTATTATTTATAATATCTGGTTTCTTAATTTTAACAGGCCTTGATACATTCTTTCGCTCCTTATATTGTCCCATAACATCCGACAAATAATCGCATAGAACATCAAAATCCTCCTTATTAATAAAATCCAAAGATTTTCCAAACTTGTTCAAAACATTCTCTATGTTATAATAATCGAGCTCAAAGCAATCTTTAAGATATTCTACGATATTGTTAATATCTGGTTTGACACCCTTTATTAATTCGCTAATATTTTGGCAATTTTCCGAAGATACATAATTGATATTCACATTCTTACTCTTCTTTTCTGTTAAATGCGATGTTATCTTAGTATATATATAATCATTTATAACAGTCTTCGGTATTTTGTAATAAGCAGAAATTATTGGAATATTTACGTCATCTGCTGGGAATACTGGGTAATATATGGGAAATCCCTTATCTCGTGGTTCTATCGTAATATTTATCTTGGCATCAGGCTTAAATCGCAGTTTATCTGAATCATTATTGTATTTAATACAAAAAAAATATTTTTCTTTTGCTATATCGTGATTTATTACAGTCTTCTTTTTCAGATTGTTAAAATTGGCAACTTCAGTATTATCCACAATATCAGCACTATAATCATTCTTTTCAGCATCAGCATTAAATACATAATTATCATAATTTTTCAATTTCCCACGATTGTCATCAATATCATTTATTATATTGTAAAAAAGATTTGTTATATTATTAGCCTTTTTCTTATTTGCGAACAATTCAAATAAACTGCTCTTTATTTCTTCGCGAGATAATGCTATAAAAGAAGGATTGTCTTTAATAATATCATCTAAACTCATTATTTCAAGATATTCAATGTCGTCCAATTCTTCTTCCTCAAAGATATACTCATTGTCATTGATATTAATTGACATATTATTTTTCCCTTTCTTTTAATATATAATAATATAAATTATGATACATTATTCTCAATTGCAAACTTATTCCATTTTGTCTTAATATCAACGAATTCACTAACAATCTCCTTACATACTTTATCCATAAAAGCAATAAACATATATTTATCAGTAATATTATCAAGAGTTATCCTTATAATCATCGTCGATTTTAAAGGATGTGGGCATATATATCCTATGAACTTACAAGCCATATTATTAACCGTTTTCTTATTTCTCACATAATTATTATGTACATACGATTGTATAATATTCCCCAGAGTATCATCTTCATTGTCAATAATAAACTCATATGTCTCAGCAATATCTTGAAATTGCTGTATTTTTACTATTTCTGTTGTATTAATATTAACCAATTCGGTCATTAGATTATTCAACTTGTTTATAACAATATCTAGTGATTTAGGAATTAAATATCGCGGTCCCATATTAACATTAATATGCTCTATATCAAACTTGAACTTCGTAGGGTCACCGTATTCATTCATATAATATGCTCTCTCTTTATCAAGCAAACTCTCGTATTTCTTGGCTTCCTTAGGATCTTGGATATACGAAAAGTTTGACAACGATACCGGATTAAATGAAGCATTATCTCGCCCAGTTCTTTTTACAATATTAGCCTTTAAATGTAGATGTTCGCCAGGTCTCAACCTCGTAATCAATATATTATGTTTTGATACCTTATTTGGTGGAAATAACTCTCTTAATTTCTTCTCGGTAATCTCTACGTCATTTAGAGTTGCCTTAAAATCTGAGGTTCGCACATCAATACTTTTATTTGTAGTATTATTAACATTCAATTCAATGACAAGCGAATTATCCTCATAATTCTCAATTTCATCAGAAGTCATACATATAGGTATTAGCCCAATTCGATGTATAATAAACTCATCGTGTAATGCTCCTGTATTAGTAAGTACGCTTACAGTAGGCTCCTCATTTTCTAGCTTTTCTCCTATTGCTCCAATATTTGGAATATCAGTCATAATTATCCTTCGCATACCATTGACAATCGCCAAATCAATATCGTGAATATCAAAGCTGTGATTATTTGAAGGGTCGGACGAATCAAACTTATAATTATAAAACATTCTATTAATATATAGTTTATTATATTTTTATCTTATATATCAATTTTTAAAAAAAATAAAAAATATGAAATTATACATTTTTTTCATATAATATTATATATACTATTAAGATTATTGTAAGTATCATAGGTATTATAGATAGTATAGTAACTATCCAGCTCCAAGTATAGCATTCGCCTTTTGTTAAACAAGTTATATTATAAGCGGTCAATAATATTATAAACAAATATATAAAATATGCTATTAAATATAATCCAGGGCCTTCTAAATAAATATTTAATCCGAGAGATACAATAGTAAGTATAATACTAACCGCAATATATACCCATCCCTGTGTTGAAAAATAGTCCGACATATCTTTCTATCTATTCTTATTAAGATATATATATTTTTATATTCACAATTTATATTTTTGACATCCCAATACCTCGACATCTACGAAATCAACGTATTCATAATTGCGAAACACATTGACGTTCGAGATTGCATTTCATTAATCGGATTAGAAGCAAAGAACTGAATCAGCGTCTTAATATTTTTTACATCATTACATTGACACAAATAGTAATAAATATTAGAGCTCGTAATAAGCTTCTTGTTAAATGTTGTAATTTGTAGATTTCTCAACTGTGCCAAATGATACTGAATAATTGGTGCGAATTGCTTGTCCATCTCCTTATTCATCTTGTATCTCTTATAAGTAGGATTATAAGTCGTACTAGATTTATAATAGCTGTAAAGACTATCCTTAATAGTTGAGATAATCGTATGTACAAGATATGTAGGGTCAATCTGTCTCCCATTATTATCAATAGGAATCTGGATATTTGGATTATATGTCGCAATATAATCCTTAATTGTATAATTTTGCTTATTTTTCATATATACACTAAGAATATTCATCCATACATTAGGATGACACGGGTCAGTCTCTTCGCGATAATTAATATACATAGAAGAAATCTTGTATAGTCGCGAAAAGTTCTCACCATCTACCTTTTTCTTGATAATCAATCCATAGCTTTTATTCTCATTAATATATACATTGGCCTGATAAATATCCGCAAAATATGCCGGATATTTTATACCAATATTAAAGAGCTCTTGAATAGCCGACTGATTAATATCATATTCTTCAAGTGTAATACGGTTTTTCGTATTGATATGTACAAGCTCCTTATAATTTTCTCCAAGCACATCAGTATAATCAATGATATGCTTGTTATCATAATGAACAAGGACAAACTCATATGCATGATCAGGATTCAAATTTGAAGCAAACATAGCCCGAAGAGTATCACTAACATCATCTTGTGGAATATGTGAAAGCATTTCGGCAATTTCTGGTGATTTACTATACAAACCATGTAGTACCTCATCAAACATCTTACCGTGCGATTTTGTAGGATGCGAGAACTTTGAACTATTCGCATCAGGACAACTTGATGTTCCAAAATACCACTGATTTTTATAATTATAAACAGTTATAATAGTTCCGTCATATGCCTCATAACATTTGTCGGTATCGCTGTAATTTGTCGAAATATATTCATCATATCCAATTCTGCGAGGAATAGAATTGGCATATGTAACTACAACATTATTATTACATGATAGTGTAAAATCTAACACAATACTTCGGCACTGCTCGTATAACTCCTTATATTCGTAAATATCATTCATCTTATAGTTATTATGAAGGAGAACGATATCCTCGTTATTTTTAAACTTCTTTACCTTGATGTTAGGCCAGAAATGATATTTTTTCAGCGTATTAATAAGAGTATTTGCGTAAGTAGTATTGCCATCGTAATTACTATAAGTTTTTTCAATTAATTGAGTAAGATTAGTAGGGGGGACATTGGACAAGGGCATATCACTGCTCATAATAATACTTTGTTAAAAAATATATATATTTAATTGCTTATATCAATTTTTATAAAAATATGATATAATCGCAAAATCTGGGAGATTCCATAGTGTCTAATAGCCTTAACAATAATAGCAGTACATATATATTGCTGTCATTATTAGAAATACCGTATATATTCTATATAATGTCTTGTCATCTATAAAATTATTTGTACCAATATAAGCTCCGGCAACTCCACCAAGGATACTTCCTGCTGCTACTATAATAGCCGCATTAAAATCCAAAAATCCGTGCTGATAATATAGATATAATCCGGGTAATGCGTTAGGTATCGTATTTAAGAAAAGAGATATCGCAACTGCTTGCTGAAACGAAAAATCATAATAAACTAATAAAGGAAGCAACAATATGCCACCACCAATACCTATCAACCCAATAATAACCCCAATTATTACCGAGCCAATAAACAACTCTATAAGCATTTATATAAATAACTTTATTAGCATCTATATTATTATTTAGATATTTATAATAAAACACGCACTTACAAGCAAAATCCAATAATTAACTATGTAAAGCAAATAAAATATAAATATATAAATAGATATAATAAATAAAATGGCTAATAATAATAATTATGCAAAGTATTGCGAAGGATTAACTAAAGGAATCAAGCTCTTCTTTGATGAATCTAAACAGGAAATAAATAAAACAAAATATCAAACTACTAATGACGAATTTAAAAATACAGCAGTTAATGATTATGTTAACCAGATTAGGGATAGTGATAATTTTAAAGAATATTTTAAGGATGATGATGCTGTTGATTCAGTAAAAAATATCTTGTTTGATGATCTAGTAAAATATGAAAAAAGAATGAATGAAGAAATGTGGCAAAAACATCAGAAAGAGGAAGCTTGGGCGCAAATTATAAAGGGTTGATTGAAGAATAAGTATACTGATAGCAAAAGTCTTGTTGCAAATATGTCTAAATTAAATATTAATGGCGGATATAAAAAAAATTCAAAGAATAAAATAAATAGCAAAAAGGTCTCTAATAAACCTATTGTGTCTCAAAATAAACATAGTATATATAAGGAGATTTTTGGAAAAAAATGAAAATCTATAAAATGCCTAATTCACGGATGGAATATGTAAAATATAAAGGAGAATTGTATCACATATCAGACTATAAAGACCTAATGAAACAAAAAGCAATCGCAAAAACCATGAGCAAAACTAATAAATAAAATATAAAAATATATACCCTATTCTAACCTATTCTAACCTATGGATGTATTAGCCTATTTACTCAGAATCCTTGACCTTCTTCTTTTCAGTTTTAGCCATCTTTTTAGGCTTCTTAGGCTTCTCATCTTCTTTCACTTCTACAACTTCAGGTTCTTGCTCGGCTTCCTCAGCTCCCGCAGCTTCCTCGTGTTCCTCAGCTCCCGCAGCATCTTCAGTAACCTCAAGAGTGGCCTTGTAAGCCTTCCACTCTTCGGCCAACTTGGAGAACCTTTCAGTATTTGAGAGCTCAGGAAACTCTTCGCGAATCCTTTGCTGATTATCCTTGATATACTGCTGATACTTGGTAAGAGGCCTCTTTGGCTTTTCATTACCATCCTCGTCAAGATTGTTCCTCTTCTTTTTCTTATCATCCTTCTTCTTTTCAGCTTTTTCAACCTTGAGATTCTTGACCTCTTCCTTGATTTCCTTGGTAATTTTCTTGGAATATTCATCAATGTCCTTCTTAGCATTGAGCTCGTCGGGCATATTCATCATACGTTCCTTGTAAATAGCGGCAAAAGTCTGGGTAGCGACAGCGGACATTCTTCTTAAAAAGCTTCTTGATAAAACACGGAAAGGCTTTAGAAGTTTGATAGACTGTTTAGTAGCTAGACTTGAGTTGCTTTGAGTTGCTTTGAGTTGCTTTGAGTTGCTTTGAGTTGCTTTGAGTTGCTTTGACTGTGATAGTAATATTTTAAATAATATCAAGTGTCAATTTTTATTTAAATTTTTTCAAAATATAACAAATTTATCCATATATCATATATCTTCAATTATCTTAGAGTACATTTATGATGTCATAAAAAGAAGCCAAAATTCTCTAAAATTTGAAAATTAAAATTTGAGTACATCTCTCGATTTATTTTGCAATTTCTAAAAAACTTTTGAAATTTTTGAAAAAACAAAAAGATGTACTCAAATTTAAAATTGAAAAAAATAATGATTTTTCAGTGTCTCAATAAATACTGGATACTCTAATTATATTCGTTAATATATATGTAATATATATGTAATATATATGTAATATATTATATATCTATGGAAGAAGCTAAAAAAATAAATCAAGTAATTGATTATATATTAGAGCCACAATCTAATTCATCAGCTATTTTTCGCCATCCGGTTTTTTATAATACTTGTCAAACCATACTTGGCCTACTACTTTTGATGCCTGTTCTGATGTTAATTGATTATTTACAATTTTCTCTCGCATCTCTAAAAAATATTCAAGGCTACTATATTCAAACCCCTCCTCTTTTGTAACCATAGCATATAACATAGGATATCTCTCCTCAAAAAATAAGATTCCCTCAATAGATTTTTTCATTTTATTTAATAGCTCATCGTGAGACGAATTTTTTCCCTTGTTTTCCGTAATATATAATACAATATCTTGTACCATTGCTCTTATATCCGCGGTTTCCATACCATCTTTTACAAAATCGGCAACTTTTCTCCTTTTTCTTTCAGTACTCATACTATTTTAAATTAATTATCAATTTTATCTTTATATAATAATATCTATTTTATATATAGAATAATGAAAAAAGAATTAGAATACGCCGAATTAGACTATAGCCATAATGTTCCCATACCTCCTCGGCCAAAAAATGCAGGATTATATACAGGTGATGTTTTATTTGATAAAAAACCCTGGGGCAATAGCTATAAAATGCCCCCTGCTGAACCCGATGCAACAGTCTATGCTTCACATTTTTATGCTAGCCATCACATACCGTCTTATAATAGACCGGGAAATAATCACATAAATACCGATAAATATAAAAAATATACATCAGCTAACGGTAATGATAATTTCAATTTTAGCTGTCATACAACAAATATAATATAATTGTTAAACAACCCTCTTAGCTCGCAATTTCTTGAACGGCAAGATTTGTTGGTTGGATTTTCTTAATAGTATCTTTGTGTTTAATCAAGAAGGAGCATATATACTTATATACTTCATCTACTTGCTCAAAAGATACACCGCCTGTAATTAATATACTACCACTCTCAAATAATGCCCCTGTAACCTTTTTACAATCTCCTATATTTTCTCCCTTCCCTTTTCCATAGCATTTCTTAGGGCAATAACAAATACCGTTCTTTTTTTCATTGCATTTATTCCAGAAATATTCTAGCTTAACCCCTTGATATATTCCAGGCTGAAATGAACACTTATTATTATATAAATCGCCAATAAATATATTGTGTATCTCGCGTCTCTTTAAGCCGAACGGAACACTAAGAGAATCGTCGCAATAAATCTTGAAATCCGAGTTAATCATACGAATTTTAAAGTTCTGATATTTCAATTTTAACTTATAATTATCTTCCCTATTATTTATAATATCTTTACTAATATCATAATAGATCTTCTTTATATTTTCTATAATATGATTAACAATAATAACAGTATCCTCTACTACCTTTATTCCAGTTATTTGAATATTTCCGTTCTTAAATATTTTCACATTTGGCATATATTTTTCATTCTTATATATAATAGTAACCTGATTATCAAACCTATTTTTCTTCATTTTATTTTTCTTACTATTTCTCCTCTTCTTAGGATATGTTCCGCGATTTAAATCCTCGCCATCCTTCATATATTGTGCCCATACAATACCATCTGTATCATCCTTATCAATTATAGCAATGTTTTCAAACAACATCTTCAAATTTAAATTAATATCCTCGCCAATATTAGCATTACAAGTTATAGTAGAAACTCTATACTGCGAAAAGTATATATTTTCAGTCTCTGTAGCCTTTAAAGATGCCATCTCCGTAGCAGTCGTAGCACAACATTTATCAATAGAAGTCATTATTAATAGCAATTTGGGTAATTCACAATATTTATTGTATTAATTTCCTTATATCATTTTTTATTTTTCTTTGTTTCAATTTTATTATTCATATTATCTGTAATGTTTTTGAGATAAGATGTATTAACAATTTCATAATTGTATGTAGTTGCTATCATAGGAGGCAAATTTAATAGATGCGTTTTTTCATTTGTATGATGACCTTTGCGAAACTCTTCGATATTCATAGGGCCATTAAAAATATCTAGCAAAAATCTCGAAGGTGCCGGACGTATAGGACGAGTACAACCAAAATGTTTGCTCAACATCTGTATCAAACTATTTATCTCCCATACTTTGTCGCTCCCACAATGAGATGAAAAATTATACGCATTGGCACATTCCAATGAACAAAAGTTTCCAAACAATATATAAGTATTCGTTGTTATATTATATTTATAGGGCATCCCAAAAATTCTGTCTTTTATAGGGTAGCAACACCAATAGCAATTATTTGAAGATTTAATAATATTGTCATTATAATCTATATTAGTATCTCTATCATTATCTTCTTTAATCAAATTATCCTGAATTGTATTATAAAAATTTGTTTCATTTATATAACAGCAATTTGGCTCATATGGTGAAGGGGCTTCCAATAGTTCATCTGTAACGCTTATTTTATTTATATCATTATCAGATATAGGTAATTGTAATATAATATCCTCATTTTCAACCAATACAACATCTTTTACAATAGTATTCATTAAGCCCTTTTTCTTATCTATTGTAGATTTAACATCACTATTTTTACTTTTTCTCGGCATTTAATTATAAACGCTTATATTATTTATATGTATTTACATACTTTTGGCAAGTAAATAAAACTACTTATTATTATCAAAGTAGTCTTTGAAATATACAAGGGTTTTAATTAACTCGTTATTGACATTATCCGTTGGTTTTTCTGTATTTGTTGCAAATGTCACTCCCGTACCTCCCGTACCTCCCGTACCTCCCGTACCTCCCGTACCTACGGCTTTACTTCCTATTATACATTTTTCTTTAATCTCTCTTATCTCCCCGTTGAGAGAGTTAATAGTATCTATCAAATATTTTATTATAAATATAAATACAATTATTAGTATCAAAACAAATAAATCCATAATACTTTAATTATATCAAAGAATATAAAAATAATTGATAGCAAACACCGAGCTATATCATTTAGCTGAACTTTAAGCCAGCACCACCATTTAGAACAGTCAATACATTTATTTCCATTACATATATAGTAATCTCAAAATTGACAGGATAAACTCTATTTAATATATCATTATATGATTTAGTAATATATGTATATTTGTTATCATTTTTAACCTCGGGATTTACATTTACAGATAATGAAGTAGTAATTTGTGTATTATCATAAGATCCTGAACTAATCTGTTTTTCTGGAAATAAAGCAAATGAATAGCAATATACTCCTGTTCTCGGTATATTAGTATGATATTTATGAGGCTCTATTTGATTATAATAGGTAGCATCATAATCAGCTCGGGATATTTCTCTATTCCATAATATTGCTGCTCTATCTAATATTCCAAGCCCCTCGCTATATTCATGAGACCCTGTATAATTAGTATAATTATTGAAGTTTTTGATAGAATCGCTCCTTCGCGTAATCCATATAATCTCCTTAATATGATGATTGGCATTTGTTATATCTATCAGCGTATGATTATCATTTAATGGTACTGCTTGCGTTTTCTTAACTGTATTAATAATATAATTTATCTGGTTAGTATTCAATAACAAACTGCTTCTTTCGGTGCTATCCAAATATACATAGGTACATAAGAGCTCGTTATTAACATCAAAATTGACATCGCTTGGCTTTACAAATGTGGCAATTGATATAGGTACAGTAGGGCTGTGTGTTGCGTTATACATTAATGGACTTACATATGTATTCAATATATTACTCCATACCTGATATAATCCCTCGAAAGCTGAATCATTAATATATATATCTAATTCAACTTCATTATTCTCTAATTTTAATAATGGAAGGGCGAGCGAAGGATTCTTAGTAAACCAGAAATTGAGCGGAACCTGTATTTTTCTCTTTTTTATACTCGGTGTTTCAGGTGTTTTCGTATAATTTGATACAGGATAAGTAACGTTATAAAGCCTGTTATTTAACACTCTGTATTTTGGAACGAAATTGAAAGGTGCCGTATATTCTTCGATATTTCCTATTAACTTATTATATTCGGTGTTATCTTTACTCGTCAGTTCGTTCCATATATTCATCCATTCGCCATATAGCGTCTCTATATTAACTACTCCTATTTTAAGTCGGGCTTCCTTGATATAATTGAATCCCAAATTATTGACCCATCTGAACTTGTATATATTATCCGAATATATATCAGGGATTTTAAATGTTAAAAACAAGCCCGATAATAAATCAGCGTAACGCTTTATTTTAAAATTAATCCGCAACTCAGAAGTAGAAGGCTTAAAACCTATATTGCTATCACCTGTAGAAGTAACAGCAATCGTTTCCATAGAAAAATTAGTATGTTTTTTGAGAACATATTTATAATAATTAATATGTGGCTGTAAGGTAATATATTCGCTCATATTACCCTTCAAAACTAATTGCATCAATCCGCCTCCCATTTTTATTTATACCCTTTATTATTATAAAGTTTTATTAATAGGCTTATATGCTTATTTTTATGAATATAAATACAAATTGTCATTTTACATATTTGCATATTTTTGTACAAATGCTTTCATTTTTTCATATTTTCTATCATCATTATATTCTTCTAACTTTTTCTCAAAATTGCTTTTATCTATTATTATTATAGTTGGATATCCTGATATTTCATATTTATCTATTCTGTCCTTACAATCCTTCATATTATATTTTTTAAATTCTAATTTATCCCCATATTCGCTATTAAGATTATCCCATACTCCAGAATTACTAAAATCCTCGCAATGCCCACAGCCTTCCATATAATAATATTCCATTCTATATTTTTTATCAGCAGATTCGCCTGTAAAAGCCTCCATTATTTTATTTTTATTATATGCAAATAAAACGGCAATTGCCAATAGTAAAAAGAATATTATTGAAATCATAATAAATATATCGTTTCCAAAACTCTTTTTTGCCGCCATATTAATATTCTATAAGTTATAATCCTCTAAATTATTATTAGATAATAATATCATAATTATTAGATATTTCCTTATATTTTCTTTTAATTCTCTCGGTTTCTCCTATGATATCATTATCATTATCATTATCATTATCAAATTGTATTATAATTGAATTATAAAAATATGCCCCATATCTATGTATATCTATATCAACATTTACCCTATTCTTATTTTCAATATATTTCTCGATAAATTCGATAAAATTCCCCTTTTCTATTAAAAATATTCTCGTATCAAGAGAATCATAATCTATCGCATCATCATACTCTTTTAATACATAGCTATCATAATTATTCTCCTTTAGGATAATAAGATATTTGTCTATATTATTATTATCACATACAATTATAGTTCTATATACAAGATAGTCCGAATATAGCTTTTCTAATCTATTAATTATATCATACATCATTGATACTTTATTAACTATTATTGTTTTTGCTTTATGTAATATTATTATATTCATTTTCTGTTAAGTATAGCAATCAATATATAAGATTATTTATAATAACTAATTATAATGGACGAACAAATCATAAAGATTAGTATAGAACATTTTAGAGATATCTATAATTCCATAGATGTACCACGCAATATTTTGGATAAAGCTGTAGATATTAAAAATACATATTCGTGTTTCAACTCTTATTATGACCCCAAAATGATATGGGCAAAAAAAATATATAATAATAAGGAGAAGTATAATAAACCTAAGGTTAAATCAAGATTTCATATTATAATTCCTGATTTTACCAAGAAATCCGAACTAAAACGGTGTTTGATAGGTAATTTAAATAAATTAAGTATAAAAAATAAGGACAATATCTACGATAAAATTAAAGAAATTATTGCTGTTAATGATAATAACGATAATATGGATGATATTTTTATGATTATATGGAATTATATTAAAACGAGCGATGACGAACTATATATCAATATACTTACGCTATTCAATAAGGAATATATTTGTACTATTGTTGATAAACTTTGGAATAATTATATAAGTAATAAAGAATGGGATCCGCCGAGATATATATATGAAAACAATCTTCTAATATTGAATGATGAATATGATATGTATTGCGAATATACTAAGTGGAAACGTGGAATAAATAATATTAATAAAATTTGGATTAAATATAAAAGCGGAGAACTTTTAATATTGCTAAATAATATCGCAGACTATGTAATTAGTATTATATATAACCCAGATATCTATAAATATATTATAGATATTTTATTGGAACAATTATATAAAATCTTGGTTATCGCTAAATATAATTGTATAATAGATAAAATTAAAAATATAAATATTAAAAACTTAGATAATTCTACTAAGTTTTTAATTTATAATATTATTGAATTATAAAAAAATTATTTCTATATAATAGTATAGAGTAAGAAATAGTACAATGAAAGAGAGTGAAAATAACTTATCTTTTTATAGTAGTGCCATAATCCAAGCAATTTTTGCTATATTATTGTTAATAATCCTCAGTTATATTTATAAGCTTGAGAATATGGGGTGTGAATGTTCAGAACACCCTAACAAGGATTTTATTAAGAACTTCACTGTAATAGCCCTCGGTTATTTCATAATAACATCTGTTATATCGCTTAAAAGCATCGCTAAAAGTATGGGATATGTCGTAGTCCAATTATTATCAATTGCTACTTTCGTATTCTTCTTAATGTTTGTAGTATATATATACTACGCATTTGATTATGTTAGATATTTAACCAACGAAAAATGCAAATGCTCTGAAGATTTAAGTCGCGATATCATATCTATAGGTACTATGATATCTCTTTTCCTCTTCTTAACCCTCCTATTCACCATAATTATCATCCCTATCCTATTAAGTACCCTAAGCAATCTATTATCAAAGATAGAGGTATTTGAAGAGGAAGTTGAAGATACTATCCGCAACCCTATGAAATCTCTACGTAGCACCCCTGACAGAATCGTTAAATCCGTTAAAGAAGTCGGCAGCTTTGTTAATAAATCCGCTAAAAAAATAACCAATCTTAGAAAAAATAGATAAATAGATATTTATTTCCCTAATTAATACCTGTCGAATCCTTATTTTTATTCATAATATATCATAATATATCATAATATATCATAATATATCATAATATATCATAATATATCATAATATATCATAATATATCATAATATATCATAATATATCATAATATATCATAATAT
>JACCDK010258460.1_pt1 | contig 27668 bp, 24 predicted proteins | sample 7445871 | NCBI WGS metagenome assembly JACCDK01 (sample SAMN15323436, study PRJNA562643) | freshwater metagenome | isolation source: river surface water | place: USA:Blue River Watershed | collected 2017-08-15 | reverse complement strand
GACTCGTACATCCAGTCATAAAACTTGCTACCAATTGGAAATGCCAGGCCTGCCGGCATATGTATGAAGACATCCCACTTGTAATCTTTGCGCCCTGCCTCGAGGACTAAGACCTCTTTATTGGGATCTGCACTTAATCGATTGGCAAGCACGCATCCAGCAGAGCCACCACCCACGATTATGTAATCGTATCTCTTCAAGTGCGCCTCCAATTTAAAATAAAACCGCCCGCCTGATTCTAGTCAGGCGGGCGGTTTTTGCTTAACTTATTAGTTGCCGACCCAGGCCTTGACCTTATCTGGGTTAGCATCGATCCACTTCTTCGCTGCCTCTTCTGGCGTCATGCCAGCTTCGATATCTGCAGCTACAGAGTTCTGATCATCATTGGTCCATTGCCAATTTGTTAGCAAGGTTGCAAATGGTGAACCGGAATCCATTAACTTCTTAGAAGCAAGCTTCATAAGTACGGTCTTTGGATAATCAGTTAGACCAGATGCATTAGCTGCATCAGCCCAGTCATTTGCAGGGAAGTTGACGCGAGACTTTGCTAGGCCTGGCATCTTTACAAAGAATGTCTGTGGCTCATAGAAGTAAGCAATAGCAGGGGTCTTGTTCTCCTCTGCCTTAGTTAGTACCTCAATAAGCGCTGCCTCTGAACCAGTTGAGATCGCTTTGAAATTCAACTTGTTAGCAGAGATCATCTTTTCACCGATAGTGGTGTACCCCGGTGGGCCTTCGTACCAAGCGCCCTTGCCGCCAGAGTCAGCAGTCTTAAATAGATCTGCATACTTATTTAGATTCTTAGAATCGGTGATATCTGGATACTTTTCGACCATCCAAGGTGCGACATACATACCAATTAAGCCTACGTTGCCATTTGGACCAACTTCAACGATAGCTTCGCGATCTACCCATTCCTGCCAACGTCCGCCGCCCCAGTCTTCAACAATTACGTCGACTGTTCCAGCTTCCATAGCATCATAAGTCACGCCAGCTTCTTCAAGAGTAGTTTGATTGATTGTGCAACCAAGTTCCTGCTTTGCAACTTCTGCAACAACCTGTGCTGATGCGGTGTAGCCATTCCAAGCATGCATTGCAATTGTCCATGAACCACAATCACCAGATGCTTTATTGCTACTAGAACCACATGCTGACAACACAAGTGAGAATGCGAAGATTGAAGATGCCACGGCTAATTTACGGCCATGCTTTAATCTCATTACCCCTCCTAGATAATTTTGGATAATACAAGTGTGGTGAAAGCCTAAGCGTTGATATGGCCAAGCGAAAGGGTGAAGCGAACTTTTTTTCAGGCTCGACGGGCGGCAGCCTGCGCAATTCGATCAATTATTACGCCTAGAAGCAGAATTACTAAACCTGCCACCAAGCCCTTGCCCTGGAGCTCAGGTTTTGAACCGCCCAGAATCACCAGATACCCCAAGCCGCCAGAGCCTACAAACCCGCCAATCACAATTACTGCAAGCACAAAAATCATGCCTTGATTGGTCGCAAGCAGTAATGATTTCTTTGCAGCGGGTAACTGCACTTTGGTGATAATTTGTCGAACATTGGAGCCCGCTGCGGTTGCCGCTTCTACGATTGATGCCGGTACCGCCCTAATTCCTTCTCCAACAATCTTCACTACCACTGGAATTGAATAGATGATGCCGGTGGCGATTGCCGTAAATCTAGTGGGACCAAAAAGTCCAAGCATCGGTACCAAATAAACGAATGCAGGCAGAGTTTGGCCCGCATCTAAGAAGGGTCTTAAAAAAGTATCTACGCGATTACTTCTACCTACCCAGATACCAAGCCCTACTCCAACCACCATGGTCAATATCGTGGCCACGATTGTCTGAGTTAACGTAATCATCGCATCAAACCAGATTCCAGAAATAACAATCAACATTAAAAGTGACAAAGATAAAATGGCGATACGTATTCCACCTAAAATCGCTGCAATCAATACAATCATGAAGACCGTCAAATACCAAGGTGCTTGCGCTAACACATTCTCAATTGGGTTTAATACCCAAAGTGAGATTACATCCTTAAATCCTACGGTTAGGAAATAGAAATCAGTTGTCACGTACTCCGTGAATCTATTGGTCGCATCTTCAATCTGTTTGGCGACATTAAAGCTACTTGGAAAAGTTGCTAGCGCACTCACAAAACTTGATGCCACAGTAGACACCAGTGCAACAACCCCAGCGAGCGCAATCCGCACTCGTCTAGCCCGTTGCTGTTTCTCAGTTGGCGGGATAAAAGACTGTTGCTTCTTAGCCGCTGCACTTGTGGCACGATCCAACATAATCGCCACAAAAACCACAGCTAAGCCCGCGACAAATCCACGTCCTGTATTCCTGATAATCAAGGCTTCAATGACTGGCTTTCCAAGTCCTGGTGCTGCAATTAGCGCTGCAATCACCACGAATGAGAGCGCTGCCATCACTGTTTGATTGATACCTAACACAATCATCTGTTTTGCCATCGGTAACTGCACTTTGGTCAGAGTCTGCTTCTCGGTCGCACCCATAGATATAGATGCTTCCACTGGAGAGAAGTTCAAGGACCTGATGGCATGTGAAGTAATTCGAATCGTGATCGGAATGCTGTACACCATAGTTGCAACTGTGGCCGCGGCGACTCCGATCATAAAAAATAGCGCTAGCGGTGCTAGATAAACCAAAGTTGGCAGAATTTGAGCTAAGTCCAGAATTGGAGTTAGCGCTTTTAGCACTCGATCAGAGAGTCCGGCCCAAATTCCAAGCGGGATTCCAATTGCCAAGGAAAGTAAGACCGCGGCAATGGTCATCGCAATGGTATCCATCGTGAACTGCCACATCCCGAGCGCACCACAACCGAGCAATAACGCTACCGCTAAGAGCGCGATTCGAAGTCGGCTGGTTGCATAACAAATGAAGGCCACTATGGCAATCACACCAAACCAGCCGATGTATGGCGCAGCCGCGCCATTTACCGGTACCGAAATGAGCACTCTAATGCTTTCAACAAAGCCATTGATAAATAATCTGATCGGGTTGAAAAAGTAAATGAAGATTGGGCTCTTCGTGCGATTACCGCGTATGGAATTAGCAGCCTCTTCAAAAACATTGGTAACCGGAGTGTTTTCGGCTACCGAGATCTCTAAGGTATCTCGCCCTTGAAAAACTTTGGCCAAAATAAACCAAAGACCAACCAGCGCAAGAAGCACATAACCCTTACGCTGCTGCAACTTAACCAGCATTAATTGACACCTGCAATCAAGCCCAGCACATCTTCGGCAGAGACCACACCGATAGATTTGCCATTCTCCGTGACATGAATTGGATGATGTGCCTGCATAATCTTTGGCGTGGCTTCGCGAATGATGGTGGTTGATGGAAGTTCGACATTTGCCGCACTTTCATCGGAGCGAAGCGGACGAGCAAGATATTTCAAGGTCAAAACATGTGACTTGGCGATATCGCGTACGAAATTAGCGACATATTCATCTTTTGGATTTGCCACCAATTCCTCGGGTGTGCCAACTTGAATTAACGCGCCATCTCGCATGATTGCAATGCGATCTCCGACTTTGGCAGCTTCTTGCAGATCATGAGTAATGAAAACCATGGTCTTACCTAATTCGTAATGCAATCGAATCACTTCATTCTGCATATCGCGACGGATAAGTGGATCAAGAGCGCTAAATGGCTCATCTAAGAACATGATCTGAGGATCAACAGCCAGAGCGCGTGCTAAACCAACTCGCTGTTGCATGCCGCCTGATAACTGCTCTGGATAGGCTTCAGAGTAACCTTGTAAACCGACCAATTCGATTACTTCATGCGCTCTTTTGTGTCGATCTGCTTTTGAAACCCCATTGATTTCCAATGAATATGCGATGTTATCTACCACTTTACGATGTGGCAGCAACCCGAAGTGCTGGAATACCATTGAGAATTTAGTGCGGCGTAATTCGCGCAATCTGTTGGCATCGACTTTCAAAATATCTTCACCATCAAAGATCAATTCGCCTCTGGTTGGTTCGATCAGCCTGGTCATACAACGGACTAACGTGGATTTTCCAGATCCAGAAAGCCCCATAACGACGAAGACTTCACCTTTTGCAACTTCAAATGAAACATCGCGAACTGCAATGGTGTTTCCGGTCTTATTTCTAAGTTCGGTACGACTTAAATCTGCATCAGGGCTTCCGATTAATTTATCCGCATTTGGTCCGAAAACTTTCCATACGTTTCGGACTGAGATCATCGATGGTATAGATGACACACTAGCCTCCGTAGCGGTTAGTTGTCTTTGAACCAACCTGACTTAGATGGCTTATTGTTGGTCCAAATGTGCTTACTTTCAAGGAATTCTTGCAATCCATGTTCGCCTAATTCGCGGCCAACGCCTGATGCTTTAAATCCACCCCACTCGGCCTGTGGTTTATATGGCCCATAATCATTGACCCAGATCGTGCCATGGCGCAGCGCTCTGGAAACCCGGCGCGCCTTATCCAAATCACGACTCCAGACCGCACCACTTAATCCATATATTGTGTCATTTCCAAGTGCTATCGCTTCGCCCTCGGATTCAAAAGTTTCTACAGTAATGATTGGACCGAAAGATTCGTCTTGCACGCAACTCATCTTGCTTTGGCAACCATCAAGCACAGTAGGTGGAAAGTAATTGCCCTTTGCATAATCTCCATCTTTCAAGATCTTTCCGCCGACTAAAAGCTTTGCACCTTCAGCCACGGCTCTATCCACATAATCCTGAACTTTATTTAAATGGCCAACGCTAATTAGTGGACCAGTTTCAGTCTCTGGATTTTCGGGGCCGCCAACTTTGATCTTCTCTGCGCGACGTACTAATTCTTTAACAACTTGATCGTGGACCGATTTCTCGACTATTAAGCGAGTGCCTGCAGAGCAGACTTGTCCGGAGTGCAGGAAACCAGCCGTTACTGCATTATCAATGGCTGCATCAAGATCGGCATCGGCAAAGATGATGTTTGGATTCTTGCCACCAAGTTCCAGCGCTACTTTTTTAATGGTCTTTGCCGCCATGGTCATAATTCGCTGGCCAATTGCAAGCGAACCGGTAAATGAAACTAAATCAACTCTTGGATCACTAGTTAGCGCATCTCCAATTGATGAGCCCTTTCCTAAGATCAAATTTGCTACTCCCGCTGGCACGCCAGCCTCATCGATGAGTTTAAAAAGGTGAATTGCAGATGACGGTGTTAACTCTGCTGGTTTCACAACGAAGGTGCAGCCCGCAACTAAGGCTGGGGCTACCTTCCAGGAAACTTGCAGCAACGGATAATTCCAGGGGCCAATTAAGGTACAGACACCAATTGGCTCTTGAACCACCCTGGATTCGATGTTTTCAAGGCCAATTTCCACTTTTCGCTCGTGAGCTGCTTTACCGATATTTGCAAAGTGTCTAAAGCAAGCAATGACATCAGCTATGTCATATTCGGCTTCAATTAATCGCTTACCAGTGTCATCGCTTTCAAGTTTGGCCAAGATTGAGAGATCTCGCTCCATTAAATCTGCGATCTTGGAAACTAGTTGAGCTCTCTTTTCAAAACTCCAAAGTGGAAATTCTCCTTGATCAAAAGCCTTACGTGCACACTCAAGTGCGTGATCAACATCCTCAAGACCAGCTTCTGCGACAGTGCAAACCAAATGACCATCGGCAGGACTAATTACATCCCAAGTATGGCCAGCCCTAGCCGCCTGCCATCTGCCATCGATATAAAGAGTTTTGGACATTAGTAAATTAGTCCAATTCACTCTTTCGCTTTGCTACATAATCTGTCAGACCACTAAGAACTGCAGCATCAATCTCTGGCTGCTGATACTCTGCTAATTTCTTCTTCCAGATCTCTTCGGCACGAGCCCGGGTATCTTTAGCACCCAAACGATTCCAGCGTTCGTAGTTGTCGCTATTAGTAAGGAATGGACGATAGAAGCAATCGCGGAAGCGCTCCATGGTGTGTGCAGCCCCCAAGAAGTGTCCACCATGGCCTACTTCAAGATGTGCATCAAATGCCAATGATCCTTCATTAAATTCAAGTGGTGTGAACTCAGCTTGAATCGCCTGCAAGATTTCGATATCAACAATGAACTTGTCATAAGAAGAGACCAAGCCGCCCTCTAGCCATCCTGCGGAGTGCATCACCCAGTTGGTGCCAGCTAAGAATGTAGGCAACATCGTCATGATGGTCTGATATCCAGCTTGGGCATCAACTGATTGTGATGAATTTAAGCCGCCGCCGCCACGGAAAGGTAAGTTAAAACTACGTGCAATTTGGCCAGTGCAAAGTAGGCCAATTCCAGATTCTGGGGTACCAAATTGTGGAGAACCTGATTGCATATCTACGTTCGATAAGAATGAACCGAAAACTACTGGCACACCTGGACGCAATGTTTGTGCAAGCGCAATACCGGTTAGCGCTTCTGCTATCTGCTGCGCCAAAGTTGCCGGAATTGTTACCGGTGACATTGCACCCATTAATAAGAATGGTGTGAAGACGACTGGTTGTCCCGCCAATACATATTCGCGCATCGAATCCAACATGCGATCATCCCAACGAAGCGGTGAGTTGCAGTTAACTAATGAAATTAACGCTGGGGTATCTTCAATTGCTTTTCGGCCACCATGAATGATTTCTGCCATCGCAATCACATCTTTAGCATTTGTTGCAGAGACCACGTTGCCCATAAAGAATTTGTCAGTCAAAGTAGCCTGTGCAAAGGCCATATCTAAATGTCGAGAATCCAGAGAGAGATCGTTTGGTTCTACAACCACGCCGCCAACTGAATCGAGCGCTTCGAAACTCTGAGCTAATTTGCAGAAATTCTCAAAGTCCTTAAATGTACCGTCGCGACGAACACCATCTTCAAGAACGAATGGCGGTCCATACACTCCACCGAAAACCATGGCATCGCCGCCAATGTGTACATTGCGCTTTGGATTACGCGCACGTAAATCAAATTCTTTTGGCGCCTTAGCGACTTGCTTTAAAATCCATTCCGGATCAAACTTAACATTTTCACCGCTTACCTCTTGGCCGGCCTCTTTTAATAGCTCGACCGCCCAGGGACTTGCGAATTCAATTCCGATCTCAGAGACAATCCGTTTCCAACCTGCTGACAGGGTTGCCATTGATTCTTCAGAGAGAATCTCATATCGGGGCATTTTGTTAATAAACATCTCGCGCGCCTTTCGCTCTTGACCGAAGTCAACCATAGAGAATACGCTCAGATAATGGAACAAGGGTTCCACATAACGGAACTCTCTCGGGAGGTCAAATGGCGCTAACTGGCACCCAAGCTGTCGATCGCGCGACCTCGCTTTTGATTGCGATCTTAAATTCAGCTAAGCCGCCGCTACTTTCAGAGTTGGCGCGCCAATTAGATCTACCAAAGTCAACCACTTCCAGAATGTTGGGCGCGTTAGAACGCCAAGGTTTGATCCGCAGAGATCGCGACGGTGCATATTTGGGTGGCGATGTTTTAATGCGCTTTGCATCGATGCAAAATCAAGATTCGACTCTGGTCAACAAGATGCGTCCGGTACTAGAAAACTTGGCAGCAAAGACCTCTGAATCCGTTAATTTAGCGGTGCCTGGCAATCCAGGTGGTAATGAATTGAAATTGATTGATCAAGTTGATGGGCAATATTTATTAGGTGCTACCAATTGGGTTGGTCGCCATGTTCCGTATCACGCATCCGCGCTTGGCAAAGTTCTTTTGGCATTTGGCGCAGCTCAGCTACCAACCGGAAATTTACAGAGCAAAACTAGTCGCACCATCACTTCTCGTGCGCTCTTAAGCAAAGAGCTCGATAAAGTGCGCAAAGTTGGTTATGCAATTATTGATAGCGAATTAGAAGAAGGTTTGGTCGCAGTTGCTGCTCCAGTTTTTGGTCCAACTGGTTTAGTAGTAGCCGCGATATCTATCTCTGGTCCAGATGCCCGAATTACCAAGGATCAATTACATAAATTTGGTGAGTCAATAGTAAAAGAAATAAAGAAGCAACAGGTAAATAGCAAGTTAACTGGAAAGGCAGGCGCAGCATGAGCCACGAAGATATTCTCAAAGGATTATTTGATGAGACTTTGGTCGGAAACGCACCAGCAGTGCTCGAACTTACCAATAAGGGAATCGCTGATGGCATGACCCCTTCATCAATTCTCTTCGATGCTTTGATCCCAGCTCTTGAAGAGGTTGGTGCTCGTTTCGAACGCGGTGACTTCTTTGTTCCCGAGATGTTGATCTCCGGAAAAGCCATGTCTGGCGCGCTAAATGTGCTCCGTCCACTACTTGCACAAACTGGTGCAGAAACTATCGGGACCTTCTTGATGGGAACCGTTAAAGGCGATGTGCACGATATTGGTAAGAACTTAGTCAACATCATGTTGGAAGGTGCAGGCTTTACCGTTATTGATATCGGTGTTCAGTGCGCTCCAGAAAAATTTATTGCTGCTATCAACGAGCATAAGCCAGATATTGTGGGTATGTCTGCTTTCTTAACCACCACTATGCCGATGTTCAAAGTAAATATCCATGAGATTAATAAAGCTGGACTTCGTGATCAGGTAATTATCATGGTTGGCGGCGCACCGGTTACCCAAGAATATGCAGATGTAGTTGGTGCAGACGGTTATGCAGCTGATGCATCAAGTGCAGTTAAAGTTGCGAAAGAACTACTAGCAAAGCGACGCGCTGCGGTATGAAATTCCTGCCATTAATCGAAGACGCAATCAAGAAACCAGTATTTGGTTGCCAGATGTGTGGCCAATGTGTGCTGCATTCAACTGGCATGGTCTGTCCGATGACCTGCCCAAAGACTTTACGTAATGGTCCTTGTGGTGGAGTTCGTGAGAATGGAAATTGTGAAGTAAAACCAGAGATGCAATGTATCTGGGTAAAAGCTTATGATCGTAAAGAGACCTTACATTTACCGCAAGCCTGGAAGGATCATTACAACGATCTTCGTCCACCAGTAGATATGAGACTCAAAGGAACTTCGTCTTGGCTAAATTTAATTACCAAGCGCGATAAGCAGACTCCTAAAGGTTGGGCGGATAATGTCTAATCTGCAGCAATTGCTGGAGAACACCAACGAATTAGTTTTCACGGCTGAGTTTCCATCAATCGATGGTGGCGGCATGGAGAAAGTTGCCAAAGCTGCCGATCGATTAAGACCATGGTTTGATGCAGTCAACTCAACTGATAACGCAGCTGCACACGCTCATGCCTCCAATTTGGCCGTAGCTATCGCTATAAAACAGCATGGTTTAGAGCCAGTTATGCAGATTGCACAGCGTGATAAGAATCGTTTGGCAGTCCAAGCCGACATCATGGGCGCAGCCCTACATGGCATCGAGAACATCGCACTTATGACTGGCGATGATGTCACTGCTGGTGACGAACCCGAAACTCGCAGAGTCTTTGATTTAGATGGACCAATCGCAATCAAGTTGGCGGATATCTTGCGTAACGGAACTTATTTATCTGGTCGCAAGATCACCCCACCACCAAACCTTTTTATCAGCGCAGTCGAAAACCCCGGGACCCATCCTCTGGAATATCGCGTCGATCGCGCCATCAAGAAACAGCGTGCCGGCGCACGTTGGCTGCAACTGCAACTTTGTTTCCATAAAGATCGCTTGGAAAATTTCTGCAAAGGTGTCGCGGAATACAACACCAATTTGCCTCTCTTTCCAAATGTAATTTTGATCAAAGGTGCTAAAGGAATGCAGTTCATGAACGAGAATGTTCGTGGCATCAACATTCCACAAGAAATGATTGATCGCGTTGCTAGCGCTGCCGATCCCTCGGAAGAGGCTTATCAATTAACTTTAGAGTTAGCCAAACATGCGCTTGCCCAACCAAGCGTGCGCGGACTACACATCACAGATTTCCGTCACGATGACACGCTAGAGCGTTTAATGACGGATCTAGGTCGCAAGCCGAAGCACTAATCAATTAAAAAGAACGGAAGTAAAACACATGCAAACAACTGTAACCTCTCCAACAAAAACGGTAATCATCGGAGATGATCAGCCATTTTGCATCATCGGCGAGCGCATCAACCCAACTGGTCGCCGAATCTTCCAAGAACAAGTTCGTGCTGGAGATTTATCTGCAATCATCAAAGATGTGAAGGCACAGGTTGATGGTGGCGCTGATATGTTGGATGTAAATATGGGTATTCCGCTTACCGATGAAGCAGATTTGATGCGCCAAGCCATCAAAATGGTGCAAGAACTCACCGATCTACCAATTTGCATTGATTCTTCAGTTTTAGAGGCGTTAGAGGCGGGTTTACAGACCTACCAGGGACGCGCGCTTGTTAACTCCACCACCGGAGAAGACGATCGCCTTGATCACATCCTGCCGCTAGTAAAGAAATATGACGCTTCAGTTATCGCGCTTCCTAATGATGAAACTGAGATCCCGATGACTGTTGAGGATCGATTGAAGATCACCGAAAAGATCTTGCGTGCTTGCGATAAGCATGGAGTTTCACATGATCGTTTAGTTATTGATCCACTTGCAATGCCAATAGGTGCAGAGCCACAAGCAGGTAACCTATTTTTCGAAACTGTTCATGAGATCAAAACTCGTTGGGACTTGAATATGACTTGCGGTGCGTCAAATGTCTCCTTCGGTATGCCAAATCGTCATGCAATCAATGCTGCTTTTCTACCAGCGGCAATGGCAGTTGGGTTAACCAGCGCTGTGATGGATGCACGTACCCCCGAGATTGTCTCGGCAGTTCGAGCCACCGATATCTTGTTAGGCAACGATCAATATGGCGGCAATTGGATTACTCGATTCCGTGCGATGGAAGCGGCAAAGGCAGCCAACAGCTAAAAATAAAATGGCGAAAGAATTTAACCCGGATCTAGTAGGTCACGATGGCACTGGCCGCGTAAAGTTACATTTTCGTGCGCTAGAAAAAGACGGCGAAGTTTCGGCAGAGAAAATTATCACTGTGCCTTCAGGAGTTAGCGCATTTGATGCCGCTTCCTGGAATGGAATTGCAATTGACTCAACTTGCGGTGGTTACGGAACTTGTAAGAAGTGCAAGATTCAAGTTACCGACGGAAGTGTTGAACCATCTAAATTAGATTTTCGTGCATTTTCGCCCGAAGAAATTCAGAGTGGATGGCGATTAGCTTGCATGGTTCGAAGCACAAAAGATTTAAGTATCGACGTGCCGCCTCTTACCACGCGCCCAAAAGCCGCAACTGTAGGTGTGGGGCGCCAGATCATCTTGCGCCCGGCGATTCAAAAGCGATATGTAGAGCTAACTGAACCGACACTTTCGGATCAACGCACCGATATCGTCCGCTTGTTAGATGGAATCGACGATATCGAACCGACCTATTCACTAGATATCCTGCGCGAATTGCCTGGGGTGCTACGCAAAAATGACTTTAAAGTCACGGCCGTCTTTGCTGATCAAGAATTAATTGCAGTAGAACCAGGAGATACCACCGAGATTCGTTACGGAATCGCCTTTGATTTGGGAACCACCACCGTGGTAGCCACGCTCTTAGATTTAAATACTGGTGCACCGGCCGCTGTGAAATCGATTTTAAATAAACAGCAACCTTTTGGTGCCGATGTGATCACCAGAATCAGCACCACCATGATGGATCCACAAGGCTTAAATAAATTACGGGCATTGGCTCAAGAAACTTTGGCACAGTTGACTTCGGAAGTCTGCCAAGAGGCAAATGTTGATCCCCACCATGTTTACGAAGTTGCGCTTGCTGGCAATGCCACCATGACTCAGATCGTGCTTGGTATCGATCCAGAGCCACTTGGTGTTGCCCCATTTATTATGGCGACCGCTGATTACGAACCAGTTGCAGCAACAGAATTAGGGCTCGCAATTCATCCACGCGCAAAAGCAATCATCATGCCATCACTTGGTGCTTACGTTGGCGGTGACATTGTGGCAGGAGCGTTGGCCTCTGGCATGGATCGTGACAAACGACTTCGCTTATTTATCGATGTTGGAACCAATTGCGAAATTATCTTGGGTAATGGCGAAAAGATTCTGGCAACTGCTGCGCCAGCAGGTCCCGCATTTGAAGCAGCATCAATCAAATGTGGTGTGCGCGCCGCTTCCGGTGCGATTGAAACCGTAAAAGTTGTCGATGGAAAATTAGAGCTTGGGACTATCGATGATGCACCAGCAATCGGAATCTGTGGATCAGGTTTAGTTGATGCAGTGGCATGTTTGGTGCAGCTAGGAGTACTTGATGCATCCGGTAAATTCAATGAAGTAGCTGATCCAAATTTGGTCGAACGGGATGGCGAGAAAATTTACCTGCTTACCGAAGATGTTTATTTGAGCCAGCGAGACGTACGCGAACTGCAATTTGCCAAAGCTGCCATCGCAACTGGTTGGGCGCTACTTGCTGAAGAATTTGGAATCGAAGAATCCGAAATTCAACAAGTGCTGTTGGCAGGTTCTTTTGGCTCTTATCTATCCCCTGCCTCTGCCGTAAAGATTGGCTTGGTGCCGAAGATCAGCGTGCTTCGTATCGTTTCGGCCGGAAATGTAGCTGGCGAAGGTGCCAAGATGGCGTTACTTTCAACGCAAGAGCGCCACGGTGCATCAACTCTGCTTGATGAAATTAAGTATGTAGAGCTCTCAGATCGTGAAGATTTCAACGATAAATTTGTAGAGAGATTGGCATTTCCTAGTTAGGTTCCAACTTTGACTATTGGCGTAATAGCATGTGGTGCGATTGCCACACATATTTCAAATATCGCATCGCGTGAAGGCTTTGAGATCACCATCTATCCCCTGCCACCACTTCTACATAATCACCCAGAAGAAATTGCTGGTGAAGTGGAAAACAAATACTTAGAGGTTAGAGGTAACCATCCGAAAGTCGCAGTTGCCTATGCAGACTGTGGCACTTACGGTGCACTTGATAAAGTCATTGCCAAATACGATTTAAATCGCCTAGGTGGCGATCATTGTTACGATGTCTTTGCCGGCAGAGAACGGATCTTCAATCTAACGACTACCGGAACCTACTTCTTAACTGATTACTTGGTAAAGAGTTTTCATCGAAGCGTGGTGGTAGAGCTTGGATTGGATCGCCACCCAGAATTGATAGATGATTACTTTAAAAACTACCGAAAAGTCGTATGGTTGGCGCAGAACCCTAGTGATGAGTTGAAAATGGCTGCAAAGGCGGCAGCCGATTTGATGAAGTTACCGCTTGAGATCGAAGTGGTTGGTGAATCAGGTTTACTTGACGAGCTCAAGCGCCTTCTTAACCACATCTGATAGCTGCGCCGGATCCACATCCTCTTGCAAGCGCTTGCGCATGACCGGAGTCCAAAATTGGGTTAAATGATGTGCCACTTCAATCTCAGGAGCGCTTAGCGCTGGGATATTGCTTGCGATCTGATTGGCCATTCGAATAATGGATAGCAATTGCAAATCTCCAGTTTCACCATGATGAACTAACTTTGCAAAGTGCTCGCTTGGTTCAACCTGTACTGCAGTTACTTTATATTCGGGACAGTTGGTTGCCCAATCTGAATAATCAGTTGTGATCACATTGGCACCAGATTCGGGGAAATGGAAGGTTGTATAAACCACGCCTGGCGCTACTTCGTCAGTGATACGAGCACGCATAATGGTCTCGCCGACGCGGCTTGATAGTTTGATCCATGAACCATCTTTGATGCCGCGCATCTCGGCATCTGCTTCATGGATATCCAAAGTGTCATGGTCGTGCCAAATATTATTTTCGGTTCGTCTAGTCTGCGCACCAACGTTGTATTGGCTAAGAACTCGTCCAGTGGTAAGTAGCAATGGGAACTTGCGATTGGTCTTTTCCTCTGTAGGCACATAAGGAGTTGGGATGAACTTTCCTTCTCCACGGACAAACTTATCTATATGCATAACAGGAGTTCCGTGTGGCGCTGCATCATTTACCGGCCACTGCATGCTGCCTTCGGCATCTAACTTGGCATGTGAAACTCCAGCAAAAGTTGGCGTGGTTGCCGCAATTTCGTCCATGATCTGAGCAGCATCGTCATAATGCATGTTGTAACCAAGCGCTTTTGCAAGATCGCAAGTCACTTCCCACTCTGACTTACCAGTCTTGGATGGCATTGCTGGGCGAACGCGATTGATGCGACGTTCGGCATTGGTAAATGTGCCATCTTTCTCCAGAAAAGAGGTGCCTGGTAAGAATACGTGTGCGTACTTAGCAGTTTCGTTTAAGAATAGATCTTGAACAATGACCATATCCATCGCAGCAAGACCTGCAGTCACATGCTGAGTATTTGGATCTGATTGCGCAATATCTTCGCCTTGAATATAGATACCTTTATATTCTCCAGCAATTGCGGCATCCAACATATTCGGAATTCGCATGCCTGGCTTCTCTTTTAAGGTAACTCCCCAAAGCTTCTCGTAAATGGCACGAGTCTCAGCGCTAGAGATATGGCGATAGCCAGGAAGTTCGTGTGGGAAAGAACCCATATCGCAAGAACCTTGAACATTATTCTGTCCGCGAAGTGGATTAACGCCAACACCTTTACGACCGATATTTCCGGTAGCCATTGCTAAATTAGCGATACCCATAACCATTGTCGATCCTTGGCTATGTTCGGTAACACCTAAACCATAATAAATCGCAGCATTTGGCGCGCTGGCATACATACGCGCAGCTTCGCGAATCTTGGCAGCAGGAACCGTAGAGATCTCCGCCATCGCTTCAGGTGAATTCTCTGGGCGCTTGATGAACTCAGCCCAATCTTTGAAACTCTGGTTATCACAACGCTCTGCAATAAATTTTTCATCGGCCAAACCTTCGGTCATCACCACATGTGCAAGCGCATTGATAATTGCCACATTGGTGCCTGGCTTTAGTTGCAGATGATGCGCGGCTTGAATATGTGGAGTTCGTACCAATTCGATTTGGCGTGGATCAACCACGATCAACTTTGCACCTTTACGTAGCGCTTGCTTCAAGCGCGATGCAAAAACTGGATGTGCTGAAGTTGGATTGGCACCTATCAATACCACTACATCGGCATGTTCGACCGATTCGAAGTCTTGAGTACCCGCAGAAGTTCCGAATGTCTGCTTAAGTCCATAACCGGTAGGTGAATGGCAGACACGGGCACAAGTATCGACATTGTTATTGCCAAATGCGGCACGGACTAACTTCTGAACGACATAAACTTCTTCGTTGGTGCAGCGAGAAGAGGTGATTCCACCTATCGAATCTGCGCCATATTTTTCTTGGATATTTTTCAAACCTTTGGCAGCAAAGGCAATCGCTTCATCCCAAGATACTTTGCGCCATTCGTCAGTAATTTTTTCGCGAATCAATGGTGCTAATTGGCGATCTTTATGAGCCGCGTATCCCCAGGCGAAGCGGCCTTTTACGCAGGAATGTCCTTCGTTTGCACCACCCGCCTTTAGCGGAATCATGCGGACAACTTCGTTGCCCTTCATCTCGGCTTTAAATGAGCAACCCACGCCACAGTAAGCGCAGGTTGTAATTACCGAACGCTCCGGCGCTCCAATAGTTATTAAGTTCTTCTCTTTCAGCGCACCAGTTGGGCAAGCTTGAACACAAGCGCCACAAGATACGCATTCTGATTCGATAAATGATTTATTGCCAGAGCTAACTCGCGCATCAAATGCACGACCAGAGATCGTTAGCGCAAAAGTCCCTTGCACCTCATCGCAAGCGCGAACACAACGATTACATACGATGCATTCGGTGGAATCGAAATTAAAGTAAGGATTGCTCTCATCTTTTGGAATATCTAAGTGGGTCTTCTTCGCTTCGTAACGAACGCTCTTTAATCCAACTCTTTCAGCCATGCCGTGAACTTGGCAAGCAGCTCCGACTTCGCAATTTTCTGGGTGATCAGATAGATATAGCTCCATCACACCTTGGCGAAGCCGATCTAACTTCTCGGAATTGGTGGCAATCTTCATGCCATCTGCAACTGGAGTGGTGCAAGAAGATGGAGTTCCCTTTCGACCATCGATTTCAACAACGCATAAACGGCAAGAGCCAAAAGCTTTCAAACGATCCGTGGCACAGAGTTTTGGAATATCGATACCGACTTCGGCTGCTGCACGCATGATTGAGGTATCTGCAGGTACTTCAACTATTTTTCCATCAATCTCTACAGATACTTTATCGCTGCGCTTTGATGCGGGCGTTCCGTAATCGGGTTCCATGATTAGGCTCATTATTTACTTTACCTATTTACCTTCCTTAGGATTGAAATCTTCCGGAAAATTATGAAGTGCGCTCTTTACTGGAAGTGGTGTTAAGCCACCCATTGCACAGAGCGATCCATCGGTCATTACCTCGCATAGATCCAACAGTAACTCCTGGTTCTTTGCGACATCCTTCCCAGCGATAATTAAATCAATAGTCTCCATGCCTCGGGTAGAGCCAATTCGGCATGGCGTGCATTTGCCGCATGATTCTATGGAACAGAACTCCATGGCAAAGCGAGCTTGTTTGGCTAAATTGACTGAATCGTCAAAGACCACGATTCCGCCATGTCCCAACATGCCACCTGCAGCTAACATCGATTCGTAATCTGCAGAGGTATTTAATTTGTCGATTCCAAAGTAAGCGCCCAATGGACCGCCTACTTGAACTGCTCTAACAGGTTTACCGGTAAGCGTGCCACCACCGTAACCATTTACTAATTCATTTAAAGTGATTCCAAAACCGGTTTCTACTATGCCACCTTGTTTGATGTTTCCAGCTAATTGGAAAATCTGAGTACCAAGTGATTTGCCCACACCACGAGCCTTGTAATTGGCAGCGCCACTTGCCAAAATCTCTGGAACTGAAGCCAAAGTTAAAACATTGTTGATTATTGTGGGCTTACCAAACAATCCTTCTAAAGCAGGTAGTGGTGGCTTTGCGCGAACTACCCCGCGCTTTCCTTCCAAAGATTCGAGCATCGCAGTCTCTTCGCCACATACATATGAACCAGCTCCGACTCGAACCTTTAACTCAAAATTTCCCAACCTTGGTGTTGCAATTTCGATAGCTTTTCGCATCTGTTTGATTGCTGCGGGATATTCAGAACGGATATAGACATAACCTTTGGTCGCACCAACTGCGAGCGCTGCAATAGCCATACCCTCAATTAATGTAAATGGGTCGGCTTCCATCAAAATGCGATCTGCAAAAGTTCCGCTATCGCCTTCATCGGCATTACAGCAGACATACTTTTGATCTGCTTTCGCATCCATCACGGTTTTCCACTTAATTCCGGCTGGGAAACCTGCACCGCCACGACCTCGTAGACCAGATTCGGTGACTTCGGCGACGATCTCAGCGCCACTCATTCCTTGTGCGCGTGCTAAACCTTTGAAACCGCCGTGCGCTTCGTAATCTGAAATTGAGAGTGGGTCGATAATTCCGACCCGTTTATAAGTTAAGCGATCCTGCTTTGCTAACCATTCAAAGCTATCGACTTCCCCAATTGATTTATGGGTTCCATCTAGTACCAATGCGGCGTTATCTGCGCTGACATTTGGATATCCGATGCGCTTACCATCGATTTCTACCTCAACTAATGGTTCTAACCAGAGCGCACCCCTAGTTCCGTTACGTACCAGCGTGATATCTAAATTTCGTTTTGCAGCCTCTGCTGCGATGGCAACTGCAACTAAATCAGCACCCACCGACTGCGCTGCCGAGTCTCCCGGTACAAAAATTCTCATTTGAGCTTCTCCAACGTTGCGCGTCCAATCAAGCGCTCCCCGATCATGGCAGCAGGCCCAAGTGCGCAGTTACCAAAGCAATAACCTTTTTCGACTTCTAACCCGGCAGCTTCTGCACTTTTGATTAGGTCGTCACAACCAAGTGCTTGGCAAGCTTCGGCTGCACAGATCTTTACGATTTTTTCAGCTTTACTAGGTTCACTCTTCAAATCATGATAGTAACTAAAAGTGCCATACACTTCAGCGCGCGATAGATTGAAATAACTTGCAATCAAATCGATAGCTTGTTCATCCACATATCCAAATTTCTCTTGGATAGCTTGAAGCGCAATCAATACTGGCCCTGGTTCGTCGCGAAATACCGCGATTACATCCTCTGCAATCGCGGAATCCCACTTCGGATAAGTCATTAGAAGAGCCCGACTACTTTGCCATCGACATAGTCGATCTTCTCGGCACTTGGCAGTTTTGGTAAACCTGGCATCGTCATGATCTCGCCACAAACCAGCACCACGAATTCAGCGCCCGCAGAAAGCCGCACTTCGCGGATATTCAAGGAGTGCCCTGATGGCGCGCCACGAAGCGAAGCGTCAGTAGAGAATGAGTATTGAGTCTTGGCTACGCAAATTGGATAGTGGCCATAACCACCATCTTGAAGCTCTTTTAATTTATTGCGCACCTTCGAATCAGCGGTAACTTCGGAAGCGCCATAAATCTTGGTGGCAACTGCAACTGCTTTATCCCAAAGTGTCGCTTCATCTGGATAAACCATCGTAACCTTGTTTGGCTGCTCGCAGAGATCGACCACAATTTCTGCTAATTCGGTAGCGCCTTTACCGCCTTCGGCCCAGTGATTTGCCAAGGTGATCTTTGCGCCCATCGCTTCGACTTTTTTGCGAAGTAACGCAATCTCATTGTCGGTATCGCTGACAAATTTATTTATTGAGACTACAACTGGGATGTTGTAAACCTTAGAAACATTATGCACATGGCGCTCTAAATTCACGATGCCCTTTTCGAGTGCATCTAAATTCTCATTGGTCAATTCTTTTAGATCTGCACCGCCATGATATTTGAGCGCACGAACTGTCGCCACAATTACGCAGGCATCAGGGCGAAGTCCAGATTTGCGGCACTTAATATCAATAAACTTTTCTGCGCCAAGATCAGCACCAAAGCCCGCTTCGGTGACCACGTAATCTGCAATTTTCATCGCAGATTTGGTTGCAATCACAGAGTTGCAACCATGTGCAATATTTGCAAAGGGTCCACCATGAATGAATGCTGGAGTGTTTTCCAGAGTTTGAACCAAGTTAGGTTGGAAGGCATCTTTCAAAATCACAGTCATTGCGCCTTGTGCATTTAGGTCTTTAGCTAGCACTGGCTTCTTGTCCGCGGTGTAACCAACCACAATCTTTGAGATACGTTCTTTTAGATCTTCAATCGAAGTGGCCAAACAGAAGATCGCCATGATCTCTGATGCCACGACGATATCGAAACCATCTTGGCGCGGATAACCATTACCTACGCCACCAAGTGAATTTACGATCTCACGAAGCGCACGATCGTTCATATCTACCACACGCTTCCAAGCCACGCGACGGACATCGATATTTAGCGCATTGCCATGGTGAATATGGTTATCCACCAATGCTGCTAACAAATTATTGGCAAGTGCGATTGCGTTGAAATCCCCAGTGAAATGCAGGTTGATGTCTTCCATCGGAACCACTTGGGCATATCCACCACCTGCTGCACCGCCTTTCATACCGAAAACTGGACCTAATGATGGTTCGCGAAGACAGATCAACGAATTCTTTCCAATATGGCGAAGTGCATCTCCAAGTCCAACCGTGGTGGTGGTCTTACCTTCTCCGGCTGGAGTTGGCGAGATTGCAGTAACCAAAATTAATTTGCTGTTCTTTTTCTCGGGTAATGAATCCAGATACTTAAGCGACATCTTCGCTTTGTAATGTCCATATGGTTCTAAATGTTCTGCACCGATTCCTAGCATGGCACCAATCTCTTGGATTGGTTTCATCTTGGCTTTCTGTGCAATTTCGATATCTGACATTTATGCGCCTTTCGCGGACTTCACTGCGTCGATTAATTTTGGTAGGACTTGATGTAAATCACCGATGATTCCGTAATCTGCATAACGGAAAATCGTGGCTTCAGGATCGGTATTGATAGCCACGATGTTCTTACTATTTTTCATTCCAGCAATATGTTGCATAGCGCCGCTAATTCCACAAGCTAGGTATAGCTCGGGGGCAACTTTGGTACCGGTCTGTCCAACCTGCTCAGAGTGTGGGCGCCAACCAGATGCCGTAACTACGCGTGAGCAACCGACTGCACCACCTAGAAGTGAAGCCAACTCTTCGATAACTCCGAAACCTTCTGGACCACCAACGCCACGACCGCCGGAGACGATGATCTTGGCATCAGCAAGTGTTACCCCACCAGTGTTGCTATCGCCAACTCGATCAATAACTTTGACGATCGTATCTTCTGGCTTTAAGTTTGCAGTGAACTCTTTAACCTCTGCGCTTCCGCCTACCTCTTCTGGTTCGAAAGCAAGCGCCATGAATGAAGCAATCAGTAAATCAGAATGGACATTGGCATCTTCCAGCAAATTACCCGCCCAACGTGCACGGACCACTTTATGTGGGTTACCTAAGGTAACGCTGGTGCACTCTGCGGCCATTGGTAGATCTTTAAATGCAGCTAGATGTGCCAATTGCTCATTTCCACGCGGTGAACCAGCAGCAAAAACTGCTGCCGGCTTTAAAGAATCAACTAAATCAATTAATGCTCGTCCTGAAGCCATCGGGGCATAATCAGTTAACTCTGGGTTATTGACCACATGTAAAACTTTTGCGCCGAACTTTCCAACTTCCGCTGCAACCGATGCGCCACTCACGCCTATTACTACCGCTTGCACATCACTATCTATAGTTCGCGCAGCAGTGAGCGCTCTGGTTGAGAGCGGATCTAAAGTGCCACGATCATGATCTACTAGTACCAAAAGCATTAGATGACTCCTATCTGCTTCAATTTATCGACTAAAGCTGGAACTGCATCCGCACCATTACCAAGAATCTCTGCGCCAGTTGATTTAGATGGCACTACCGAGAGTTTCAACTTCTCTAACTTTGGTGCGCTACCGCCTGCAGCTTTGATATCAACTGGTTTCTTGCGCGCCTGCATACGACCAGGTACCGATGGATAGCGCGGTACATTTAAACCATCGCGCACCGTGACAATTACCGGAAGTGGCGCTTCGTAGACTTCTCGAGAAGTTCCGACTACTCGTTCGCCACGTACCTTTCCGCCCTCGACTTTCATCGCCTTTACATTTGTGATGATTGGTAGACCAAGCGCATGTGCAACGCGGATATGAATCTGATATCCCGCGCTATCTGCAGATTCGGCACCAAAGATGATCATGTCGAATTTAGTTGGTTCAGCTTTGATTGCTTCAACCAGCGCATTGGCAGTCGCCTGTGGATCCCAATCCTGTCCATCAGTTTCTAACAAGATTGCGCGACTTGCACCCACTGCTAAAGATGCACGAAGTTGTTCTTCGGCATCTGTTGGTCCAAGTGTGAGCAGTGTTAATTGCCCACCAATCTGTTCGGTTAATTGCACCCCTGCCTCTACTGCATTCTCCTCATGTGGCGAGATGCCATAACCCAAATTGTCAGTCAACAAATTCTGATTATCGGGCGTCAACATCAGCTGACTACCGGTGATTGGAACTCGTTTAATACAAGCCAGAATCTCCATGATTAGCCCAGAATCCTCTCGTTGCTTGAGTCAAACATAGGAGTAATACCGACACCAGCAATATGGCATGGATATTGCTCTCCGAGATATTCGACTAAGAATTTATTTCCGACCACCGCCATGTCAGTTGGGATATATGACATCAAGATGTGCTTACCCAAAGATGGTGCTGAGCCGGCACTTGTTACATATGAACGACGTCCATGTGAGTCTTCGATGATCTTGCCATCCAAAGTAAGAATTGGTTCCTTGCCCATCATGTAGCGTTTAACGCCTGACTTTGAAGTGTGATCGTCAACGTAAAGTGTGCAGAGCGTGGTTACCGGTTTTTCAGCGCGATGTTTCTCATGTGCTGCGCGGCCGATGAAATCTTGCTCCTTTAACTTTGGCGTAGTCATACCTGCTTCAACGACGTTGTATTCGGTCTCTAGTTCGGCACCATACGCGCGATAATTCTTCTCAAGTCGGCCAGTGGTTCCGTAAACGCCAATTCCAATCGGAATCAATCCATGGCTTTTACCAGATTCCCATAACGCATCCCAAAGTTTGCCGCCTTGTTCGATCTGGATATAGAACTCCCATCCAAGATCACCAACATAAGAGATTCGAGATGCTAATACGCGAAGCGAACCAATTTCGATTACTTTGCAGGTACCAAACTTAAATTTCTCATTTGAAACATCTGCTTTGGTGATCGCTTGCAAGATTTTGCGCGCATTTGGACCCCAAAGACCGATTGTGGTGTACGAAGAAGTTAAGTCCGTGATCTGCGCGCTGCCATCTTCTGGCAGAAGATCTGCAAACCATTTCTTATCTGCCATTCCATGTGCACCTCCAGTTACTACGCGGAAGTGGCTCCAACCAAGGCGCATGATGGTTAGGTCAGATTTAAATCCACCATTAGGCCCCAATATTGGTGTGTATACGACGCGGCCGATAGCTACATCCATCTGGCGTAGCGCTGCCTTCTGTACAACCGCGAGCGCTGACGGACCGATGATGTCGAAGATTGCAAAGGCCGATAAATCAACCATTCCTGCAGTTTCACGCATCTGCAGATGCTCTGCGTTGATAATCGGAGACCACCAACGTGATTCCCATTCACCCTCACGTGGCATCACTGCATCACCAAACTTTGAAACCAATTCCTTATTTGATTCATACCAGAATGGTCGCTCCCAACCTGCAGTTTCATAGAAGACTGCGCCAAGAGCTTTTTCGCGATCGTACATTGGTGAGATGCGCACATTTCTATTGGAAGCCCATTGCTCATTGGGATGGACAATTCCGTAAGTCTTATTGAATCCCTCGTTGCAACGAGCCTTTACATGCTCGCGAGACTTTTGGTGCTCGTGAAAACGCGCAATGTTGGATGCATGCATATCAATCTCTGAATCGCCTAACACCATCCACTCAGCAACTGCCTTTCCGGTGCCTGGACCTTCTTTAACCCAGACTGCTGCAGCTGACCAAAGTCCTTTAACTTCTGGAGTCTCTCCAAGAATTGGCATGCCATCTGGAGTTAAAGAGAGAATTCCGTTACACGCGTATTTTTCACGAACGCTTTCATCGCCCACAATTGATGGCATCAATTCATATGAATGCTCATCTTGAATATCAAAATCCTTCTGAGTAAATGGAAACTCGGTTGGCGATAGCGCTGCTGCCGCGTTTGATGGAATATCTTCTGCTTCGTAAAGAATCGGACGGTGCGCGTAAGAACCAACTTCCAATCCAGTTCCGTGTTGACGTTCGTACATATTGGTATCCATGTCGCGGATGATTGGCCACTCGATGTCGCCCTTAGTGTCTTTAAAGAACGGAACTGGTCCAATATCTTTCATCTGATGAACCGCTGGAGTTAGTGGAATCTCAGCTCCCGCCATCTTCGCAAGTTTTGCAGACCAGCAACCAGTTGCAATCACTACATACTCAGCTTCGATGCGACCTTGATCTGTGATCACTGCTTTGATTCGACCTTTTTCCACTTCCATGTCGAGTACTTCGATGTTGGCAAAACTCTGTGCTGAACCCATTTCGATCGCTTTTTCACGCATCAAAGTACCGGCGCGAAGTGAGTCCACCACACCCACTGTTGGCTGGTAATAACCGCCCAAAATCACGTTCTCATCGATATATGGCACTAACTCTTTTACTTCAGCTGGAGTAACAATTCGTCCACCATCAATGCCCCATGACTTAGCACTGGTAATACGACGATTTAATTCGACTAAACGCTCAGGCGTGCGTGCAACTTCAATGCCACCACTTTCGGTAAAGCAATTTAATTCTTTATATTGACGCATCGAATCAGCGGTGATGTGCGCCATCTCTTTGGAGTGATCGACTGGAAAAATAAAGTTAGAGGCATGGCCTGTTGATCCACCCGGATTAGGTAGTGGTCCCTTATCTATCTGGACTAAATCTTTCCAACCTAACCTTGCTAGATGATAAAGAATCGAATTACCGACGATACCTGCGCCGATAACTACGCATTTGGCTTTTGTTGGGAGTGTGGCCATGGAGTCTTGCCTTTCTTTAGTTCTCTATAGTGATTTCCGAATGGTGGTTTCGAAACCTTCAATATGTTCGCGCATAGTCTTTTCCGCAGCTTTACGATCGCCATCTAAAATAGCCTGCAACATGGCGCGGTGCTCGATAATCGCATCCTCTAATTCCGAGATCCGATCAAGCGCCATAAACCAAATCCGAAGTGCATGTGCGTAATATTGATCTAACGTGGCTACCAAATATTCATTTTGAGTTGCCGCATAAATTTGATGGTGAATTCTTTGGTCAAGATTGATCAATTTCATCATCTTTGGTTCGCCTTTGATGGCATCTATCTCTTTTATTAATTGAGTGATTGCCGCTTTATCTGCGTTAGTTGCACGTTCGGCTGCATAGCCGGCTGCCAGAATCTCTAAGTTGCCTCGAACTTCTGAAATTGCTGCCAAATCTTTCACATCCACTCCTGCTACAAACATTCCGCGGCGTGGATAAACTTCAATTAATTTCTCATTAGCTAAATTTCTAAGCGCTTCACGAATCGGTGTGCGTCCCATCGCCAAGCGATCCATCAAATCGCTCTCGCTTATTACCGAGCCCGGACTTAATTCGCAGGAGATGATCATGGAGCGGATCTGGGTGTATGCCTCATCGCTAAGAGATTGCGGCTCACGGGCTGATTGGATCAGGCTCACAGGCTCAACATATATCAGTGATATATCAAAGTGAAGGGGTGGGGGTAAACTTTTTTCTCGTGGCGATAGTGAACTTTTATGCAGCAGCGCGCCAGGCCGCAGGTGGCCAGAGCCAGCAGCTAGCTGCCCCAAACCTCGGGTCGCTACTTGATCAATTAGTGGCCACCAATAGCCAGATGGCTAAGCTGATTCCGACCTGCTCATTTTTGGTTAACGGCACCGCTTGCGAAGACAAATCAAAACTCTTATCCGACCAGGATGTCGTTGATGTATTGCCGCAATTTGCTGGCGGTTAATTTAACCGCCTATTGCAGACATGGGGCGGTTTGGTTTGATGAAACTTGGATCGTTAATCCCGTGACCTGGAAGCTTTGATTTAACTGTCTGACTAATAGCTTTTATTAAGTCTTCGCGTTTTTCTGAATCGGTCAATCTGCTATTTCGCAAAATGGATCGCAGATCAGTTTCGGTATTTGAAAACAAGCAGGAGCGCATCTGGCCATCCGAAGTTAACCGTAGACGATCACATGCAGCGCAGAAAGGTCTGGTTACGCTTCCAATGATGCCTACCGTGGCAGGCCCTCCATTCACATAGAACTCTTCGGCTGGTGAAGAACCGCGATCAGAAACTGGAGTCAATTCAAATTCAGAATTTAGCTTTTCATAAATCTGGTCTGCAGTGATTAAATTCAATCTAGTCCACGCATCTCCCGCATCAAGTGGCATCTGTTCGATAAAACGTAAATTCAAATTCTCTTTCAACGCCCACTTTAATAATGGTATGGCTTCATCTCCATTGATATCGCGCATCAATACGGTGTTGATTTTTATTGGGGATAGCCCAGCTTCGCGTGCAGCTGAGATGCCGTCTATTACATCGTCATAGCGATCTCTAAAGGTCAAACGTTTAAATCGCTCCCAATCTAAGGTATCCAAGCTGATATTTATCCGCTTTAACCCAGCGTTAGCTAGTTCTCTTGCCACCTTTGCTAGCGCTACCCCGTTGGTAGTCATCGATAACTCTGGCGCATTTTCTAACGCATTGATTCGACTTACGATTTCGACGATATCCGGGCGCAGTAACGGTTCGCCACCAGTTAGCCGCACCTCAGTGATCCCTTGAGAGACCGCAATTTCGATGATTTTTACCAACTCAGTTGCACTAAGCAAAGTTTCGGAAGGCAGCCACTTATTGAAATCATGTGGCATGCAATAGGTGCAGCGAAGCGAGCAGCGATCGGTAAGCGATACCCGTAAATCTCGATGAATACGCCCGTAGCTATCAATCAAGGTCATGCGCTATTTACCCATTCAGTGGTGCCGTCTGCAAACTCTTGGTATTTCCAGATCGGTAGCTCCGCTTTGACTCGCTCTACTAACTCTTCGCAGGCTGCTAGCGCTGCTTTTCGATGCGCGGCAGATACTGCCACCACAAATGCGCTTTCTCCGATCGGAATTTCGCCGTAGCGATGAGCGGTAGCCACATTTTCGACTTCATATTTAGCAGCAACTTCCGCAGCTAACTTCTCAATTACTGTTGCTGCGCTGGGATGGATCTCATAACTTAACTTAGAAACCACTTTACCTTTATCGTGATTTCGAACATCTCCACTAAAGGTTACAACCGCACCAGCGCGCTGGCTTTTAACCATTGCAGCTAATACTTCCGCGCTGATTTTTGCTTTAGTTACTTCTGCTGTGATCATTTCCAGCCAATTGATCGTGGATATGTGGCGCTAATCTTTCGATAATTACTAGGCCATCCTTAATTGCTCCGGGCGATCCCGGTAGATTAATTATTAGCGATCTGCCATTTACTCCTGCCAGAGCCCTTGATAGATCTGCAGTTGGCACCTTCTCTCTGGAATAAGCGCGCATCGCCTCTGCAAAGCCAGGAAGTTCCTTCTGAATCAATGGTTTTGTCGCCTCTGGCGTGACATCGGTTGGAGAGATACCGGTTCCGCCTGTGGTTACGATTAAATCAATACCTTCAGTGATAGCGCTCTTTATGGCAGCAGCTATCTGATCTATATCATCTTGCACCAATTTATAATCAATAACTTGATAACCCAGATTGATAAGGCCCTCTTTTAATGCGACACCGCTTAAATCTTGGTACACCCCAGCCGAAGCACGATTACTTGCAGTAATTACGATTGCGCTTCTCATCGCTTCCAGTCGCCAGTTTTGCCACCGCTCTTACTTTCAACTTGTACATCTTTAATTGCAGCGTGTGGATCCATAGCTTTGACCATATCAATCAAGGTTAGCGCTGCGACCGATACTGCAGTTAGCGCTTCCATCTCAACGCCAGTGCGATCGGCGGTCTTTACAGTAGCCAGAATTGAAACTCCATCGCTCTGAATTTTTAAATCAAGTTCGACTTTATGTAGCGCTATTGGATGGCAAAGCGGGATTAGCTCGCTACATTTCTTCGCGCCCATAATTCCTGCAATTCTGGCAGTCGCTAATACATCGCCTTTGGGGTTATCACCTGAACTGATTGTGCTTAAGACTTCGCGGTTCATGGTGACTTTTCCAGAAGCGGTGGCAGTGCGAACACTTATCTCTTTGTTGGATACATCCACCATGTTGGCTTCGCCTTTGGCATTTAGATGGCTAAGTTCGGAAGCGCTCATGAAGGTAATCCTAACCATCGAAGCGGAGTAGGTGGATTGGTGCAGATCGCAAAGCCCTCTGCCTGCGCAAGGCTTCGAAGCATCGCACTTCCAAGATGCTTACCCATCGTAAAGCGGCGCCCATCTAAAGTACCTAAAACCAATCTGGTAAATCCTGGTTGGGCATCAAATTGATCATCACTTGAGATCAAAGGAAGCTGCGCTAACTCTCGGCCAAACATCGAATCGATGACTGGTTTTCCTAGAGTCATTAGCGCAACTACCGCAG
>JACCDK010243646.1_pt1 | contig 27692 bp, 26 predicted proteins | sample 7445871 | NCBI WGS metagenome assembly JACCDK01 (sample SAMN15323436, study PRJNA562643) | freshwater metagenome | isolation source: river surface water | place: USA:Blue River Watershed | collected 2017-08-15 | reverse complement strand
CCCAACACCAGCATGGCGCCTATCATCCAAGGCGTGCAACGGCGACCTTTGTCAGCACCAAACCCCATGCGAGGGCGCACCATTTGAACGGCATAGTGCCAGGCAACCAAAAATCCGGGCAGCAACGCGGGCAAGGCCAATTCGACCACCATGATGCGATTCAACGTCGAGGTCGTGACCACCACCACAGCGCCCAAGCAGGCCTGAATCAAGCCCAAGCGGATGATCTGAACCCAACCAAAAAACTCTTTTGTCATGACACCCCCAAGAGCGGTTGCAAAGTTTGTAAGTGACGCAGTCCCCACGCGCTGACCATCATCCCGCTGACGAACAAGGGCACACCAAAGGCGCTGACATGCAGCGCGCGTTCGATCGGTTGTTTGAGAAATTTCGCCATCAACGGACACTGCGCAACGGCCAAAACCAACACGGCAGTGGCATGCCAAGACAAGTGCCAGGTCATCAACAAGCCAGCGACCGCCACTTGTGACCACAGCATCAGGGCACACGCAACCACCGCCGCGCGACGCGCCCCCAGCTGGACGGGTAAGGACGCAACGCCCATGCGGCGATCGCCCTCGATGGCCTTGAAATCGTTGAGGGTCATGATTCCGTGGGCACCCACGCTATAAAGCAGTGCCAGTGCCAAAGAGTGCGTCCCTGGCCACGCCCCACCTAGCATCACCGCGGTGCCTGTCAACCACGCCAGTCCTTCGTAGCTCAGTGCGCACGCGGCATTGCCCCACCACCCATTGTTTTTAAAACGCACGGGGGGTGCGCTATAGCCCCAGGACAACGCGATGGCCAAGCCACAGGCGGCAAATCCCCAGGGGCCCATCAGCGTTGCCCACAGCAAAGACAACGCGGTCCAACCCACCGCAATGCCCAGGCCCCAGCGACCGGGCATGCGGCCCGACGGAATCGGGCGATGTGGTTCATTGATGGCATCGACATGGCGGTCAAACCAGTCATTGACTGCTTGGCTGCTGGCACACACCAAAGGCCCTGTGAGTACCAAACCCAGAACCAGCAAGCCCCAGTTGGCCTCGAGGTCCTGGCCAGACGCCACCACGCCGCAAGCGAACGCCCACATGGGAGGGAACCAAGTGATGGGTTTGAGCAGCTCTGCCACTGTCATCAGTGAAGGCCGCGTGAGAGGGGCTGTCAGTGCGAGAGGCGGTGTGTCCATGCCCCCATTGTGATGAATGCGCCCAAAATGTCAACAAGGGTTGACACTTACAGTCAACCAAAACTAACAGTTAGCCAGGATTTTCTGTATCGGCCTCGGCCACCATGTCAAAACGGCGCAGCTTGACATACAAACTCTGGCGCGAGAGACCCAACATTTCGGCCGCTGAGGCGCGGTTGTTGTGCGTCAACTCCAGGGCCGCCTCGATGCACATGCGCTCGATCGTGTCGACGGTTTCACCCACGATGTCTTTGATTGGCCGGCGTCCCACAAGCTGAGACAACTCAGCAAATGGATGCACTTGACTCTGCGTCAGGGTCGAGGTGCTTTGCATTCTTCGGTCCATGTCGCGAACGAAGAAAGCGTACATGGGCTCAGGACGTTCCAGGTACACCGCAGAGACTTCGACGGGGAGCGTCATGCCCGAGAGGGTTCGTACCTCTGTGGCGAAATTGCGTACCGTCCTTTGTTGTCGCAAGCTGGTATTGAGTACGCCCCAATCGACTGCACCACGTAAGAGCCAACGCTCCATGTTCTGACCCAGCACTTGTGAAGAGGCGGTCAAGCCCAACAAGGCCATCCCTTCTTCATTGACACTTTTGATCAAGCCCGAGGTATCGGTCAACAACCATCCATCTGGGAAATGCGCCATGGCCTCGCTCAGAACGGACGAAGAATGCGCGTCATGTTGCGCGTCGGAAGCCGTCTCACGCGAGACCAAGCGCACCAAAAACTGCGCACCGCCCTCTTGGCGAAACACCGTAGCCGACACAGTCCACTCAGGCACCAGACCTGCAACGCGCGCTGCACACAACTCAACGCGACCGGTGGCCAATGCCATGCGCAGCAACGACTGGACTTCACCTTGACTCTCTGTCTCAAAACATTCGCGGATCTCGCGCCCTACCAAACGCTTGCCCGCATCTTTGAGCAACGATTGCGCCCCCAAATTCGCCTCGAGCACGCGTTGCGTCGTGGCATCGACCATCAGCACAGCGTCTGACGTGGTGTCAAACAAAATACGGTAACGGGCTTCGATGTGACGCAGTCGCAAGTAGTCACGCTCCATCGACTGCTGGGTCTCGACCAATCGTCGCTGCAACTCGGCTAGGCTTTCCAGGTCACGACCTATCGCCATCAATTGCCCCGCCCCCAAGGGCAACACCACGTACTGCAAAGCCACTTCATTGCCGACGGCCGTGATGTGGTTGACATGCCGCCAACGCATCAGATCGGGCGAGCCTTTGGACTCCAACATTTCTTGAATCTTGATGCGGCTCTCGCTGGTCACGGTGTCCATCCAGCGTCGGCCAATCCAGGCCTGACACCCCAAAGTAGCTAATTTGTCGCGCGCGGTGGACACATCTTGAATCACACCTTGTCCATCCATCACCAAAGTGACATCCGACACTAACCCCAACAACTGGGAAAAGGCCGAGGGATCCAATGCGGGAAGCTTCATGTTGTAAACCAAGAATGATGGTGCTGAGTGGGGTTGACGCCGGAATTTGTCATGTAATTATAGGCATCGAACTGGGCTTCATACTGAAAAAGTGTTCGCAATGAGAAGAATTTCAGGGTATCACAGGACAAGCGTTTCTCGCGTCCCGGCTGCCAACTCGGGCAGGCGTTTGGTGAGCCATTGAACCGTCGCAGGCGCCTCTTGTGCAACCACTTCGGCTGGAATCACTTGAAGTCGTGCGGGCTCCAACATCGCCATAGGGCCACCTAAAAAGAGGCACAGGTTCGAATTCGCTGAGCTCTCTTTGAGTCGAGGCAGCAGCGTGGCCAAGTTGTCGAGGTGCCGATCGGTGCTGATCGACACGCCCACCGCATCAAACCAATCGCTGTGACAGAGGTGGTTGAATTCCGAAACGTCTTGAGGCACACCCACCGTCACGAGCCAACCTGCTTGTTTGAAAAATTCACTCAGCATGAACAACCCCATGCTGTGCTGGGCACCTGGCTCGGTCACCAAGAGCAAGCTCCAGCCATTGCTGACTTGTGGCGCCTCCTGCAAAAACTCAGGACTGAAGTCATGCAAGAGTTGTTGCAAGTGGCTGGACACGATGGTGGTCGTCGCGAAATCAAGTTTGTCTGCACTCCACCACTCACCAAATAAACGCGCACAGGGTGCAATGCCCTGCACGTAGATGTCGGCCAGTGTCTGCCCTTGACGTTGCCAGCTAAAGATCACCTGTCGCGCGGCTTCAACACCCTGCAGGCACGCCTGCGCCAGGATTTGAACTTGCGCTGCGTCAAGCGCCGACTTCCCAATGAAGTCGGTGCCCCCAACCAAACGAGGACCGAGTGACCCATTGCGCTGCGCCGGGTGAAGCGCATCAGCCACCCGCCCTAACCCTGACGGGAAGGCGGTGTGATCATCAAGATTGAATTGCGCCATGGCGAGCACCGATCATCAAAGAGAGACATCAACGACCCCCCAAACAATTCAGAGGTTTGCCGCAGGCGCTGCATACAGCATGACCAACCATGCCACTGAACAACACCCGGATAGTGTGATTTGATTCTTGGAAAGATCCTTCAGTGTAAACCCTAGATGCCATAATAAATGTCAGTTTTAGTTGACACAGTGTATTTCTAGCCTTACATTCATTTCAAACACCACCCACAGCCAAGGTCCACATGCCCGAGTCAGCTTCACAGGTTTTGTACACACCCGCGCAGCGCGAGCGACGGGATGCGACAGCCTGGACGCTGGTGCAAGGGGTGTTGGCACCGGTTCAGTTCTTGGTTTTTTTGATCAGTCTGGGACTGGTGACGCAAAGTCTTCGCACCGGCGAACACACTGATTGGGCGTTGGTGTCGGTCGTGATCAAGACGATCGTCCTCTACATCATCATGATCACCGGCGCCATATGGGAGAAAGTGGTGTTTGGCCAGTACCTCTTCGCCCGGGCGTTCTTCTGGGAGGACGTGGTCAGCATGGGGGTGCTGGCTCTGCACACCGCTTACCTTTGGGTCTGGTGGGAAGGGCTTTGGAATGCCAACGATCAACTGCTGTTGGCCCTGGTGGCCTATCTGAGTTACGGCGTCAATGCAGCGCAATACATCCGCAAGCTGCGCATGGCCAGACAGCAAAAAACCGAAGCCAATTTGCCCTTCGAGGGCGCACAGGTCAGCCCATGAGCACCGTCATCCCCATCCGAAACGAAGCCACGGGCTGCAGCGATGTCACGCCGTTGGTGCAACGCGGTCAGCGCGAAGTGTTTTGCGGGCTCACTGGCATCATCTGGCTGCACCGCAAAATTCAAGACGCTTTCTTTTTGGTTGTCGGCTCTCGCACCTGCGCCCATTTGATTCAGTCTGCCGCAGGCGTGATGATTTTTGCTGAGCCTCGGTTTGGCACCGCCATCATTGATGAACGCGATCTGGCCGGTTTGGCCGATGTGCACGAGGAACTCGACCGAGTGGTGAGTCAACTGCTCGCACGTCGTCCCGACATCCGTTTGCTCTTTCTCGTGGGCTCATGCCCATCAGAAGTCATCAAGCTTGATCTGTCTCGAGCCGCAGAACGTCAAAACCAAATCCATCACCCTGCTGTGCGCGTGCTCAACTACTCCGGCAGTGGCATTGAAACCACCTTCACGCAAGGTGAAGACGCGTGCTTAGCGGCCATGGTGCCCAACCTGCCGACCTCCACGACATCTGCACCCGAGCTGATGGTGGTGGGCACTTTGGCCGACGTGGTGGAAGACCAGTTGCAACTCTTGCTGAACAAGATGGGATTGCAGGTCAGCTTTTTCCCACCCCGCAACAGCCAGTCCATGCCAGCAGTGGGCCCCAACACCCGCTTTTTGTTGGCTCAGCCCTTTTTGGCGGACACCGCTCGTGCCTTGCAATCGCGTGGGGCTCAGCACTTGATCGCACCGTTTCCGCTGGGCGTAGAGGGCACCACCGCATGGTTGCACGCAGCTGCCACCGAATTCAAGGTCTCCGCGGAAGTGTTTGAAAAGGCCACGACCCCTGCACGTCAGCGGGCGGAAAAAGCACTTCAGACACAACGCGAACTGCTGCAAGGGCAACGAATCTTTTTCTTTCCCGACTCACAGCTTGAAATTCCACTGGCGCGCTTTGTGCACCGCGAGCTGGGCATGGACTTGGTCGAAGTCGGCACACCCTACCTCCATCGTCAGCACATGACGCCCGAGTTGGCTTGGTTACCCAAAGGGACACGCATCAGCGAAGGCCAAGACGTGGATTTGCAACTCGAACGTTGCATGGCCGACGCGCCCGACCTGGTGGTCTGCGGCCTCGGACTCGCGAACCCATTGGAGGCGCAAGGCATCACCACCAAATGGGCCATCGAATTGGTCTTCACGCCGATCCAAGGCTATGAGCAGGCAGCCGATTTGGCTGGGCTGTTTAGCCGTCCCCTCAAGCGCCGTCTCAAGCTGGCGGCCTGAAAGCGCAGGAACACACCATGCAACTGACGCTCTGGACTTACGAAGGCCCACCCCATGTGGGTGCCATGCGCGTCGCCACAGCCATGCGCGATGTGCACTACGTGTTGCATGCCCCGCAAGGCGACACCTACGCGGATTTGCTGTTCACCATGATTGAGCGTTTGCCGCGACGTCCGCCCGTCACCTACACCACCTTTCAGGCGCGTGATTTAGGAGGCGACACCGCGGAGCTATTCAAGGAGGCCGCGCGTCAAGCGATCGAGCGCTTCCAACCTGCCGCCATGTTGGTGGGCTCGTCTTGCACCGCTGAGTTGATCCAAGACGATCCGGGTGGATTAGCGCAAGCACTGCAACTGCCGATTCCTGTGGTCGCACTTGAATTGCCCTCTTACCAGCGCAAGGAAAACTGGGGCGCCAGCGAAACCTTCTACCAACTCTGCCGTCACTTGGTTCACAAGCCAGTGGCCCCTACCCCCAAGGCGCGCCCCAGCTGCAATATCTTGGGTCCTACCGCTTTGGGTTTTCGTCATCGTGACGATGTCAAAGAGATCACCCAACTGCTCAACCAACTCGGCGTGGACGTGGCCGTGGTGGCCCCGCTGCATGCCAGCGTGGCCGACATTCAAAAGTTGGCCGATGCCGATTTCAACGTGGTGCTCTACCCTGAAATCGGCCTCAGTGCCGCGCAGTGGTTGCAACGACAGTTTGATCAACCCTTCACCAAGGTGGTGCCGCTCGGGAGCCATGCCACGCGTGACTTCATTGTCGAAGTCTGCACCCTGGCCGGCTTGCCTATCCCGGCACAAGACCCCGAACACGCCCATGCGCCGTGGTATGCCAAGTCGGTCGACTCCACCTACCTGACCGGCAAACGCGTTTACATCTTTGGCGATGCCACGCACGTCGTGGCCGCCGCCCGCGTTGCCCACCAAGAAATGGGGTTTGACGTGGTGGGGCTTGGCACCTACAGCCGCGAATTTGCTCGCGAAGTGCGGGACTGCGCCAAGCAACTGGGGCTCGAAGCCCTGATCACCGATGACTACCTTGAAGTTGAAAACCAAATTCAAGCGCTGCAACCGGAGTTGATCTTGGGCACGCAAATGGAACGCCACATTGCCAAACGCCAAGGCATCCCCTGCGCCGTGATTTCAGCCCCCGTGCATGTGCAAGACTTCCCCGCGCGTTACGCACCGCAAATGGGGTTTGAGGGGGCCAATGTGCTGTTCGACACATGGGTCCACCCGCTGATGATGGGGCTCGAGGAACACCTGATCGGCATGTTCCGTGAAGACTTCGAATTTCACGCTGGTGCCGCCCCGTCTCACTTGGGAAGCAATCGCCCCATGGGCGAAGCCAAAGAGCCTGCGCCCGCACCAACCACCCCCACCGCTGTCGCCTCCAACTCAGCGAGTTGGAGTGTTGAAGCTGAAAAGGAGCTTGGAAAAATTCCGTTCTTTGTGCGCGGTAAAGCACGTCGCAACACCGAACGATTTGCCCTGGATCAGGGTGTGATGACCATCACCGTGGAGACGCTCTACGATGCCAAAGCCCATTTCAGTCGGTAAAAAATCCAACGCGCCAGACACGCGCATGAGCGTCGTGTTGCTGACCATGGACGGCCATCTGACCACGGCCGCCAACAATGCCGCAGCACGATTGGCAACAGACCTCCCAGGCTTGCAACTGCAAATCCACAGTGCATCCGTCTGGCGTGACAACGACAACGCCTTGTCCGCCTGCATCGCTGCGGTAGCACAAGCCGACATCGTGATTGTCACCATGCTTTTCATGGAAGATCATTTCTTACCCGTGCTGGATGCTCTACAGGCGCGCCGGGCGAATTGCGATGCCATGGTCTGCATCATGTCGGCACCGCAGGTGACACAGCTCACGCGCATGGGCAAGTTGATCATGGGGGGCGAGTCCAGCGGCTTGATGGCCTTGCTCAAAAAGCTACGTCCCAGCGCCAAGAACAAGGACCACGAAGACGCCAAAGGTGCACCGTCCAGCGCAGGGGCCAAGCAGATGGCCATGCTGCGACGTCTACCTAAATTGCTTCGCTTCATCCCGGGGACTGCGCAAGATTTACGGTTGTACTTTTTGACCATGCGCTACTGGTTAGCCGGTTCACAGCACAACATTGAGCACTTGGTCAAAAGTTTGGTGCACCGCTATGCCCAAGGACCACGCGAACCTCTGCGCGCGTTGGCCAAACCCGAAGATCCAATTGAATATCCCGAGGTGGGGCTCTACCACCCGCAAATGAAACATCGCATCAGCGAGGACTTGCGTGACTTGCCCGGACACGCCCATCCCGATCAACCCGCCGTGGGACTGCTGCTGCTGCGCTCTTACCTTTTGGCAGGCAACACCGCGCACTACGACGCGGTGATCCATTCATTGCAAGCCCGAGGGCTGCGCGTCATCCCTGCTTTCGCCAGCGGCTTAGATGCGCGTCCCGCCATGGATCGATTTTTCAAACCGAACCCCAACTCAGGGACCGCAGTTCGCATTCAGTCCTTGGTGTCGCTGACAGGTTTTTCACTCGTCGGCGGTCCTGCCTACAACGACGCGTCGGCTGCCGAAGTGGCCCTCACCGAACTGGATGTGCCCTACATCGCCGCGCATCCCCTCGAGTTTCAATCGATTGAGCAATGGAGTGACTCCACGCGCGGCCTCCTGCCCGTGGAGAACACCATCATGGTGGCCATTCCTGAGCTCGATGGATCGATCTTGCCAATGGTGTACGGCGGACGCCCGGGCCCAGCTGGGCAAACTTGCACCGGTTGCGACAAACACTGCACCTTCCCCAGTGCGGCCAACAGCCAAGACATGTTTACCTGCGCAGAGCGGACGGACATGCTCAGCGCGCGTGTGTCGCGTTGGGTGCAACTGCGCGACAAGCCTCGCACGGAACGCAAGCTGGCCATCGTGCTCTTCAATTTCCCACCCAATGCGGGCAGCGTAGGCACAGCTGCCTATTTGTCGGTGTTTCAGTCCCTCTTCAACACCCTGCAGCGCTTGTCCCAAGAGGGCTACCGTGTGGACATGCCCGAGAGTGTGGACGACTTGCGCGAACGGCTGCTTCACGGCAATGCCAGCCAATACGGAACACAAGCCAATGTGTTGCACACCATCGACACAGCCCACCATGTGCAACACGAAAAGTGGTTGACAGAGATTGAGGCGCAATGGGGTCCAGCGCCCGGCAAGCACCTGACCAATGGACAGTCTTTGTTCGTTTTGGGGGCTGCATTTGGTCAAGTGGTGGTCACCGTTCAGCCAGGCTTTGGCTATGAAGGTGACCCGATGCGTTTGTTGTTTGAAACAGGTTGCGCACCGACCCATGCCTTCAGTGCTTTTTATCGTTACCTGCGTGATGACTACGCGGCCGATGCCGTGCTGCACTTTGGCACCCATGGCGCACTCGAGTTCATGCCTGGCAAACAAACAGGCTTGTCAGCCCAATGCTGGCCCGATCGTCTGATTGGTGCGCTGCCCAATGTATATCTCTATGCAGCCAACAACCCGTCAGAGGGCGCATTGGCCAAACGGCGCGGCGCTGCCACGTTGGTCAGTTATCTCACACCCGCACTGACCCATTCTGGCCTTTACAAAGAACTGGTGAGCCTGCAACAGTCGATCGAACGGTGGTTGCAAATGGGCCCAGATCAGGCGCAAGACCGTCTCAGCCTGGCTGCATTGATCCATGAGCAAGCCCTCGGCATGGATCTGCGGGTTCCCGAAGCACTCCACCCAGACGATGCGACTGACCACGCCAGTTGGATTGAGTCACTCCAAAATCAATTGCTCGAACTGGAGTACGCACTCATTCCCGAAGGTCTGCACGTCATGGGCCAAACGCCCACGCGTTCGCAACGCTTGCAAACCCTTCAGGTCATGGCCGATGCCATGGGGCTGACACAACACGCAGACACCCCCGACCTCATGGAAGCCTTGGTCGATGGCGCCAGCGAAGCACAACTCAGCGCGAGCCTGAGCGCACACAGCGACAGCGACACGCAAGCAGAGTCCTTGCGACAGTTGGTCCGCACCAATCGCTTGTTGGGTGAAGACCATGAGATGGAAGGTCTGGTGCGCGCCTTGGACGGCCGCTACTTGCCCCCGGCTCCCGGCGGCGACTTGATTCGCAACCCTGATGTGTTGCCAACCGGCCGCAACCTGCATGGTCTTGATCCGTTTCGCATGCCCTCCGCGTTTGCCGTCAAAGACGGGCAACAGCAAGCTGAAAAACTATTGGCACGCTACGCACAAGATCACCACGCCTTGCCAGAGACGGTGGCGATGGTGCTGTGGGGCACGGACAACTTGAAAACAGAAGGTGGCCCCCTGGCCCAAGCCCTCGCACTGATGGGTGCCATCCCGCGCTTTGACAACTATGGCCGTTTGGCCGGTGCCTCCTTGTTGCCACTGGAAACCTTGGGACGGCCGCGCATTGACGTGGTCATCACCCTGTCAGGCATCTTCCGCGACCTCTTGCCCATGCAGATTCGCTTGCTCGCAGAGGCCTCCTTCTTGGCAGCCAGCGCGGAAGAACCTGTTGAACACAACTTCATCCGCAAACATGCCTTGGAATTTTTAGCCGCACATGAAGGCAGCACCATGGAATGTGCCGCGCTGCGCGTGTTTGGCAACACCGAAGGCGCTTACGGGGCCAACATCAACCACCTGATCGACAACAGTTGCTGGGAAAACGAAAACGAGTTGGGGGATGCGTTCACCCAACGCAAAGGTTTTGCCTACGGCCGCGAAGGACGCCCCGTGCGTAACGCCGCCGTGCTGCAAAGTGCATTGGCCAGTGTGTCGCTCACCTACCAAAACTTGGACTCGGTGGAGCTGGGCGTGACCAGCATCGACACCTACTTTGACACGCTCGGTGGCATCAGTCGCGCGGTCTTACAAGCCAAACACCAGCGAGATGGCAATGACGCCAAAGCCCCTCCGGTTTTCATTGGTGACCAAACCCAAGGGGATGGCATCGTGCGCAGCTTGACAGAGCAAGTGGCCTTGGAAACTCGCACCCGCATGCTCAATCCCAAATGGCACGAGAGCATGCTGCAACACGGCTATGAGGGGGTGCGACAAATCGAAGCACACCTCACCAACACCATGGGTTGGTCTGCCACCACTGGCCAAGTTCAACCCTGGGTCTACCAACAGCTGGCGCAGACCTTTGTGCTCGATCCCGCGATGCGCGAACGTCTGGCCCAACTCAACCCCACCGCCTCGGCCAAATTGGCCAACCGTCTGGTGGAAGCAACCCGACGCCAGTACTGGCAACCCGACGCCGAAACGATGTCAGCCCTCCTCAGAGCGGGTGAAGAACTGGAAGACCGCCTCGAAGGCATACAAGAAGGACTACCCGCATGATTGAAACCACCAGCATTCCGGTGCAAAGCATTCAACGCAGTCGCAACGCCGACGGCGAAGGCAGCGTGCAGGTTCAGATGGATCCCTCCATCAAGATCGGCAACGCCAAGGTATTTGCCATCTACGGCAAAGGCGGCATTGGCAAAAGCACCACCTCGTCCAACCTGTCTGTGGCCTTCAGCAAACTGGGCAAGCGCGTGTTGCAAATCGGGTGTGACCCCAAACACGACTCGACCTTCACGCTGACCAAAAAGCTCATGCCCACGGTCATCGATGCCTTAGAAACCGTGGACTTTCACGCTGAAGAATTGCGGCTCGATGACTTTGTGTTCAAAGGCTACAACGGCGTGATGTGCGTCGAAGCGGGCGGTCCGCCCGCCGGCACGGGATGCGGTGGCTATGTGGTCGGTCAGACCGTCAAACTGCTGAAAGAACACCACCTACTCGAAGACACCGACGTGGTGATTTTTGATGTGCTGGGTGACGTGGTCTGCGGTGGCTTTGCGGCCCCGCTGCAACACGCCGACCGTGCCTTGATCGTGACGGCCAACGACTTCGATTCGATCTTTGCCATGAACCGGATCGTTCAAGCGATTGGCGCCAAAGCCAAAAACTACAACGTGCGTTTGGGTGGCGTGATCGCCAACCGCAGCGACGCCACCGACCAGATTGACAAGTACAACGCCGTGGTGGGCCTGAAGACCATGGCGCATTTCCCCCTGCTGGACGAAATTCGCAAGAGCCGTTTGAAAAAGTGCACGCTGTTTGAGCTGGAGTCGTCGCCTGCCGTTCAAGCCGTGCAAGACGAATACCTGCGCTTGGCTGCTGCGTTGTGGCTGGGCGCAGATCCTTTGCCCTCGGTTCCCATGAAAGACCGTGACATTTTTGACCTGTTGGGTTTTGACTGAACACGCCCCTTGAAAGCCAAGCCATGAATACCACCGCCTACGAACAACGCCGCAGCCAGATCGAACACTACTTCGACCGCACTGCCGCCGATGCTTGGGCTCGTCTGACCTCCAACGAACCCGTGGGACGCATTCGCGCCACGGTTCGCGCGGGTCGCGACACCATGCGCGAGACCTTGCTGTCGTGGTTGCCCCAAGACATGCGCGGACTCCGCTTGCTCGACGCCGGATGTGGCACCGGTGCGTTGGCGCTGCAAGCCGCGTTGCGAGGCGCTGAGGTGGTCGCCATTGACCTGTCACCCACATTGGTGAATTTGGCTGCTGAACGCATGGCGGCCGAGCACCCCAGCTTGCCGGGATCGGTGCAATTTTTATCCGGCGATATGTTGAGCCCAGATCTGGGGCAGTTTGATCATGTGGTGTGCATGGACTCCCTCATCCATTACGACAGCGATCAGATTGCACACGCGTTGGCGGGACTGTCCCAACGCACGCGTGCCTCGATGGTCTTCACCTTTGCGCCACGCACCCCTTTGTTGGCCTTGATGCACAGCGCAGGCCGGTTGTTCCCTCGCAGCGATCGCTCGCCCTCCCTGTCACCGGTGGCCCATGCCGACTTGCACCAGCGCATGCAAAACCACGACGATCTGAAATCTTGGCAAGGCGCGCGCATGCAACGCGTGGCCCGAGGCTTTTACACCTCACAAGCGTGGGAGTGGACGCGCACATGAAGCTGCATATCCCGGTCCCCCGCTGGCTGACAGCCTATGGCACACGCTTCATGCCGTTTGCCGACGCGGCCTCGCCTGAAATGCCCATGGCGCGTTTGCTGCGCCTGTCGCTGTTTCAAGTGGTGATCGGGATGGTGACCGCGTTGCTGGTGGGCACACTCAACCGCGTGATGATCGTGGAGTTGCAGGTGCCCGCGTGGTGGGTGGCAGTGGCAGTGGCCATCCCCATGGTGTTTGCACCACTGCGCACATTGATTGGCTACCGAAGCGACACCCACCCTTCAGAGTTGGGCTTGCGCCGCATTCCTTACCTGTGGACAGGCACCTTGATGTTGTTTGGTGGCTTGTCCATCATGCCGTTTGCCCTGCTCCTGTTGTCAGAACCTGAACACCACAACCTGTGGGTCGGACAAGTTGGCGCATGCCTGGCATTTGTGCTGGTCGGCACAGGCATACAAATCACACAAACCGCGGGCATGGCCCTGGCGAACGACTTGTCCACGCCTGAGAAACAACCCCGCGTGGTGGCCTTGCTCTACAGCATGTTGCTGGTGGGCATGATTGTGAGCAGCACCTTATTTGGGTTGATCCTGCAGGGCTTCAGTCCACAAAAACTGATTCAAATGATTCAAGGCTGCGCCGTGTTGGTCGCCGTGATGAACTTGGCCGCGCTCTGGAAGCAAGAAGCACGGCAAACCAAACGTGGCCGTCGTGAAGCCGGGGGCTTTGCGATGAGCTGGCGCACCTTGATGACACAACCGCAAATGCGCCGTTTCCTGTGGACCTTGGGTCTCGGCACGTTTGCATTCAACATGCAAGACATCGTGCTCGAGCCTTATGCGGCAGACATTCTCCAGCTCGACGTGGGCATGACCAGCGTACTCACAGCGCTCAGCGCAGGAGGCGCCTTGTTGGCCTTCATGCTGGCGGCCCGTTGGTTGTCTGGCGGATTACACGCCTGCCGCTTGGCCAGCTTGGGCGTTCTGCTCGGCCTGCCTGCGTTTGCCTTGGTGATTTTTTCTGGGCCCCTGGAAGCCGCTTGGTTATTTCGCACCGGCGTGGTCCTGATTGGTTTCAGTGGTGGCTTGTTTTCAGTGGGCATGTTGGTGACTGCCATGCACTTGAGCCAACACGTTGAGGAGGGTCGACTGAGTGGTCTGGTCGTGGGCACCTGGGGAGCTGTGCAAGCCACCAGCGCTGGCGCGGCCATGGCGCTGGGCGGTGCACTCCGCGATGGCGTGTCCGTGTTGGCGATGTCGGGCGCGATGGGTGAAGCCTTGGTGACGCCTATCACCGCTTATAGCTTTGTCTACCACCTCGAAATTTATTTGTTGTTTGTCGTACTGGTCGCACTGGGCCCGATGGTGCGCGCCAGTCGCTTGCAGGCCTCGGTCAACCCCACCCCCTCTAACCGCTTTGGTTTGGCACAACTGCCGAGCTGAACTTTGATGATTTTTTGAAGGAGCACTGCCATGGAAACAGGCGCAATCACACAGTACATCGATGTCGCCCAAATCGTGCTGTATATGTTCTGGGCATTCTTCGCCGGACTCATTTATTACCTCTTGCGAGAAAACCATCGCGAAGGCTACCCCATGGATTCGGGACGTGAAAACGGCCCCAAGATCGAGGGCTGGCCTCCGGTCCCCGAGCCCAAGGTGTTCAAAACACAAGACGGTCACACCTATCTGTCACCGGATCTCGCACGACCCGATGGCACCTACAGCGGACAACCAACACACGGTTGGAACGGAGCCCCGCTCGAACCCGTCGGCGATCCTTTGCTGGCAGGTGTGGGACCCGGTGCTTGGGCCATGCGGGCTGACGTACCGGATATGGATCCCCACGGCCACCCCAAGATCGTTCCCTTGCGCGTGGCCGCAGATCACGCGGTGGCACATCAAGACGTTGACCCGCGTGGATTGCCCGTGTGGGGGGCAGACAAACAAATAGCCGGCACTGTTTGCGATTTGTGGGTGGACCGCATGGAAATGTTGTTCCGCTACGCCGAAGTGCAATTGGCGGGCTCCGACAAGCGCGTGTTGTTGCCCATGACGTTTGCCCGTGTCAAAAAAGATGGCGCCCATGTGCAAGCGTTGTTGGCCCATCAATTTGTCAACGTGCCGTTGACCAAATCCCCCGACACCATCACGCTGCTCGAAGAAGAAAAAATCACCGCCTATTACGGCGCGGGCACCCTGTATGCGACCCCTGAGCGTCAGGAGCCGATCATATGAAAGCCACCCACGAACACGAGTGGGAGGCCGCGCCCGGTTTACCCAGCGCCCTGCCCGCAGGCGAACGTGTGGTCTGGCAGGGGGCTCCCAATTGGCGCTCTTTGGCGATCCATGCGTTTCATGTGCCCAAGGTCGCGATGTACTTCAGCTTGATGCTCGCGTTGCAAGCGATCAACCTGACCACGCCCTCCAATGACCTGGATTGGAAACCCTTGCTGGTGGCTGCCAGTCTGTACATCGTGGCGCTGGGCTTGCTCATGGGAACCGCATGGATGTCTGCCCACAGCACGCTTTACACCTTGACCAACAAACGTGTGGTCATGCGCATCGGCATTGTGCTGACACTGACTTTTAACTTGCCCTTCAAGCGCCTCGCAGGCGCGTCTTTGAAACCGTATGCCAAAGGCATGGGTGACATCGCACTTGCGCTGCAACCAGAGGATCGCATTGGCTGGGCCCACCTGTGGCCACACCAACGCGCGTGGTACATCAACCATCCCCAACCCACCTTGCGTTGTGTGCCTGACGCAGACCAAGTGGGCCAGTTGTTGCAGTCCTTGTGGCGTGACGCATGCGCCAATGAGGGCTTGCGCTTGACTGATGGCGCGACAGAGCCAGACGCTGCTTCTCACTCTCAACCCGGTGTGATTGCATGAACACCCTGAACCACACACACTGGTCTCAGAAAAACCAGGGACTCAACCGTCCCATGGCTTGGATCGGCGTGGTGTTGCTGGCAATCTTGGTCGCGGTCGGTTTGGCCCGATGGTCTGGACTCAACCCACGCACACCGGATGCTGCCGTGCAGTGGCAACGCGCACTGCACTTTACAGATTTACCGAATGGGGACATCACCGTCCTCGATGCGACGACCCAACAAGCCGTGGCAAATTTTTCGGGGGAACAAGGATTTTTACGCAGCACGCTGCGTGCGTTGGTGCGCGAACGTCACCGCGAAAAAATTGGCGCGGATGCCCCCTTCATCTTGATTGGCCGCACCGATGGCCGACTGACCTTGTTGGACCCCAGCACGCAGCAACGCATTGATCTGGAGTCGTTTGGACCCAGCAACGCGGCAGTTTTTGCCGGCTTGCGTTCGGCAGGTCAATGAGACTCTTTTCAATAAAAACTTCACCGAATTCACCGGAGATTCCTATGCAAGCCTCTGCCACCCACACCATCGAAACCGCAGACGATGCGAACAAAAAAGCCGTCCACAGCGACATGATCAGTCCGCGGTTCTACACCACCGACTTTGCTGCCATGGACCGCATCAGCATCGAACCCGTGCGTGCCGAGTGGGACAAGATGATGGCCGAGTACGAGGGTGACAACAACCACGACCACTTTCAACGCGATGCTGCGTTTGCCGACGAAGTGGCGGCGGGCATGGCCACCCTCTCGCCCGAATTGCGCCAAGAATTCATGGACTTTTTGGTCAGCTCCCTCACTTCCGAATTTTCGGGTTGTGTGCTCTACAACGAGATCCGAAAAAACGTCAGCAATCCAGACATCAAGCAACTGATGACCTATTTGGCGCGTGACGAATCTCGCCATGCCGGCTTCATCAATTTGTCGTTGCGTGACTTCAATTTGGGCATTGACTTGGGCAACCTCAAGCGCACCAAGAAATACACATTCTTCAAGCCCAAGTACATCTACTACGCCACATATTTGTCAGAAAAAATTGGCTACGCACGGTACATCACGATTTATCGTCAACTCGAAAAGCATCCAGAGAAACGCTTTCATCCGATCTTTCGCTGGTTTGAAAGATGGTGCAACGACGAGTTCCGTCATGGCGAATCCTTTGCACTGATCATGCGCGCCAACCCGCACCTGCTGCGCGGAGGCAACAAACTGTGGATTCGCTTTTTCCTGCTCGCCGTCTATGCCACCATGTACGTGCGCGACCACATGCGCCCCATGTTGCACGAGGCCATGGGCTTGGAATCCAGTGAATACGACTACCAAGTCTTCCGCATCACCACCGCAATCACGCAGCAAGTCTTCCCATTGGCGTTGGACACAGACAACCCCAATTTCCGCCGCGGTCTCGAACGCCTGTTTGAAATTTCACAGGCCATGGAGAAAGCCAAAGCACGCGGAGGTGTGATCGGCAAACTTCAGCAAGGTGTGTGCGCCGTGCAAGCCGCGTTCACCTTTGGTCGTCTGTTCATGATGCCGGTGATTGAGCAAGACCTGTCACCGCAAGTTCGAATGGACCCCGCATGGTGAACGAAGTCGTTTGGGCCTGTTTGTTCACTGCCCTGTGCTGGTGGGTCGGCACGGGCGTGATCTTATGGCTCGACCGACTCAACCCGCGCAGCTTTCGTTTCAGTCTTGCGGGTTGGACGCTGCTGCTGGCTCTGAGTTTTTGGGGTGTCGCACACAGCATGCGCGAAGTGAGTGTCTTCAACGCTTACCTCGCTTTTGGCAGTGTCATCGTGATGTGGGGATGGCATGAACTGACCTTTCTCACCGGGTGGATCACCGGGCCTCGTAAAACACCACTGGATGTGGGCGCCCAGGGATGGGTGCGGTTTATTCAGTCGGTGCAGGTCATGCTGTATCACGAGCTGGCGTTGCTGGCCAACTTCGCTCTGCTGTGGTGGATGCAAGAAGGTCAGCACAACCATGTGGCAATTTGCACTTATGCGCTGTTGTGGTTCATGCGTCTATCAGCCAAGTTGAATTTGTATTTCGGTGTTCCGCAAAACGGTGCGCAATATTTGCCGACGCACTTGCAATATTTGGCCAGTTATTTCCGCACCCGCCAGATGACCTTGTGGTTTGTGATCTCCATGGGGGTGGCCATGGGCACCTGGTTCTGGTTGGTGTGGTTAGCACAACAAGGCGCAGTGGCCATCACCACTGGTTGGGTCATGTTGGCCACCTTGCTGGGGCTGGCCATCGTGGAACACCTGATCATGATTTTTCCTTGGCCCCTCGAGCGGCTCTGGGGCTGGGCCATGGGCCAGACCTCTAAGCCTGCGCTCACACTTCCTCCTTGAGAGCGCCTATGAACGCCTACCGCACCGAAGAGTTTGGGCACGTCGTTGCCTCCCAACGTGACCCGCGTCCAGTGGCCGTCGTCATTGGCAGTGGCTTTGGTGGATTGGCTGCGGCCATTCGGCTGAGCGTCAAGGGCTACCAAGTCAAGGTTCTCGAAAAGCTGGATGCCCCCGGCGGTCGCGCCTATGTGCATCGCCAAGACGGCTTCACATTCGACGCGGGCCCAACCATCATCACCGCACCCTTTTTGTTGGAAGAGCTCTGGGCCTTGTGTGGCCAGCGTTTTGCAGACGATGTGACCCTGGTGCCGATGGATCCGTTCTACCGCGTTCGCTTCGCAGATGGCACCTGGTTTGACTACAACGGCGATGCAGAACACATGCGTGCCGAGGTGGCCCGTTTTGATCCCGATGACCTGCCCGGTTACGAACGTTTTCTAGAGGAAGCAGAACGCTGCAAAACCCTGGGCTTTGAAGGCATGGGGGACATGGCGTTCGACAAAATCAGCGACTTGCTGGCAGCCATTCCCGACTTCATGCGCATGGGTGCTTGGCGCAGTCTCTACAGCTTGGTCGCCAAACATATCCGCAATGACAAGTTGCGCATCGTCATGAGCTTTCACCCCCTGCTCATTGGCGGTAACCCTTTTGCCGTCACCTGTGCCTACGCACTCATCAATTCACTCGAACGCACCTGGGGTGTGCACTCGGCCATGGGCGGCACCGGTGCCATTGTTCGCGGCTTGGTGGGGCTGCTAGAAGCGCGGGGCGTGCCAGTCCGATGCAATGCCCCCGTGACGCAGATTTGCATTGACAACGGCCGCGCCTGTGGCGTGAAGCTTGAGAACGGTGAGTACATCGCCGCCGACATTGTGGTCAGCAACGCAGATACGGCCTGGACCTACAAATACCTGGTTGCCCCCGAGCACCGTCGGGTCTGGAGCGACCGCAAGATCGACCAGGGACATTACTCCATGGGCTTGTTCGTTTGGTACTTTGGCACCTCACGTCAATACGCCGATGTGCCGCACCACATGATGGTGCTGGGTCCACGCTACCAAGGTCTGCTTGAGGACATTTTCAAGCGGCATCATTTGGCCAAAGACTTCAGCTTGTATTTGCACCGTCCCACGGCCACCGACCCCTCGCTGGCCCCTGAGGGCTGTGACACGTTTTATGTGCTGTCACCGGTGCCCCATCTCGACAGTGGCACCGATTGGGCCCGGGTGTCTGAAAGCTACCGAGCAGCCATTGCAGAAGCTTTGGAGGCCTCAGTTCTGCCGGGCTTACAAGACTGCATCGTGACATCCAAAGTCACCACACCGCAAGACTTTCAAGACCGCCTTTGGTCCTACAAAGGCGCGGGCTTTGGACTGGAGCCCTTGCTGCTGCAAAGCGCATGGTTTCGTCCACACAACCGCAGCGAAGACATTCCTGGCCTCTACGTCGTCGGTGCCAGCACCCATCCAGGCGCGGGCGTGCCCGGTGTGCTCATGTCAGCCAAAGCCTTAGAAACGGTGGTCCCGCATGTTGAACTCTGAATTACCACCTGCCAACGACCCCGTCGTTGTAGAGACAGACCCTGCGCCGCAAAGTTTGAACTTCGACTCGCAAGATCTGCAAGCCTGCGTCGCCATGATGCAAGGCGGTTCGAAAACTTTTTTTGCAGCCAGTCGGTTGCTGCCACCCCGGGTGCGCACGGCCGCCATTGCGCTTTATGCATTCTGCCGAGTGGCAGACGATTTGGTCGACGAGGCACACGCCGGCGACATGCCACTCGAAGTTCTCAATCATCGACTGGACGCGATTTACGCCAGCACCCCACACGACCATGTCGAAGACCACGCGTTGAGTTTGGTGGTCCAGCAATACAAGCTGCCCAGACATTTGCTAGATGCTTTGATCGAGGGATTTGCTTGGGATGCCCACGGGCGTCGCTATCACAGCATCGAAGATTTGCATGCCTACGGTGCCCGCGTGGCCGGCAGCGTCGGTGCCATGATGAGTTGGATCATGGGACCTCAAAGCATCGACACCCTGGCGCGTGCCTGTGAGCTGGGCGTCGCCATGCAACTCACCAACATTGCACGCGATGTGGGTCATGACGCCAGCATTGGTCGTCTCTATCTGCCCCGGGAATGGTTGATCCTCGAAGGCATCGATCCTGACGCTTGGTTGGCCCAACCGTCCTTTACGCCAGCCCTTGCACGCGTGGTCACTCGCTTGTTAGATGAAGCAGATCGACTGTACAAACAAGCGAACTCAGGCATTGCAGCCCTCCCCCCCGATTGCCGCGCCGCCATATGTGCAGCCAGCATGATCTATGCAGAAATTGGCCACCAACTGCGGCGTGAAGGCTTGGACTCGGTCACCAAACGCACGGTGGTGGGAACGACGCGCAAGCTGATGTTGCTCGCCAGTGCTTGGACCCAAGTTCACTGGATTCGGGTGTCTGATCACACGCCCGCTCCCTTGTCGGCCATTTTGTATTTGGTGCAAGGGTGCCAAACCGCGACACAACAATCTGGCAGTCCCAGCTATTTTCCAAATCGCACCATGCCGCAGCGTGTGTCTTGGATGCTCGAATTGTTTGAGCGCCGAGAGACCGAGCGTCTCGACCGCAACGCCTTGCGACAAACCGTATGACCGATCGGAACCGCTCCGTCACTGTGCGACTTCTGTATGTCAGTCGAGCCAAAGCCCCACAAACCACAACCGTCACCACGTCGATCTTGATGCAAGCGCGCGTGCACAACCAGGTGTCGGGGATCACCGGCCTGTTATGCCAGGGGCAAGGTTTTTTCTTTCAGGTTCTCGAAGGCGGACGCCACGAAGTCAATGCACTGTACCGACGCATATGTCTGGATTCGCGGCACAAAGATGTGGAGTTGCTCAGCTACGAGGAAATTTCACAACGCCGTTTCAGTCAATGGTCCATGGCGTTGGTCAAACTGTCAGCAGATGACCCGCGGGTGCAAATGCAGCATCCAAATTTCGATCCCTATTCGGCATCGGGTGAGCAGATGATGCAACTGCTCAACGACTTGATGCAATCGGGCCAACCGATCACAGCGTCTTAGATGACGCCAAGATCTGGCCGACTTACTTGATTTGTTTTTTGGGACGGTTCAACCAGTTCGCCAAAACGAAGATACAAAAAACGACATACATGAGGATGAGGACGTATTTGATTTCCATGGAATGCCTTCTTTAACGTGGGATGGGGATTAAAAGTGTTTTCATTATGATGAAATTTGACCGCTCTGCACAGGGTGCCCCATCAATGGTCTCATCGCCCAGAGGGTCATGACAAGCAACACCATTTCAATCAAGTAGACGGTCGAGTAGCCCATGAATGAATTGCTCGCGATGGCCATGCCATCGCGGAGCATGCCGCCCAGGGCCATCCCCACGCCGGCGGCAGTCGCCTGCACCGCACCCCAAGCCCCCATGGCAAGCCCGGTTTGCTCAGCTGAGGCAAGCTGCATGGTGGCAGTCAAGGTGCCGTGCGCAAACATGCCGCCGCCCATGCCAATCAAAAAAATGCCCCCCGCAAAGACCGCAGGCGATGACAGCACAGGCGCAAGGATGACGGCCACAAAAGCAGGCAAACCAACCCATGCCCCCCAGCTGGCCATGCGGTAAGCGTCGCCCCCTTTAGACAACACGCGCGAAGCCCAAGCAAAGCCCATGAAGCCTCCTAAGGCCAACGTGGCCGTGAGCGTGGTGGTGGCAGAGACGCTGAGATTCAACATCTCGCCGCCATAGGGCTCAAGCAAAACGTCTTCCATGGTGAACGCCATCGTCCCGCAACCCACGACCAACAAACGTCGCAGGGTGTGCGGACCTTGACAAAACGTTTGCCACGCTTCTTGAAAACTTTGTTCAACCGGGGTCCCGGGTTTACGCAAACGACTGCGGGGTTCTTGTTTCCACAAAGCGATCACATTCAACACCAAGGTCAACACGGCAACCGCTTGCACCACGCGAATGAGTTGCCCATGGCTGTAGTCTTGCAACAGATAACCAAGCATCAAGGCGCTGCCCATCATGCCCACCAGTTGCATGACATACATCAGCCCCACGACCTTGGGTTGACTCTCGACCGGCGCCAAATCAGTGGCCAATGCCAAGCCTGCCGTTTGCACAGTGTGCATGCCAATGCCCACCAAGACAAAGGCCACCGCAGCACCGAGCTGCCCCACCCAAGCAGGGGCCTGGCTCGATTGACCCGCACCGGCCAGCACCAAGAGTGCAAACGGCATGATGGAAAAACCGCCAAATTGCAGCAAGCTTCCCATCCATAAATAAGGAACGCGACGCCAGCCCAACTGGGACCGATGGTTGTCCGAACGAAAACCAATCAAGGCGCGAAACGGCGCCACCAGCAATGGCAACGCCACCATCAAAGACACCAGTGTGGCAGGCACTTTGAGCTCAACAATCATCACGCGATTGAGTGTGCCCACCAGCATGACCATCGCCATGGCCACAGAAATTTGAAACAGCGACAAGCGCAACAAACGCGACAGCGGCAAATCATCGCTGGCGGCGTCTGCAAAGGGCAAAAACCTCGGAGCCATGCTGCTCAGAGATTGGACCCACGTGGTATTCGATTTATTCATAGAGGAAAGGCCAAGCGCTAACGCGCTTGGCCGTTCTTTGGTTTTCACCGACTACTTCTTCACCGTACTTTCGGCAGCAGGCGCTGCAGCGACGACTTTGGCATTGCCATTGAGGAAGTTTTTCACCCAGGTGGTGTTGAGGGTCAGTGCCAGGTGCACGCTGAAGGACGCGATGGCCACAGCAGCAATGAACACTGGAATACCGACCGACGGTTTCACCACACACCACATTTTCGAATAGATCATGTTGTGTCTCCTTTACATGAGCCAGGGTGAATAAATATAGGCCAGCAGATGGGCTAACGCGGCAATCATGCCGAATATCTGCGTGCCCTGGATGAGATTGCGGTGAATCTCTTCCGACTCGGCCTCGGTCAGTCCCGTTGGCCAGACTTTGTCTGAGTTAGACATAGTTTTCTCCTTGCAGAAGACGTGCACGGCCCGCACGAGGGCTATTCTTGGTCACCATGACCAGGAATTTCGAAGCTCTGACATGGGACGCACGCGGGCCATCGCCACACAAGTCGGTCCATTCAAAGCAATACATCTCAAGCCCGCCGCGGCATGCGCCAAGGCAGCATGGCTTGAACCACCGGTGACACCAACCGTGGCACCGACAGGGTTTCGTGAAAGGCGAGCAATGGCTCACCGGCATAGTTGAATTGCAGCAAAGCACGCTGATAAAACGGGGTGTCCTCAAGCTGCTCTTGGCACTGAACAGGCGCTTCGCTGCGCATCCGCCGATCGATGCGCCAACCCGTTTTCGGCAAACGCTGGGCAGGCGGTGTCTCGATGTCCTCAACGACCCCATCGGGTCTGAAGCGCAACGACAGCACGCGGTCTGGTGAGCCAGGTGACTGCATGTCATAAAACACCAAGGTGCTGCCATCGCGCATGCGTGCGCGTGACCAGTCCCAGGTGTGAAAGCCTTCGGCGATGGGCTCGTCCCCCTCATTCGAATCCAAATAAGCGTGACCCTGCCACTTCAAATCGGGCGAGGTCAAATCCACCTCAATCCTTGACGCGGGAGCCAAGGGGCCCCAGCGATGACGGCCCCTTGCATCGAGTCGTGTGGAATAAGTTTGCAGCTGCTGGGGCCACAGCTTGATGCGACCTTGAATTTTTCGCGGCAACGGCACACTGACCTCGTTGATGTCGAGGGTCAAGCAGTCGCCATCCCACTGCATCTGACTGGGGCCAATGATGAATGCTTGCGCGCTCCGAGAACAATGCCGACGACCCCGCTCCGTCATCGCCCAACGGCCACGCCCTTTGCTATAAATCGCCACGTTCAAAGCGCAATGGTTGTCGGGGTCCGTTGGACCGCTGCGTCTCGCCCAGGCGTAATAAGGCGAAAACACACTGCCCACAAACGCAATGAGGGTGATGCCGTGTTGTCCGTCGTCACTCATGGCGTCGATGTACCACCAAAGGTAGCCCCCATCTGGAACGTGTTGGTCGAAACGAGGCTCTCCATCAGGGCCTCGGCCGCCCGTTGTCCTGACAACGCGGCCATCGGCACCCCCGGTCCCGGATGGATACTGCCCCCCGCCAGAAACAGACCCGGCACCGGCGTGGTCGCGCCAGGTCGACTGAAGATGCTCATCCATCCGTGCGTCGCTTGCCCATACAGGGCGCCCCCACTGGCTGGGAAACGTCGATGAAAATCCTGCGCGGTTGTGCGCACACAGTTGTTGGATGTGGGCGTGAGTTTCAAGCCCAAATTGCTCAGGTGTTGAAAGGTGCGTTCTTGACATTGCGCAGTGGCCTCCTCAGTCCAATGAGGGTCATCCCCACACGCGGGTGCGTTGACCAAACAAAAAATACGTTCTGATTGCCCTGGTGCAAACGTCTGCGGTCGATCCTGCGCGCACACATACACCGTGGGTCGCTCTGGCAGACGCTGGCGATCAAAGATGTCGGTGAATTCACTGGCGTAGTCAGACTGAAAATAAACGTTGTGTCGCTCTAGAGGCGCGTTTGCAACCGGTGTGTGCATCGACCAAGTGAGCGCCGACAACGAACGCGGCGGCGACTGTGAGGGCACTGCCTGGCGACTCTCCTCCCCCAGCAATCCGTGTCGTAGGGCTTGTGCATCGCCATTGAAAATGACCCGGTCGGCTGGCAAAAATTCACCCGACTGCAGGCGCACGCCACACACCCGTCCGTGCTTGAGCTCAATGCGATGGCAGGTGCTGTGGTAGCGGAACACCGCGCCACGTCGCCGCGCCACTCGGGCCAAGCTTTTGGCCATGCCTGTCATGCCACCTTGCACTGACCAGACCCCATCCATCTCGACCTGCGCAATCAACATCAAGGTGGCCGGTGCCAACCAAGGCGATGAGCCGCAATAGGTGGCGTAACGCGCAAACAACTGACGCAGTCGCGGATCTGCAAACTGCTGACCTAGTTGTTGCCACAGATTGCGCATCGGTCCCAATTGCGTCAGGACAGACAACCCACGCCATCCCAAATCGGCCATGAAGCCACCCATGTGAGGACGTTGTGCGCGAATCATCGGGCCTTCCAGCGTCGCATACAGTGCACGCGCTGTTTGACAGAATTTCTGAAAACGTCGTGCCTCGTCACCCCCCGACCATGCAGCAATGGCGGCTTCACTTTGCGCCGCATCGGCCGACAAGTCGAGCTGACTGCCGTCGGGCCAAAAATGACGCGCTAACACTTGCAAGGGTGTGATCTGCATCTCGGCGTCGACGCTGGTCCCGACATGGTTGAGCAAGGCATCAAACACCCAGCGCATGGTGAACACCGTGGGTCCGCTGTCAATCTCAACGCCGCCCACTTCGCGGCTGTGCACTTTGCCGCCGGGCTCGCCAGCGGCCTCGACCACAGTCACATCCAGCCCTTGATGCGCCAGCAACATGGCGCTACTCAAGCCACCCATGCCGGCGCCAATGATCACGACTTTGTGCTCAGGCATGGCTCAGCTCCAAGGCATGCAGGGCTGATGCATCGACGCGTGCAGATTGCTGTGGCAATGCAAAGCGCTGACCTTGCCAGTCCCCAGACATCTGCAACACACGCATGCGCACAAACATGCATTCCGAAAAAAACTCATGTTTGTAGGCTGCCGAGCTCGCAACTTGATGCGCCCCTGTGTGAGCGAAATTGGTCATCGCTGCCGTGTCTTGCCACAGGCTAAAGGTGCACTGGCGCACCAGAGGCGCTTCACCCAAACCCATGGACAGTAAACACCCCTCAGACTGATTCAAGTCGGCTTGCGCTGCGGGGGCATAACGCCAAAAAGCCATGGCCTTGGAGGGCAAGATGCTGGCACGGGTCAAGACCGCCAACGGTCCTTCCGTTTCAACTTGACCCCCCAGGGCATCCGGGGTTGTGGTCAACCAAGCTTGCTTGTCCCAATGCCCTCTGGATGAATCCACGCGCAGCACCCCACACCAGAATTCACTGGCGCGGTCTCGGTAAGACTGCACCCAAGTGCTGTTGAGAAATTGCTGCGCTAGCTCAAGGTTGGTGAGGGTGCAGATCAAGCCCTGATGCGTGGCACTGGGCCGCAAACTAAACCCTCCGCCATGCCCGCTGCCCATGACCTTCACCGAGGTCAAACCCGGTACGTTTTTGAAAGGACTGGCGCCAGCCACCAAACGCAACCAACCCCAGCCTCGATGCTGACGCAAAAAATTGGCCAACACCACCACCACCACCCCCGACAGTGGATCATGAAGATGCTGCGGGGCATTCATAAACGTATTTCCGACTGAGTGAGGCTGTGAACTACTTGGCTGACACTTTCGTCGTCAACAGATTGGGTTTGAGTAATTCAGGGAAGTCCTTCGCCATCTCTGCCCCATTCAGCGGCTTGTAGGCCCCTTGATGGCAGGTGGCGCAATTCAACTTGGGCACGTCACCTGTGGGTCCTTTTCGATGGTCTGGAAAAACTTCGGTCAAGGACTCCATGTAGTTTTGGTTCAGGTCACGCGCCATGCGAATGCCATGCCAAGCCGTGGTCCTTTGCGGTGGACTGTTGGTCCAGTTTTGGAAGGACTGGGTGTTGTGGCAATACGTGCAGTTCACGCCCAGCGAAGTCGACATATGCGTCATCAAGCCATAGGTCCACTCAGCTTGTTTGATCGACTGTCGATTGCCTGATGGCAAAGCGGTCGGTCCATTGACGCGAATTTTTTGGTCATCCAACAAAAATGGGGTGAACGGATCGTTGGGCAATGAGGATTGGTTCACCACAGGCGACGGCGTGTTTTGCCCCGCCTTGTCACCCATGAAATTAGACCCGTAGGGCTGAGGATTGGACTTGAACCACACCGCACTGGGCACAGGTTCACCACGGTGACAGGTGTAGCAGGTCACGCCGGTCTGTGCCACGTGAGGCTTCCAGTCCGCGTTGATGTGCCGGGTCATCTCAATCATCTTGCGCGCAACGACCTTGGTGTACTTGCTGTCGTCGGCAAAATTCGCCAACTGATGGCAATAGGCGCATCCTTCTTGAGGGGCCACCCAGCTGCTCATCGATGCCATCAATCGGTTGAATTCACCCACACTCAGATTGCCCAGTACTTTGACGTTTTTATAGGCTTGCGCCGCCTTCGGGCCTTCTGAGCCGGGCGAAGGAATCACTGCGGGTGGTTGGTTTTTATCCGTCTTCTCTTCAAGCAAACGGGCGTTGTAGACCTGCACCATGCCCGTGCCGCGATAACCGCTTTGCACGGACTCGGGAATGGGGCGTTCACAGCCCGCCAGCATCAGCCCGACGCACAACAAGCCCAGGGTGTTGACTAGGCGATTTGTCCAAAGCTTGGCAACGTGAGGGGTAGTTCGCGAGTTCATGGCTTACCTCCAATGCTCAGCGCTGGATCTGTCATCGCTGGAAAAATTTCAGGGTATGGCGGTGCAACCCCGTGCTTGATGGCCCAGAGGTACCAGTTGTCCACCACGGTGCCGGTTAACAAAATGCCGATGCCCCCCGTGATGGGACACAAAACGGCAAACCACCCAGCCCAACGGTGAATCGATTCCATCGTGGCGTTGAAGCCCATGGCCCAACACCAGAACAAGCCCGCGCGCCCAGAGGCGGTACCGCGGTCGGTGATTTGCTCAATCTTACGTTCACCGCCGAAGCGTGTGACCGCCAAAATGGTGGCGCCGTGCATGGCAAACAGCAAGGCTGAGCCAT
>JACCDK011890664.1_pt1 | contig 27743 bp, 25 predicted proteins | sample 7445871 | NCBI WGS metagenome assembly JACCDK01 (sample SAMN15323436, study PRJNA562643) | freshwater metagenome | isolation source: river surface water | place: USA:Blue River Watershed | collected 2017-08-15 | reverse complement strand
GGCCAAAAAATATGCCATAATTTGCGTCTTCACAAATACCGCCCGGGTGGTGAAATTGGTAGACTCAGGGGACTCAAAATCCCCCGCCGCAAGGCGTGCCGGTTCGAGTCCGGCCCCGGGCACCATCAGCGGAAACCCAGCAGCCATGCGGGTTCCAAGCGAACTAAGGCCAACCTTCACGGGTTGGCCTTTTTTCTTGGCTTTGTCTGTGTATGCCGCATGTATGCCGCATACCTCGTAATTGGCACTTACTAGCGCTGGTCTAGTTGGTCAGGTGTGGGTGCACTCTCAGTTGTGCTCGGCCTCTAGAGTTGGGTGGCGGCCATGTGTCAGACCTGACCTGAGTGTTTGATGCTGTGGCTTTTGGTGTAAAAGTCAGAATTCCAACCCAAGCAGACCCCACCGGGGGGGCACCCCCCTAAACAGGAAAAGGAGTCCCTGTCTGATACGCATACTGTTTTGGACAAACGATGGCCTCTTGCATCCAAAGCTACAACTGACACAGAATCAGCCGTACTGTTTGGAAACCCCCCGTCATTTTTCTTTAGTTGACCCCGCCGGGGTATTTCAATTTTTTGGGATAGTTCGGTAATTGGCGAAGGCCACCTGCATTTCTGCTTGATGGCGTTGCGCATCGTCTGCAATCACGCACTCTGGTCAACCACTTTGACAATGTCCGCTCAAGGCTGTTTTTTGTCTTTCAAGCGGCACCATTGCCTGTCAAGTTCGCAGCGGTAGCAGACATCGGCTAACAAATTAGGAGAACCGCTAACGGCCAGGAGCCGTCATCGAATGATTTCGGTAGATGGCCGCTTTGAGTCAGTCAAATTCTGCGGCTATCTGGTCAATGATCGGTTTGGCTGTTGGTAGACAGTTGATGTGCGGCCCGGTGTAGGTGCGCGATGAACTGTCGGATGGCAGGGGACACCACCGATCCACTGCGGATGATAACTCCCACTGACAACGGGAGGCCAGGCTCCAACAATGGAACGCGCACAATATTCTGTCCAAGCGGGTGTGCAACGATCTGATCAGGCATGAGGCCCAGCAAATCACCGGAGCCCAACAGAGCCAAAAGCGCCAGGGTTGAATTCACCATAGCGCCCACTGGTGGTGCGGCCAGGCCATGGGTCTCAAACAGACGGCTCGCATAGCCGGTCTGAACCGAGGTACCTGTGTAGACCCAAGAGGCATCGGCAAGTTCAGTCAGTCGACTTGCTTTAGCATGCCGGCTGCCGCGCCGAGCAACCACCACCATGGTTGTTTCCATCAGCTGCTCGGATATGAATTCGCCACTGGGCAGGCCTTCTGGAATGCCGCCCACGACCATATCTACCTGGCCGCTGCGCAGTTTTTGCAGCTGCTCCACAAACAGTTCCTCGCTTACACGCAACCGGATGTCGGGGTAGGCACGGCTGAATGTGCGCAGCGTTTCCGGAATCAGCAACATCATGGCGACTGGCACGGCGGCCACGTTGAGATCGCCACGCATTTGCCCCCCCAGCTGCTGGATCTGGTCGGTGGCGCTGGCCAGTTCGCGCGCCACCTTGACGGCGTGCTCGAACAGCACCTGTCCCTGGGGCGTAGGCCGCACGCCTTGCGAATGCCGCTCCAGCAGCGGAGCGGCGAGCTCGATCTCCAGCTCACGAACCAGCTTTGTCAGGGCCGGTTGTGACACACCGATGCGTCGGGCCGCACCGCGCAGGCTGCCTTCTTCGATGGCGGCCACAATGGCCTGAAGGGCATTGAATTTCATGGCGCTAATTTAGATTTGTGATAACTCTATGTTATCGCGGTTGCGGTCCCGGCATCTTGGCAGTTTGGGTTGGGCTTTTCAAAATCTCAGCCTATTCGCTTCTTGCGAATTGACATCCATCCAAACAGGAGACCTTCATGCTCAAACGTGCCCTCATTACCCTGACCCTCGGCTTGGCCATGACTGCCCAAGCCCAGACCTTTCCCACCAAACCGGTGCGCATCATCACCCCCTTCCCGGTGGGCAGCGGCCCCGAAGGCGTAGCCCGTCTGGTGGCTGATAAGCTCTCCAAGACCTGGGGCCAGCCTGTCACGGTGGAAAACCGACCCGGTGGCAATGGGTTTATCGCCATCGACGCATTCAAGCGTGGCGCGACCGACGGCACCGACCTGATCCAGCTCGACAATGTGCACCTGACAGCCTACCCACACCTGTTTAAGAAGCTGCCCTATAACGCAGCCAGCGACTTCGACGTGCTGCTGCCCCTGTTCAAGACCTACTTCTTCTTCACCGCTGCCACCGACAGCAAATACAAAAACGTGGGCGACATCGTCCAAGACGCCAAAGCCAACCCTGGCAAGCTCAACTACGGTTCTTGGTCGGTGGGCAATCCGGTGCACCTGGGTTCGGCCTTGTTCGAGACCGTGACCAACACCGAGATGCAACACGTCATTTACAAAGAAACCAGTCAGCTCTACACCGGTGTGGCCACTGGTGAATTGGCCTTTGCCATGGGCACCAGCGCCACCGCAGGCCCGCTTTACCGTGCAGGTAAGCTCAAGTTCCTAGCGATTGCTGCACCCAAGCGCTTGCCTGCTTACAAAGACGTGCCCACCGTGGCAGAAGCGGGTGGCCCCAAAGACTTTGAAGTCAGTGGTTGGACTGCCATCGCCGCCCCCAAAGGACTGCCCAAAGCTGTGGCCGACAAGATCAACGCAGACATTGCCAAGGCCCTGGCCGAGCCCGATGTGCGTGAAAAGTTCATCACTTTTGGGTATGAAGCCTTCACGCCCACACGCGAGCAGTTCAATGCTTACATCCAGGCCGAGTCAGTCAAGCAAGCTGCCGTGATCGTCAAGGCCAAAGCAGCCCTCGACTGAACACCAGCCAAAGGACACCCAGCATGGCACGCATCATTGGCGGCATCGGCGCCTCGCATTCCCCCACCATCGGATTTGCCAAAGACACAGGCAAGCACAATGACCCTGCGTGGAAACCGATTTTTGACGGCTTTGATGCCATTCGTAGCTGGGTCCACGACAATCAGATCGATGTGATCTTCATGATCTACAACGACCACATCACGTCTTTCTTCTTTGACCACTACTCGGCCTTTGTGCTGGGCATCGACGACCGTTATGTTGCGGCCGACGAAGGCGGCGGGCCGCGAGATGTGGATCCGGCCATCGGCCATTTGGGACTGTCGCAGCACATTGGTATGTCGCTGGTCGCCGACGAGTTCGACATGTCCTTTTTCCAGGGCAAGCCGGTGGACCATGGCTTTCTGTCGCCGCTCTCCATGCTGGGCGACGAATGCGGCCCATGGCCAGGCCAGGTCGTGCCGCTGCAAGTGGGTGTGCTTCAACTGCCCGTGCCCAGTGCCAAGCGCATGTGGAAGTTGGGTCAGGCGCTGCGCCGTGCCATTGAGAGCTACCCCAAAGACCTGAATGTGGCCATCATGGCCACGGGCGGCTTGTCGCACCAGGTGCATGGCGAGCGTGCGGGTTTCATCAACGAAGCCTGGGACAACGAATTCCTCGACCTACTCGAAAAAGCCCCTGAGCAATTGGTGAAAATGCGTATCGCCGAGTACGCGGCCAAAGGCGGTATGGAGGGCGCCGAGGTCATCATGTGGCTGATCATGCGCGGCGCGCTGTCCGATCAGGTCAAGCTGGTCCACAAGCAAACCTACGCGCCCTCGGTTACCAACATCGCCACACTTGTTTTCGAGGACCTAGGTGGTGAGCCCGATGCAGCGGCCGTAGAAGCGCATCGCCAGCACATCGGCCACGAATTCGAAGGCGCAGGCGCTTTGCAAGGCACCTACCCCTTTACCCACGCACGCAGCCATAACAACCTGCGCATCAACCGCTTTTTGCATGCCCTAGTCAAGCCCGAGCACCGCGAGCGCTTTATGCACGACTTTGAAGCCCTGGCCACCGAACATGGTCTCAGCGAAGAAGAGAAAGACCTGATACGTGGCCGAAAGTGGATCGAGATGATTCGCCGCGGCGTGATCTTCTTTGTGCTCGAAAAAATGGCTGCCGTGCTCGGAGTGCCTAATCCGGCCGTCTACGCCGCTTTTCGGGGTGAGACATTGGAGCAGTTTTTAGCTACACGCAAGTTGCCAATTACTTACTCGGTGGCGGGCGGCACCAAAGCGAAGGATATGTCTCGAACGTAAACAGCCGTTGACTATGTCAATATGAAAGGCAGCTTCCTGCCATCCGCTGCGGTGAGTTATTCAGACCATCCCTAAGCCGTCTGGCGTAGTAGAAGTTTTGGCCTCGACGAGTAGACCAAGCGTTTTGCCCCTGGATCCTTGATACGTTGGAGCAGTATGGACGCGGCCTGCTCCCCAAGTTCACTGGGGTGAATGTCAACGGTACTGAGTGGCGGATTGGAGTGAGCAGTGTCGAGAATGTTGTCGAAGCCCATCAAGGCAAAATCTGCACCGGCCCGAATGCCCTTTTCTCCCAGCGCGGAAAGGGCGCCAAAAGCCACGACGTCGTTGTAGCAAACTGCAGCTTTTAGGTTCGGCTTTTGGGCAAGCAAAGCTTTCATTGCCTGATAGCCACCTTCACGACTGGGGTTAGCGTTAAACACCAAGTCATCTGAATACTGCATGTCGTTCTCCAGCAGGGCCTTTTTGTATCCGCTCATGCGCTGAGTAAAAACAGTACCTTTTTGCCCCCCCAGAAATCCGACCTGTTTATGCCCAGAACTCAGGAGATGGTTGGTTGCAAGAAAGACGCCTTCTTCGCTGTCAGACCCAGCGAAGTCATAGGTGCCTGATCCCAAATTTCGAACGAATACGGTAAGTGGTATCCCCCAGGACTGAATCGTTTTCAGGATGGAACGTGGTGTGTTGAGCGCAGGGCACAGCATGATGCCGGCGGCATTTTGCTCTCGCATAGACTGCAGTACCCTATCTTGCAGGCCAACATCCTCACGGGTGTGTGCCATGAGCACAACGTATCCAGCATCCACCAGTTTGCGCTCGATACCAACCAAAACTTCGGCAAAAAATGGGTTCATCAGATCGTTGATGACAACCCCAATCGCATTGGATGCGTTTCCACGGAGCTCTCCAGCTCTGCGATTGAAGACATAGCCTAACCTAGCTGCAGCTTCTCTTACGCGCTCGGCAGTCTCACCTTTGATGAGCGGGCTTCCCTTCAATACCAAGGAGACGGTGGACTTAGAGACATTGGCTTCTGCGGCTACGTCAACGATGGTGATCGTGCGTGCGGTTGTGGGTCGGATGGTCATGGTGTATTGGTGTTTTCCCTGGGTTTTTAATTTTGCTCTTGCAATAAATTTGGAACGTTCCAATAATTCACGAATTGCAACGTTCCAATAAGCATACGGTAAAAACTGAAATGAACCAAGAATTGATCACTGGATGGGGCCTCATAGGTGCCAGCACGATTGCTCGACAGTACATGGTGGAGGCCATTCGTGCTCAGAAAGGCCACTTTGTGCAGGCTGTCATGAGCAGCCAGCAGGAACGCGCTGAGAAGTTCGCTGCCGACTGCGCTATTCCCTCGGCCTACAGTTCAATTGACGCACTCCTTGCCGACCCCAAGGTGCAAGCGGTCTACATCAGCACGACCAACGAACTCCATCACGACCAAGTTATTGCCGCTGCGGCAGCCGGCAAACACGTTCTGTGCGAAAAGCCTTTGGCGCTGAACACAGAAGATGCGCTCGCAATGGTCCATGCTTGCCAGAAGGCGGGCGTAGTAATGGCGACCAACCACCATCTGCGTAATGCGGCGACGCACCGCAAGATGCGCGAGCTGATTCAGGCTGGGGCTATCGGTAAGCCGCTCTTCGCACGTGTTTTTCACGCGGTCTACCTGCCCCCCCATTTGCAGAGCTGGCGTTTGGACAAACCGCAGGCCGGTGGAGGTGTCATCCTGGACATCACCGTGCATGACATCGATACGCTGCGCTTCACGTTGGACAGCGATCTGGTCGAAGTGGTTGCAATGACCCAAACCGCATCCATGGCGAAAAAGGGCTTGGAAGATGGCGTTATGGCGGTCATGCGCTTTGAGAACGGTGTGATGGCCCAAATTCACGATGCCTTCACCGTCAAGCATGGCGGACATGGCATTGAGTACCACGGCGAGGCCGGATCGCTCATCGGACGCAATGTGATGAGCCAAAAGCCAGTTGGCGAAGTGCTGCTGCGCAATGCAGAGGGTGAGCAGCAAATCGCCATCGAGCACGAAGGGCTCTACATCCGTGGCGTGGCGGCTTTCTGCTCCGCCATCCAAGGCAAGGGAAAGCCCTCTGCTACCGCTGAAGACGGCGTCAAGTCGTTAGCGGGCGCACTGGCCGTTTTGAAAGCATGTCAATCCGGAAGCCGTCAGGCCGTCCCCTCCGTAACGATCTAAGAGAAACGTTCATGACAAACAAAGTCATTACTGCGCGCCAAGCTGCCGCTCTTATTCGCGACAACGATGTAGTCAGCATTAGCTCCAGCAGTGGCCTGGGCTGTCCCGACCTGATCTTGAAAGGCATTGGTGATCGTTTTGAAGAAGAAGGCTCACCCAAGAACCTCACGACACTGAACCCAATCGCTGCAGGTGACATGTACGGCATCAAGGGCATAGACCACATTGCCAAGCCGGGATTGCTCAACCGCATTCTGGCCGGCTCTTACCCCAGCGGCCCCTCGTCTCTGCCAATGCCCGCGATCTGGAAGTTGATTGTGGAGAACCAGATTGCCGCCTACAACATTCCCAGCGGCATTCTGTTCGATATGCACCGTGATGCCGCGGCCATGCGTCCTGGCGTGTTAACCAAAGTCGGCATGGGTACCTTTGTGGACCCAACACTGCAAGGCTGCGCCATGAACGAGAAAGCGGCCTCCCGCCCCGTGGTGCGCAAGGAAAGCTTTGATGGTCAGGATTGGCTCTACTTTCCGGCGATCGTGCCTCAAGTCGCGATCATCCGCGCCACGACTGCCGATGAGAAAGGCAACCTGACCTATGAACATGAAGGCGCCCTGCTAGGTGGACTGGACCAGGCACTGGCTGCACGCAATAACGGCGGCATTGTAATTGCGCAGGTCAAACGCGTGGTCAAGGAAGGTAGCTTGCGCCCTCACGATGTGCGTGTCCCATGCAATCTGGTGGACTACATCGTGATTGACCCGGATCAGTGGCAAACCACCCAGACGGTGTACGACCCCGCCATCAGCGGTGAAATTCAGCAACCCTTGAGCACCTTTGAAAATCAAGTCTTTGGTCCGGAGAAAGTGATTGCACGCCGCGCCTCCATGGAGTTGAAGGACGGATCGGCGGTTAACTTAGGCTTTGGTATTTCGGCCAATGTGCCGCGCATACTATTGGAAGAGGGGCTGCATGGTGACGTTACCTGGGCCATTGAGCAAGGCGCTGTGGGCGGCATGCCGCTACTGGGATTTGCCTTTGGCTGCGCCTCCAATGCGGATGCGATCATGGCCTCCAGTAACCAGTTCACTTACTTTCAAGGTGCTGGATTCGATGCAACCTTGCTCTCGTTCTTGCAGGTTGACGAGAACGGCAGCGTCAATGTCTCCAAGCTCGGCGCCAAACCGTATCTGACCGCAGGTTGCGGTGGCTTTGTGGACATCACGGCCCACGCCCAAAACATTGTGTTCTCAGGCTTCTTCACGGCGGGCGCGCAACTCGAAGTGGGCAACGGCAAGCTGACCATCCTAAAAGAAGGTAAGACGCGCAAGTTTGTCAAAAAGGGTGAGCACATCACCTTCAGCGGCGTGGTTGGACGCGAACGAAACCAGCACGTTACTTATGTCACCGAGCGTTGCGTCATCAGTCTTGAAAAGGACGGACTGATGGTGACCGAAATCGCTCCTGGCATCGACTTGCAGCGAGATGTGTTGGGCCAGTCTGACATTGAGCTGCATGTCAGTCCCTCGCTCAAGCTGATGGATGCAGCGCTTTTTACCGATGCACCTATGGGTTTGAAATTGAAAGCGGGGAAATAAGCCATGGCCGAAGCTTTGACTCTTATCGAACGTGTTGGTGATGTGTGCATCGTCACACTGAATCGTGAGCCCAAACTCAACACGCTGACGCCAGACATGCTCAGCGAACTGGAGGCCCATGCGCGTGCCATCGATGCCGACCAGGATATTCGTGTGGTGATCCTGACCGGAGTCGGAAATCGTGCCTTCTGTGTGGGGGCTGACATTACACAGTGGGCCGCACTAGAACCCTTGGACATGTGGCGCCAGTGGGTCAAGCGCGGCCACCAAGTCTTTGACCAGTGGGCGCGTTTGCGTCAACCCGTTATTGCGGCAATCAACGGTCATGCCTTTGGTGGTGGGCTGGAACTGGCCATCAGCGCCGACATTCGCATCGCCACCACAGCTGCGCAGTACGCGTTGCCGGAAGCCTCGATTGCGACCTGCCCCGGTTGGTCCGGCTCGCAACGTATGGTGCGTTTGATTGGTGGCAGCCAGACCAAGTACCTGGCTATCAGTGGCCAGCGTCTGTCTGCAACCCAAGCATTGCAGGCAGGTCTGGTGCATGAGGTCGTTGAAGCCGATGGTCTGATGGCCCGTGCCAAAGCATTGGCCTCGGAAATGGCCGCCAAGGCTCCCATTTCCCTGCAGCTCACAAAGCAACTCGTGAATGCAGCCACAGGTGAAGACAAGGACGCGGTGCTGGAAGCCATAGCTGGTGCCCTGGCCGCCAGCACACAGGATGCCGCAGAGGGCATCGCCAGCTTCAAGGAAAAGCGGAAAGCCGCCTACCTCGGTCGCTAAGTCCCCATTCAAAACAAAAAGAAAGAACCACCATGTCCACCACACTTAACACAAGTAACCTCGCTACACGTCCTGTCTTTCAAGGCAAGCTTCTAATTGATGGCCAATGGGTCGCCGCAGCTGATGGCGCAACGCTAGAACGCAAATCGCCGGCGCACGATCAACTGGTCGCCGTGTATGCCCAAGCTGGTGCCGCCGACACCGAGCGTGCCATTTCTGCCGCACGCAAGGCTTTTGACAAGGGCGAGTGGCCGCGCATGAAGGGCGCTGAGCGCTCCAAGGTGCTCCGCAAGGTGGCCGATTTGATCCTGGAGCGCAAACAAGCCATTGCCGAGATGGAGACGCTGGAAAACGGCAAACCCCTGGCACAGGCATTGGCAGAGATTGAAGGTTCGGCTGATCTCTGGCAGTACGCCGCCACCTTGGCCCGCAACCTGCACGGTGACAGCTACAACACCTTGGGTGAAAACACTTTGGGGGTTGTGCTGCGTGACCCCATTGGCGTAGTGAGCGTCATAACGCCCTGGAACTTTCCGTTCTTGATCGTTAGCCAGAAGCTGCCCTTTGCTCTGGCAGCAGGATGCACTACTGTGGTCAAGCCGTCCGAATTCACCTCAGGCACCACCGTCATGCTGGGACAAATCTTGATCGATGCTGGTGTACCTGCCGGCGTCGTCAACATCGTGGTTGGCTTGGGTCATGTGGTCGGTGAAGTGATGGTCTCTCATCCGGAAGTGGACATGATTTCCTTCACTGGGTCCACTGCCGTCGGCAAGGCTGCCGTAGCAAAGTCCGCCGCGACCCTGAAGAAAGTGTCTATGGAGCTCGGTGGCAAAAACCCACAGATTGTGTTTGCCGACTGTGACTGGGACGCCGCGGTGGACGCCGCTGTCTATGGCATTTACTTCAATGCCGGCCAGTGCTGCAACAGCGGCAGCCGCATTCTGGTGCAGGAATCGATCGCCGAGAAATTCACCGCCGAAGTGGTCGAGCGCTCGAAATGTATCAAGGTGGGGGACCCCTTGGCGGCTGGTATGCAAGTTGGTGCCATCACCACTGATAAGCAATTGCACACCATCCTCTCCCATATTGCTGCGGCCAAAGATGCCGGAGCCACTGTGGCCCTGGGCGGTTCACAAATCGCTGGCACGGGCATGTACATCGAACCCACAGTTGTCACTGGCGTGAAGTCCGACATGGCCATCGCCCGCGAAGAAGTCTTTGGTCCCGTTCTGGCCATGCTGACCTTCAAGGATCTGGACGATGCTGTGGCACTGGCGAACAGTACTTTGTATGGACTTTCCGCTGCCGTTTGGAGCCAGGACTTTAGCACCTGCATGACGGCAGCACGTCGCATTAGGGCTGGAACCATCTGGGTCAATACTTTTTTGGAAGGCCATGCCGAACTGCCCTTTGGCGGCTATCAGCAAAGTGGCATTGGCCGTGAGCTGGGCCGCTTTGCGACTGAGGATTACACCGAAACAAAGACCCTACAAATGCATCTGGGTGCTCGTACCGATTGGTACTTGCCGCGCTAATGCAATATGGAATTCATTCGGTTCAGCACTGAATCGGATGAGTAAAGCCACTTAGTGGCATCAAAGTGTGCGCTTCACTGGCGTCACACAATTTAAAACTGATAGGAGATTTGAAATGAAGAAGCAAGTATTGAGTATGTTGATTGCCTCAGCCTTTGCTGCACCGGTCATGGCGCAAGACGCTGTTGAAGTGCTGCACTGGTGGACCGCCGGTGGCGAAGCAGCCGCTCTGGGCGTGCTCAAGGGCAATCTGGAAAAGCAGGGCGTGAAGTGGAACGATATGCCTGTGGCTGGTGGCGGCGGCGAGCAGGCCATGACGGCCGTGCGCGCGCGCGTGACAGCGGGCAACCCACCCACTGCCGTGCAAATGCTGGGCTTTGACATTCAGGACTGGGCCAAACAAGGTGTGCTGTCCGACCTGAACGCCATCGCGACCAAAGAAGGCTGGGACAAATCGGTGCCTCAGGCTCTGCAAAAGTTCTCCAAGCACAACGGTAAGTGGGTTGCTGCACCCGTTAACGTGCACTCCACCAACTGGGTCTGGGCCAACAAGGAAGTTTTGGCCAAAGCGGGCGTGAATTCTGAACCCAAGACTTGGGAAGAGTTCGTGGCAGCGCTGGACAAAGTGCAAAAAGCAGGCTTTATCGGCCTGGCCCACGGTGGCCAACCCTGGCAAGAGGCCACCGTGTTTGACGGTGTGGTGCTGGCCACCGGCGGTTTGGATTTTTACAAGAAGGCCTTTATCGATCTGGACCCCAAGGCTTTGAACTCCGACACCATGGTCAAGTCCTTCGACCGCATGGCACAACTGCGCAAGTATGTGGACAAAGACTTTTCCGGCCGCGATTGGAACGTTGCCAGTGGCATGGTGATCAGCGGCAAGGCTGGTTTCCAGATCATGGGTGACTGGGCTAAGGGTGAGTTTGTTGGTGCCAAAAAGGTGGCGATGAAGGACTTCGCCTGCTTCCGTACCCCAGGTACCCAAGGCATGGTGTCTTTCAATGCAGACCAGTTCGCGATGTTCAAGGTGGGTGGCAACAAGGTTGCCGCACAAAACAGATTGGCAACCGCGATTCTGGAGCCAGGCTTCCAATCCGCCTTCAACGTGGTCAAGGGCTCGGCTCCGGCTCGCACCGATGTGCCGGACACCGCCTTTGATGCCTGCGGCAAGAAGGCCATCAAGGACCTGGCCGAAGCCAACAAGAGCGACAAGCTGGTCGGCTCCATGGCCCATGGTCACGCTGTTCCTGCATCCATCAAGAACGCCTTCTATGACGTGATCACTCGCCAGTTCAACGGATCAATCGACTCTAAGAAGGCTGCGGTCGAAATGGCTTCCGCCGCAAAGAACTAAGGTGACCCCAAGTGTTGGTCTGACAGAGCCAAGTCTCTGTTTGGCCAACACCTCAATGTATCACGGAGAAGATGCTATGAAAGCAGGTTGGCTACCCAAGCTATTGATCAGCCCCAGTGCCATTCTGATACTGGTGTGTGTCTACGGTTACATCATGTTCACGGTATACCTGTCGTTTACGGCATCGACGATTCTGCCGGACATGGCGTGGAGCGGTACAGCCGCTTATACACGCTTGTTTGCGCTCGAAAACTGGAGCGTGGCGCTCGGAAACCTGTGGGTTTTCGCCAGCCTGTATATCCTCATTGCAATGGGAATGGGATTGACCCTGGCCATTCTCGTTGACCAAAAGGTGCGCGCAGAGAGTGCGCTACGGTCGATATTTTTGTACCCTATGGCGCTTTCCTTCATCGTGACAGGAACCGCTTGGAAGTGGCTGCTTGATCCGGGCGTCGGCGTTGAGCACACGCTCAAGACAATGGGGTTTGACAACATTCCCTTTGACTGGATCAAGAGTTCCGAGATGGCCATTTACTGCGTGGTCATTGCTGCCGTATGGCAGACAGCAGGATTTGTGATGGCCATGTTTTTGGCCGGCTTGCGTGGGGTGGACAGTGAACAAATCAATGCAGCACGCTTAGATGGTGCCAGGGTCTGGCAGATCTACCAACGCATCATCATTCCCCAACTCGGTCCTGTATTTATCTCTGCCTTTGTGATTCTGGCGCACATGGCCATCAAGTCCTACGACTTGGTGATTGCCCTGACCAATGGTGGCCCCGGTCGCTCCACCTGGCTTCCTTCTGTATTTATGTACCAGTACACATTCACCCGCAATGAAATGTCGGTGGGTGCAGCGAGCTCCGTTCTGATGCTTTTTGGCATCGCTATTGTGGTGCTGCCTTACCTGTATACCGAACTCAGAAAGGGCAATCATGAATAAGACCCCATTGACAAAGGCAGCACGCGTGTTGCTCTATTTGATTCTTGTCATCACTGCCTTCGCCTTCATCACCCCCGTGTATGTGATGGCGGTGAACTCGCTCAAGCCATTGGATGAAATTCGCAACGGCAATTTGTTGGCATTGCCCATGGCATGGACCTTAGAGCCATGGCTAGTCGCCTGGAGCGAGGCGCAAATAGGCGTGCAGGCAACCGGCCTTAAGCCGTATTTCATCAACTCGTTTTTACTGGTGATTCCGGCGGTGATTCTGTCTACGCTGATTGGCGCCTTGAACGGCTACATCCTGACCCAGTTCAAGTTCAAGTTTGCCGATGCCTTGTTTGCCGCCATGCTGTTCTCGGTGTTTATTCCGTTCCAGATCGTATTGATCCCCATGGCCAAGACGCTGGGTTATTTGGGCTTGGCCGGCACGGTCAAGGGCCTGATTTTTGTGAATGTGGTCTACGGCATTGGCTTCACCACATTATTCTTCCGCAATTACTACGCCGCCTTTCCCAATGAGTTGGTGCGTTCTGCGCGCATGGATGGTGCGGGCTTCTTCGGTGTGCTGCTCAAGATCTTGCTGCCCAACAGTGCGCCCATCATCGTGGTGACTGTCATCTGGCAGTTCACTAACATTTGGAACGAGTTTCTGTTTGGTGCGTCTTTCAGCGACTACACATCGTTTCCGATGACTGTGGCGCTCAACAACTTGGTCAGCAGTTCCACAGGCGTGAAGGAATACAACGTTCACTTCGCAGGGGCTTTCATCGCGGCCATACCAACCCTTGTGGTGTATCTGGTCTCCGGCAAATATTTCGTACGCGGTCTGATGGCCGGTTCAGTCAAAGGGTAAACATGTCTTCACTCGATTTAGTAAGTATTCAAAAAAGTTTTGACCAAGTTCACATTCTTCACGACATCTCCATTTCCCTGAAGGACGGAGAGTTCCTTGTGCTTGTTGGTCCCAGTGGATGTGGAAAAAGTACGTTGATGAACATCATTGCAGGCCTGGAAGAACCCACCGGTGGCTTGCTCAAACTCGATGGCAAGGACATCACCCAAGTGGCACCCGCGGAACGTGACATCTCCATGGTGTTCCAGTCCTATGCGCTGTATCCCAATATGACCGTGGCTAAGAACATTGAGTTCCCGTTGGAAATGCGCAAGGTTGACAAGTCCAAGCGCACCGAACGTGTGCAAAGTGTAGCCAAACTACTGCAAATTGAACACCTGCTGGAGCGCAAGCCGCGCCAACTTTCAGGCGGCCAACGTCAGCGAGTGGCCATTGGTCGTGCCTTAGCGAGAGAGCCCAAGCTCTATCTGTTTGACGAACCGCTATCAAACCTGGATGCGCAGTTACGCCTGGACATGCGGACCGAAATCAAGAAGTTGCACCAGCGCCTGAAGTCGACCATTGTTTATGTGACCCACGACCAGATTGAGGCCATGACCTTGGCCACGCGAATTGCCGTGATGAAGGGTGGCGTGGTGCAGCAATTAGGTACGCCGCATGAGGTTTACAACCGGCCGGCCAACACCTTCGTGGCAGGCTTCATGGGTTCGCCGCGCATGAATTTGGTCAAAGCAATAGTAGTAGAAGCGGGCGGTGCCCTGGCACTTGCATTTCAGATCGGAAATGAAAAGAAGATAAGTTTGACTTTGTCCGAACAGTTCAGCTATCTCAAACGCTATCTGGGCCAGGAAGTGATTGCGGGTATTCGACCTGAGACGATCAACCTGTCGACGCCTAACCTGGATCACGAAGAACTGCAGCGTCCCTTCACAGCAAAAATTGAAGTCATTGAACCTACAGGTTCCGAAACCCAGGTGGTTCTGAATTTTGGGGGGCACGAATTCACCGCCACACTTGAGCCTGATCTGCCCCTGAGCGTGGGACAAGAGACACAGTTCACCGTAGATTTGACCAAACTGGTGTGCTTTGATGCGAAGACTGAATTGCTCATCGTCTAAGGTTTTGCAATGAAAAATTATGACGTGGTAATCATCGGCTCTGGGGTCGGTGGTGGCTCTGTTGCTTTGCAACTTGCAGGCAGCAATGCGAAGGTGCTCATTATTGAGCGCGGCCCAGCTTTGCCAAGAGAAGCAAAAAATTGGGATCCAGTTGAGGTGTTTTGCGAGCGTCGCTATCACACCAAGGAAACTTGGTTTGCTGATGGGCGTGCGTTTCAACCTGGCATGTTTTACTTTGTGGGCGGAAGCACGAAGTTTTACGGCACAGCCATGTTTCGCTTCCGGGAAAAAGACTTTCAGGCCTTGCAGCACCCTGAAGGTGTGTCGCCAGCATGGCCTTTTCGCTATCAGGAGCTCGAACCTTGGTACGGTAAGGCTGAGCAGTTGTTTGGTGTACGTGGTCAGGCCGGACAGGACCCCAGCGACCCACCGCGAAGTACCAGCTATGCACATGGCCCCATCCCGCATGAGCCCGTGATTGATGCAATCGCTGGCAAATTGCGCGAACAAGGCCTGCAACCGTTTCCCATGCCGAGTGCGGTTGATTTTGGCCCGAATGGGACTTGCCAACGGTGTTCCAACTGCGATGCCTTCCCTTGCCAAATCAACGCCAAAGGCGACGCAGAGATGAAGCTCATAGAACCAGCGCGACGCAGCAGCAATATTGAATTGATGACCGACGCAATGGTTGAAAAGTTGGAAACCGACGATACAGGGCGCACCGTGGTTGCGGCCATCGTGAACATCAATGGCGTGCGCCAACGCATTACTGCCGGTATCTTTGTGCTGAGCGCAGGTGCCATCAATTCGGCGGCCTTGTTGCTGCGTTCAGCGAATGCACGCAACCCACGCGGTCTGGCCAACAGTTCAGACGTGGTGGGACGTCACTACATGACCCACAACACCAGTGCCTTGATGGCGGTGCATCCCTTCAAGATCAATAAGACACAGTTCCCCAAAACACTGGCCGTGCATGACTACTATTTCGGTGAAGGCGAGGGAGACGCACCCTTAGGAAGTTTGCAGTTGCTTGGGAAGATCAAGGAGCCGATGCTGCGTGGGGCTTTAGGCTCTGTTCCAAAGTTCATTCGATCAGCCCTTGCCACGCATAGCGTGGACTGGTATGCGCAGAGCGAAGACCTGCCCCATCCAGATAGTCGCATCACCATCCGCCCCGACGGTGCGATCAATTTGCATTGGCATCGAACCAATATGCAAACCCACCATCGCTGGGTGGAAAAGTGCAAGTCCATCTTGCGCGCTACCGGTTATCCGATTGTGTTGTCTGCCCCGTTCGGAACGGATGTGGTGTCTCACCAATGCGGAACTGTACGGTTTGGAAATGACCCTGCAACATCCGCTCTGAACCCATATTGCAAGGCCTGGGACCACGACAACCTTTTTGTGATGGACGCCAGCTTCTTTCCATCTTCGGCAGCGGTCAATCCCGCGTTGACGGTTGCGGCGCAAGGCCTGAGGGTGGGTAAATACATTCGAGAAAAGGTCATGCTATGACAAGCCAGAGTTTTGACTACATCATCACTGGTGGTGGTTCGGCTGGATGTGTTTTGGCCAATCGCTTGAGTGAAGATCCTTCCGTAAAGGTGCTGCTGCTGGAAGCGGGCGGGGGTGACAGCCATCCCTTCTTCCACTGGCCCGCAGGCTTTGCCAAGATGACCAAGGGCATAGGCTCCTGGGGTTGGGAGACCGTGCCGCAAAAGCACCTGAAGAACCGGGTGCTGCGCTTTACGCAGGCCAAGGTGATTGGCGGTGGTTCGTCCATAAACGCCCAGCTGTACACGCGTGGCGTGCCCGCTGACTACGACGAATGGGTCAGCGAAGAAGGCGCCATCGGCTGGGGCTATGAGGATGTGTTGCCCTACTTCAAACGCTCGGAATTGAACCAGCGATTTGCCAACCACTACCACGGCTATAGTGGTCCCTTGGGCGTCTCCAACCCTATCAGCCCCCTGCCGATTTGCGAGGCCTATTTCCAGGCCGGGCAGGAGTTAGGCATTCCGTTCAACCCCGACTTCAATGGTGATCACCAAGCCGGCTTGGGCTACTACCAACTCACGCAGCTCAATGCACGCCGTTCGTCCACCTCAATTGCTTTTCTCAAACCGGTGCGTCACCGTGCCAATCTGTCGGTCATGCTGCACACCATGGCAACCCGTGTGTTGGTCGAAGGTGGCCGTGCCGTCGGTGTTGAGGTGGTGCAAGGCAGCAATCGCACGCCCTCTGTGTTACGTGCAGAGCGCGAAGTGATTGTTTCCTCTGGCGCAATTGGTTCACCCAAGCTACTGATGCAATCCGGCATCGGCCCAGCCGACCACCTGAAGTCGGTCGGAGTTTCCGTTGTTCACGATCTGCCGGGTGTGGGCTCTAATTTGCAAGACCATCTAGATTTGTTTGTGATTTGCGAATGCACTGGTGACCACACTTACGACAAGTACAACCTGCCACACCATGCGGCATGGGCAGGTCTGCAATATCTCTTGTTGAAAAAGGGACCAGTGGCCTCTAGCTTGTTTGAGACCGGTGGCTTCTGGTATGCCAACCCATCAGCAGGTGCTCGCTCGCCCGACATCCAGTTTCACCTCGGACTGGGCTCAGGCATCGAGGCTGGCGTGGCCAAGATGCAGAATTCTGGCGTCACGCTCAATACTGCCTACCTGCGACCACGCTCGCGCGGCACGGTGCGACTGGCAAGCGGGGACCCTGCGGCGGCACCGCTACTGGACCCGAATTACTGGGCCGATCCACATGACCGAACCATGGCGATCAAGGGCCTGCGCCTAGCCCGTGAAATTCTGAGCCAACCCGCCCTGAAGCGCTACGTGCAGTCCGAAGTGCTGCCGGGTAAGGAGCTGACCACAGACGACGACCTCTTTAACTACGCGTGTGCGCATTCCAAAACCGACCACCATCCGGTGGGCACTTGCAAGATGGGCCCGGAATCGGACCGTCGCAGCGTGGTGACACCTGACCTGAAACTGATCGGATTGAAGGGACTGCGTGTGGTAGATGCCTCCGTCATGCCCCGCGTGCCATCTTGCAACACCAATGCGCCCTCCATCATGGTTGCTGAAAAAGGCGCAGACCATATTCTTGGAAAGCGCTAAGCCATGTCGAAGCCAATTTATACACGGGATACGCTGGGAGAATCTGATGTTTCGCAGGAAATCCTCGACGCCCTGACAGATGTGAAGATGCCACGTCTGATGCCTAAACCGCACAGCAAAGAGTGGATGCAAGCACACGGCTGGCATATTCCGGTGTGGCGTGCGCGCGTGGTCGTTGTCGGCAGCGGTGCTGCTGGTTTGCGTGCGGCAGTCGAGTTGAAGCGGCGGGATGTGGATGTAACTGTGGTCACGCAAAGTGCCTATGGAGGCACCTCCGCCTGCTCTGGATCTGACAAGCAGACCTTGCATACGGCCAACACCTCGGATCGTGGCGATAACTTCAGGGCCATGGCCGAAGCGATTGGTGCCGGGGGTGCCATGGACATGGACACGGCGTATATCGAAGCCGTGGGCTCTGGACGCGCCATGTCTACCTTGCAGTTTTTGGGATTGCCCTTGCCGGTGGACAGCTATGGCGGTGTGCTGCGCTACCAGACCGACCATGATGAAGTGGGTCGAGCCACCAGTTGTGGACCGCGTACCTCCCGTCTGATGGTGAAGGTTCTGGCCCAAGAGGCCATTCACCTGGGTATTCCTGTGTTCAACCAGACAACGGCTGTCCAGATCTTGGTGCAGCAAGACCAAGAGCCGCGTGTCCTGGGTGTGCTGTGCATTGACCCGAAATTGCGTACCGAGAGCAACCCTCATGGTGTTGTCGCGCACCTGTGCGATTTCCTGGTGCTGGCCGCAGGTGGGCCTGGTGAACTCTATCGTGACAGCGTTTATCCAAGAAACTGCTTTGGATCGCTGGGCCTAGCGTTGGAAGCGGGCATTGAGGCTGTTAATCTGACCGAAAGCCAGTTTGGGATCAGCACTTCACGCGATGGCTTTCCCTGGAACCTGTCGGGCACATATGCCCAGTGCATGCCCTTTGTTTACTCAGTAGACACTGCTGGGGAGGAGCACAACTTTCTGGCCGATTACTACCGTACAACGCAGGAGTTGGCGTCCAACACCTTCCGCAAGGGCTACCAGTGGCCTTTCCATGCGACTCGGATGCTGGATTTTGGTTCTAGCCTTTTTGACCTGGCCGTATTCCGAGAGATGCAAAACGGCCGCAAGATCTATATGGACTTCAACAGAAACCCCCTGTCCGTACCAGGCGACCAAGGCTTTGATCTGAACCGTTTGGATGGGGATGTGCACACCTACCTACAGAAATCTGGTGCGCTGTTGGACACGCCCATTGAGCGCCTGAAAAAGATGAATCCCCTCTCTATCGAGCTGTACAAACAGTACAAGGTTGATATCGAGAAGCATCCTCTGCTGTTCGCCATGAACAACCAGCACATGAATGGCGGTCTGGCCGTTGACATCTGGGGGCAGACCAGCCTGAATGGCTGCTATGCCATCGGTGAAGCATCGGGAACGCACGGTGTCACGCGCCCCGGTGGCTCCGCACTGAATTCAGGTCAAGTCTTTGGTACGCGCTGCGCGGAACACATCGCCTCCAGACAAACAGAGCTGCATACTGCCGCGAGCGCAGCGCCCTCCATTCAGGATGGCGTTGCGCAACTACAGGCCACATTGCGCGAAACCAGTGGCATGAAACCCACTGCGATCAAGCGTGCGGTGCAGGCACGCATGAGCGATTCGGCGGGCATGATTTGCAGGGCAGACCACATTGCATCAGCCCTGCGTGAGGCCCGACAACTCACACAGGACATTCGTGATCGGGGTGTGAACTTTGATGCAACGACCTTTGGCGTGACGCATGCGCTGCAGTGGCGGCACAACGCGCTGGCTTCTGAAGCCATTCTGTCGGCGCTCGACTTCTATGTCGCCAAAGGTGGCGGCAGCCGCGGCGCCAGAGTGATTTGCGACAGCACGGGTGAATGTGTTCCCACCACGAGTAAAGGGCCACTGGAAGCGTATCGCTTCCGTATGGAAAGAGCCGAGGACAAGCACGAACAAATCGTGGTGAAGTGGGATGGTTCCAAGATGGCAATCGCTACTCGCAAACCTAGGGAATTTCTGCAAACAGAGCGACCATTCTTCGAGCGTCACTGGCCCCACTACCTGACAGGTGCTATCTATCAGGAGACCATTTGAATGGCGCAGTCCGGAATACACATGGACGGGGAACGATATGCCGATTGATGTGGTGACTTTCGGTGAGGCCATGATGTTGCTGGTCGCCGACCAGCCAGGACCTCTTGAGCGCTCCCAGGCCTTTGTCAAACGCACTGCCGGAGCCGAGACCAATGTGGCCATCGGGTTGGCACGTTTGGGCTTGCAGCTTGCATGGTGCAGTCGACTTGGTACCGACTCTATGGGGCGTTACCTGCTTCAATCCATGCAGGCTGAGGGCATCGACTGTTCGCATGTCGTGTGTGACGGCACACAGCGAACGGGCTTCATGATCAAAGGCCGTGTCGAAGGTGGGGGCGACCCAGAGGTGGAGTACCACCGAAAGGGTTCTGCCGCGAGCCTGTTTCAGCCTGAGGAAATCGATATGCCCTGGCTGGTGGGCGCCAGGCATTTGCATGCAACCGGCATTTTTGCTGCACTGTCCGCTAACTGCCTTGCGACTTCCATTGCCAGCATGGAGGCCATGCGCAAACATGGCAAGACCATTTCGTTGGATCCGAACCTGCGTCCTTCACTCTGGGCCAGCAAGGACGTCATGCGCGAGACCATCAACAGCTTGGCCTTTCTGGCGGATTGGGTCTTACCAGGAATTGAAGAAGGCAAATTGCTGACGGGCAAAGACTCTCCAGAGGAGATCGCCAATTTTTACCTCGATGCCGGTGTATCTCTGGTGGTGATCAAGTTGGGGACTGAAGGCGCGTATTACGCGACTGCGCAAGAGGCTGCCTATGTTCCAGGTTTTCCGGTTGACCAAGTGGTCGATACCGTGGGTGCCGGCGACGGTTTTGCAGCAGGTGTAATCAGCGGCATGCTGGAAGGGCTTAGTGTGCAGAACGCCGTCCGGCGCGGCGCGTGGATTGGTGCCCGTGCCGTGCAGGTACTCGGTGATACAGAGGGATTGCCCACGCGTGTGCAACTCGCTGAGGCACAGTTGTGAAGATTAAACACTTGAGGTACACATTCCATGGATCACACTTCTGACACAACGCGCGATCTTGCGATCATTGCCAGACAGGAAGATCTTCTGCAATTCAATGCATTTGACAACAACACGGCTTGGCAGCTGGGCGAATCTATCAAGAAGCATTGCGAATCCGGAAATCTGGCGGTCACTATTGAGATCCGACTTTGCCGCGAAACCGTCTTTTTCTTTGCGATGCCGGGAACATCACCTAACAATGCCGACTGGGCCCGTCGTAAACGCAACACCACCGAATTACAGCAACGCAGTTCCTATGCCATAGGGCTTGCTTTGTCCGAAGGAGAGACGCTGAAATCCCAGTCTGGTTTGCCCATGCGTGACTATGCCCATCACGGGGGCAGCGTCCCGATACGGGTCAAAGGTGTCGGTTTTGTTGGTGTCGTCACCATCTCGGGGTTACCGCAACGTGAAGACCATAATATCGTCGTGCGGGCGATGGCCGATTTCATTGGCGTGACATTGACGCCATACCATTTACCGTAAGAACCAAGCACGCATCTTGAGTGCGGCGGCGAGTCGAAAGCTATGACTGACTTACAGCACACTGAAGTAAACAAGGGACGTATCCTTTCTGGCATCCACCATGTGGCCATCATTGCATCGAACTATGTGACCTCCAAGCGCTTCTATGTCGAGTTGCTGGGGTGTACGGTTATCGCGGAACACTTCCGTGAGCAGCGTCAGTCCTACAAACTGGACCTAGGTTTACCTGACGGATCTCAGTTAGAGCTGTTTTCATTCCCCGACCCACCAGCACGTCCAAGTCGGCCAGAGGCGTGTGGCTTGCGCCATCTGGCGTTTAAGGTGGACAACGTGGATGTCTGGAAGTCGTACCTGGAGCGCAATGGCGTTGTAGTGGAGGGTGTGCGGATAGATGAGTTAACTGGGCATCGATTCGTATTCTTTGCCGATCCCGATGGCCTGCCACTTGAGCTCTATGAGCGTTATTCTTTTTCATAAAGTTGGCGCCGTTTAAAATCACCTCCCCACCGGCCGTGGCGAAGATCCCATACCGTTCAAGTCAGGAGTAGCTCAAGGACGAAGGCCGCCCGTCGAAAGCACATCCCAACAGGCACCCATCGTGTGGTAATCCACCTTGCCCGCGGGTGACTTGGTGTTCTCGATCTTGCGGCCCTCGGCGGACAGGATGCGAAACCATGCGCCGTCATGGTGGTCGACCATGTTGTGCCAACTCCATGCCCATGTCTCGTGGTATTGGCGGTGAAAGGTCTCATCCCCCGTCAAGCGCCAAAGACGCCAGGCCGAGGCGAATGACTCGGCCTGCACCCAGAAGTACTTGTCGGTATCGCAAGCCGTGAAGTCTGGGGCAAAGCCGTATATCAGACCACCATTCGCGGAGTCCCAGCCATGCTGGTAGGCCGCACGCTGCAAAAAGGCGGCCCGCTCCACGTAGCGCGGGTCGGGTCGGTGGCCGTATGCAATCAGCAGCAGTTTGGCCCATTCGGTTTGGTGGCCGGTCTGGAAGCCCCAGGGCTTGAAAATGTTGCCGGGGTTGTGGCGGTTGTAGTCCCAGTCTATAGACCAGTCCGGGAGGTAATGCTCCCACACAAGATCGCTCGAGTTAGCAGCCAGGCCAAAGACGATGCGCTCGATCAGGATGGTCGCGCGATCCATGAAGCGCGCTTGGCCAGTGACCTCGAAGGCTGCCAGGCAGGCCTCGCACATATGCATATTGGCGTTCTGACCTCGATAGCCAATAAGCTCGCCAGCCGGTGTGATTTCGTCTGCGTAGGCTTGGTGTTGCGGTTCGTAGAAAGCACGCTCCATGGCATCGAAGGCGTCGGCAACATCCTGCCCTGTGCACAGGCCTATGCGGTGTGCATGGCTTCGCGCCAGCAGCACGAAGGCCTGCCCGTAAGCCATTGCGGTGGCGTCCTCGATGCGCCCTTGCTCCAGCGTCCACGCATAGAGTCCCTTAGATGGACCTTCGGTGATGCGAAAAGTCTCTAGGTGCTCCAGGGCATGGCGAGCCCAATCTCGCATCTTCGCGCGGCCAGTGGTGCTATGGGCATTCGACCAGTTAATCACCAGTCGTGTCGCGCTGACCAGGTGACGATGCGTGCGGTTGTAAACGGTGCCGTCATCGAGAAAGTAGTGGAAGAATCCGCCCTGCGTGTCAAAGGCGTTGGTCTCATAAAAGCTGAGTGTCTTGTTGACATGAGCACTTAGGACTAGGGCGCTCTCGAAATCCGGGAGTTCTGTTGTCATAGAAGAATTGGGTAATTAAATCTTCGTTGTCGGTATTACACCGTCATCATATTGGCAACGCGAAATTTGCACTTCGTGAACTTAGCATTGCCCTGTCACTCAACTCGATCATCGCCACGAATTACATGTATTCGAGGCCCTTTTTGAGCAACTGAATGAGTTGGTTATGCCACTTGTGCAATAGCGCGGATTTTTGAACCCATCCCAATCCGTCAAACTCCGAAGACAGCCGCTCCTGTTTCATGCCCCAGTCTAATCTGTGTGAGTTCGGCTCCCATCTTGTACTGATGCTCAATTCAGAAACCCGCTGCCGGAACTTCGAAACAGTGAATGTCTCTTGAGGGTCGTCTACTGCCGACCACATCCCTGCTGTGATCGTCAGCTAGCAGCCCATCTGAGTCCTACTCCGCCGAAATCCAAATGGCTCTTGACGCTGCTTCTCGGCCGTTCATGAAGCATGAACAAACTCCCGTAACGGTTCGAGTTTTGCTGATCATGCTGCAGATCTAGGTGGTTACTGATAAAAGGCCGGACGATTAAGTGCGACAGGAAAGGGCGTATATGTCTACTAGCCCAAGGAGGTTCACCCCACCCACATAGATTCAGCCAATGTGTACTGAATGCCTACTTACTAATTCGCTCGAACATTCCAAGAATTCCCCCAACAGCGATAGCAGTTTTCAGTCGGAGCCTGATTTCTTGTCGCGTAAGTCTTTTTGCCCTTGAGTCGCGACCATGCAAAGTGTTCGCCATGGCGATACGGTCAATACCTTCTTGAGTCCTCGGACCACCACGTGCACCATGCATACGGCAAACGGTGAAACCCGTCACTGCGGGATTCTTGCATTGCTGCTATGAATGCTTGGCACAGGCCGTGCATCGCAAGGCAGGGTTACCAAATGACAGGGTGGTGTGAATCAGATTTTTCATATGTTCGCCCTCTTTCGGGGTGGGATTGACGAAATTCGCACATGACCTCAAGCAAGGGAGTGGTCAAAGGTTGCCGCAATTGGCCGGGCGAATATGGCTAGAAACCCCGGGCAGCGTTGCAGTAACGATATCTGGTCTGTCGCAATTTGTATGCTGGACTTGGTTGGTGATAACTCAGCAGCTTTGGCGTTGGCGCACCATTGCTTCGTGTAATGAACATACTCCAAACAGACCACGCGGTCGTCACTCTCACGATCACGGCGTAACAATCTTTCGGTTACGGCCTCGGAACTACCCCAGCCACGAGCGAAAAAAAGATTGTTCCGCTCATTGAAAACAGCGATCTCCTGCCCGTTCATAGCTGGGCCTTTCGGCCAACACCAGCGGTCGGGGTTGCTTTTCGGAACCACCTTTGTGGTGGCTGTGCTTTCACTTTTTGGAGAGGCCCCCATTGCGACAGTTGTGACAGTTGCGACACTTGAGGTTTGTCGACCTGTTTTGCCCGCTGACACCCTCTTTTGTGCCAACTGTCGCAATAGTCGCAACTGTCACAAGCCCCCATGTTTTTTTCTGCGTGCAAAACTCATGGCGCGCCCTCCAAAACTTCCCGGCGAATCTGGATGTGTTTTTGCCGCCCATCCTTAATGATGCGCGCTCGGCCTAGGTCTGCCAGTTCTTCAAGCGCGGCATTGATGTCTTGTTTGTCTCGCACCGGGCTAAGCCTTTGGGCATTGCGCGTGCTGATCTTGTCGGTGTCGGTGCCTTTCAAATACTGAAGTGCCCATTCCTCGAGTCGGGCTGCATCTGACATGTTCTTCGGCTGGCTCATCTGACCAAAGAATCTGAGGCTTTCGTTAAGGTGCCACTTCGCCACGTCACAGGCGTTTTCCATGGTGGTGCCGTCGATGGCCCCGGTCGCACCATTGAAAACATGGAAAAGCGCAGCAATTCGGGCAGCGTTGTCGGCGGTCTTGCTGGCAATATCTCGAATGTCGCGCAGGTCGCCGCCCTCGGCCAAAGCTGCCTCGGTGTCGTTGTAATAAGCCACCCAAACCGCTTTGGCCCCGTCACTCAGGTGAATCATGGCCTTGTCGTGGTCAGCACTCACCGGGCGGTTGAGGATCTGCCGAAGCCGTCCATTAAAGTGGTTTAGTGATTCGAATCCTGTTGGTTGTTTAAATTGACGGGTGCCTTGGGTGGATGCTGGCCAAGCCAACAGGCAGCGCGCAAAGAACCCCGTGCCTCTAGCTAAATCACCGGTGCCTTTGATGAACTCCCGCAGGGTGGATTCTTGAACCTGCAAGCCAATGGTCAGTCGTGCGCCTTCGATGAGGACGTCACCCCGGCCACGTCGATGTTGGCGGATGGTTTCTCCGGACCACAAGACATTCAGAGTGGCCAAGTGCCTCATGGCGCTGTCGCCCATGGCGTGACCACCTAGGATTGCTCCCGCCTCGGCGCTCATCACGCCCCCGGATTTCCAAGAACTCAGGCCATCAATCAAAGCCTCAGGGGTGGCATCGCCGTAAACAAGACGGGGAACTTTTGGCGGCTTGGGTTCATTGATCTGGTGGGCCAATAACTGACGTTTCAGGTCTGAGGTGTCTTGTCCTTCTTTGGCTTCGCGCTTTATAGCGGATTCAATCCCGGACTTCTCGGCGGCCCAAGCTGATCGTGATGCTTCAAATGCAGCAAGTTCAGGCTTCGCGGCTTCAAGTTGTTCAGCGTCATGGTCGCGCAGGGCTTTGGAAAAGTAACCGTCACAGGATGATTTACGCTCGCCACTTTCAGCAATGGCCAGCATGAACAACCCGGTCGGACCGTGCAAGGTCTTGGCGCGCTGCACGTCAAAGAAGGTTTGGACAGCAAGGCTCACGCTCGATAAGGCGCTGAGGGCGATCAATGCGGTTGGTGCTTGAACAAAGGCTTGGACCTCTTGCACCGCCTCGCGAATTAGGGGCGGCAGTGCCTCGGTGGGGTAGGGCATCGTCCCCAGCTTGGCTTGTAAGGGTTGAAGTTCAGGCCAAGCGTGTGCGGCTTTGGCGTAGGCGACCTGCAACTCGTAGTTGTTAGTGACTTCATCAGGCGGCATGGGCAAGAGATAGGCCAAAGCTTCTTTTTCAGAAATGAGGCGGTCCATTTCGGCCGTGATTTTGGGGTAAGCGTTCATGGGTAAGTTTCTCGAATTAGGTTGATGCGTTGGGCGGCGGTTTGTAGCCGCGCAAGGTCATCGGATGTCAGTTGGGTCCCATATGCCACATTTGATGCAGCAATGGCGGCTAGGTTCGCTTCGACTGCTAAAACACTGAGGGCTTCGCGGGTGCTGAAAGGCTTGGGTGTTGCTGGCGCTGAGGTCCGGTTGTCATCCATCCATGCACCAAGTGAACGGGCAGCGGTAACAAAATCGGCCCCGGTGGACTGCATCTCGTAGGCCAGCACATCGCCACCTTTGACGGCGCAACTCATGCACACCCAAGCCCCTGACTCAAGGTTCACGCGCATCGTTGTCCGGCCCCTGTGAAAGTGACAGGTGGTTGTTCTCCACTTGCCACGGCCTTGGAGAATCAATCCAACGTTTTCAAAATAAGACTCCGGCTCGGGCAGGGCTTGGCGGTCGAAGCTCATCACGCCATCCTTGGCTTTGTGGCCAATCGCGCTTTAGAGTCCGCAAAGTCCCAACGCACGGAGAGGCCGACGACACCGAAATAGCCCGTTTGCAGGTCTTGATTTAGCTTGTACCAAGCCCGAATTTCTTTACCCTGATTTTTTGTATCGAAGGTTTGGCGCTCGCCATCAGCGACGACTGTCACGGGTGGAAAAAGTCCGATTCCCGAAATCGCGTGTTGGAATTTCTGGATGTGGGTGAAGTCCTCAACTCTCATGCTGTCACCCCCATGACGGCCTTGATCTGGCTAACAGGCCACTGCAAGCGTCCGTTGACTCGCAGGCACTTCACGGCCCCATCATTTTTTATGGCCCAAAGCCTGAGCGTTTGTTCTGCACGGTTCAGGTGATAAGCAGCCTCGCTGGTTGGCAATGCGGCGCGTTTTTCGCACTCCAGCGGTATTGGTTGAAAAGTCTTTGCAGCCATTGAAAACCCCTAAGGTTTGTTTCGATGCTGCAATTAAAATTCACAGTTTTCCCGCCGAGACGTTCCTTTATTGCTGATTTCCCGCCGAGACGTACCAAAGCCAGTATTCATGCAGGTTTACAAGGTTGGGTTTTTTTTCGGATTCCTCTTGCAAAGCTGCATTACAAACTCTGTAATGCAGCCGTACCATGTGAACAATGTCATCTTTGAGCGTTTTTCCGATGACAAGCGGACGCACTATCGGGCCAATAATTTTTGCGAAGTCAGACACTCGAGTTTGACCGGTTGTGTGTTTTTTGAATATCCGCCTTTGTTGAGGGGAACTGCCGCTGAGCATTTCTTCACAATACGTCAAGACTTTGTGAAAAGCCTTTGAGCGTTTTGAAAGCATGTGCATGCCACGCCCACCTTGATCGGCTAGATTTTCGTAGACCAGAAATTGATAATTTTGATTTTCGAGTTTGAAAAAACCAGAATTTAATGGCGTGACTTCTTTTCGTTTTGCGCGTGGCATGTGCGGCCCCTTCAAGGCACCCTTCAAAAGTGAGGTGCCCCAGGAGGTCGGCGAAGGTTTCCGACTTTTCGGCCCGGATTGCAATCGGGCCTAGCTGGGGCAAAAACGGTCAGGCGGCGATCAAAGAATTACGCCGCCACCCTTGCCGAT